>QMCE01000716.1_pt1 | contig 17419 bp, 16 predicted proteins | sample 1821851 | NCBI WGS metagenome assembly QMCE01 (sample SAMN09453174, study PRJNA476694) | Termite gut metagenome, whole genome shotgun sequencing project. | isolation source: worker | host: Odontotermes sp. | place: South Africa:Pretoria | collected 2016-01-28
TTGCCCGATTCCGCCGCTTTCTCTTGCATCTATTTTACCATTTTCGAGCGCTTTTGAGTGGCTTGCTATGTTTTTTTATCTGTTCAGGAGGCATTACAATATCTATCTCGCGCAAGTGTTCATGCAACTTGCCTGATGTCAGCAGATTGACGTAGAGTATCCGCCTGTGCTTTTCGAGATAATCCAGCCGCCGTTTGCCACAAATCCCAATAATACACTTGGATTCCTCCAGTAATGCAAAATTTGGGATTCTGTAGCCGCTTTCTTCGTGGTAAGTGCCGCCGTTTTGCTCGAATAAGGATTTACTCATCGTGGTTTCTCCAATCAGTTTAGTATTTGCTACAATACCGTGGTCTGACTGCATAATTTAATTTTTTGATGATACTTCCTTACTGGGCTTTATTCATGGTTGGGGCAAGGGCAACGGGGGAGTGTCCCAAAGGCGCTGTTTATTGCAACTAGCACTGCGGTATAGCGAAACATCTAACCTTACACATGTCATTGCGGGCTTGACCCGCAATCGGATACGTCACCCATCGCTACAAGATTGCGGGCGGGGCCCGCAATGACGTGTGGAAAACAGCGCATTTGGACACTCCCACAACGGGCGGGGCTTGGAAAATTTTGGGCGGTTGTGGTATACTATGGTAGTTCATTCTCCGGCGCGGCGGCCCAGCCGGGCGCGCGCCGGGCAAAACCAGGCGGGAGGAGCCTTCTATGACCCCGTTTTCCGGCAAGACGCTGCTCATCACCGGCGGCACAGGCAGCTTTGGCAACGCGGTGCTCAGCCATTTCCTGAACACCGACATCGCCGAGATACGCATTTTCAGCCGTGACGAGAAAAAGCAGGACGACATGCGCAAGCGCCTGCAAAATACCAAGCTGAAATTCTACATCGGCGACGTGCGCAACCCGCACAGCCTTTCCGCCGCCATGCGCGGGGTAGATTATATCTTCCACGCCGCCGCCTTAAAGCAGGTGCCCAGCTGCGAATTCTTTCCCATGGAGGCCGTGCGCACCAATGTTTTAGGCACCGATAACGTGCTCAGCGCCGCCATTGCCGAAGGGGTGAAGCGGGTGGTGTGCCTATCCACAGATAAGGCCGCCTACCCCATCAACGCCATGGGCATCTCCAAGGCCATGATGGAAAAGGTGATTATCGCCCGCGCGCGCACCGAGGAAGCCGGGGGCACCACAATTTGCTGTACCCGCTACGGCAACGTGATGGCCAGCCGGGGCAGCGTCATCCCCCTGTTCATCGAGCAAATCAAGGCCGGCCGCCCCATCACCATCACCGACCCCGGCATGACCCGCTATCTCATGAGCCTCGACGAAGCCGTGGCCCTTGTGGTGTTCGCCTTTGGCAAAGGCGCGGCGGGAGACCTTTTCGTGCAGAAAAGCCCGGCCGCCACCATTGGCGATTTGGCCGCCGCCGTACAGCGCATTTTTGGCGACACCGGCACCCGCGTCATCGGCAGCCGCCACGGCGAAAAGGTATACGAAACGCTGCTCACCAGCGAGGAGCGCCTGCACAGCGAAGACCTCGGGGAATACTTCCGCGTCCCGGCGGACAACCGCGACCTCAACTACGACAAATATTTCGTGGAGGGCGTCACCCCCGTGGCCGAACCCGAGGCCTATACCAGCCACAACACCCGCCGCCTCTCCCCCGCCGAGGTGGAGGAAAAGCTGCGGGCGCTGCCCTATGTAAAAGGGGAACTGCTTTGAAAGAAAAGGCCATTCTCATCACCGGCGCGGCGGGTTTCATCGGCAAAAACCTTGCGGCCACGCTGCGCGCCCAGGGTTGGCAAAACCTCCTCCTGCACGACTTGGCCTCCCCCGAGGGCACGCTGGAGGCCTGGGCCGCCGAGGCTGCCTTTGTGTTCCACCTGGCCGGGGTGAACCGCCCCCAAAGCACGGAGGAATTCCACAGCGGCAACGCCGGCTTCACCGATAAGCTGCTGGCGGCGCTGAAAGCCGCCAAAAACCCGGCGCCGGTGCTGCTTTCTTCCAGCGCGCAGGCCGGCAACGGCACCCCCTACGCCCAAAGCAAGGAGGCCGCCGAGGCCGCCGTGTTTGCCCACGGTGAGGCTGGCGGCGCACCGGTGTACGTATACCGCCTGCCCGGCGTGTTCGGCAAATGGAGCCGCCCGGCCTACAACAGCGTGGTGGCCACCTTCTGCCACAACATCGCCCGCGGCCTGCCCATCGAGGTGCGGGATCCGGCCTTTACGCTGCCGCTGTGCTATATCGACGACGTGGTGGCTTCCTTTATCTTGAAGCTTGAAGCTTATCTCAGCAACCCCGCCGGCCAAGCCCCCCAGCCCGCCGGAGGCTTCCTCGGCATTGAACCCAGCTACGAGGTGAGCCTCGGCTGGCTGGCCGGCACCATCCGCAGCTTTGCCAAAAGCCGGGAGAGTTTGGCCGTGCCCAACATGGCCGACGGCCCAACCAAAAAGCTTTGGGCCACCTACCTCTCCTTTTTGCCCAAGGACGCCTACGCCTATCCGCTTTGCCCCAAAGCCGACGAACGGGGCAGCTTCACCGAGTTCCTTCGCAGCCACGAGCACGGGCAATTGAGCGTAAATGTGGCAAAGCCCGGCGTTACCAAGGGCAACCACTGGCACAACACCAAAACCGAGAAATTCCTTGTGGTAAAGGGCCGGGCCGTCATCCGCTTCCGCGCCGTGGGCGGCGGGGACGTTGTGGAGTATACGGTGAGCGGCGAAGTGCCGCAGGTGGTGGACATCCCTCCCGGCCACACCCACAACATCCAAAACCTCGGCGGGGAAGACCTTATCACCGTAATGTGGGCCAGCGAGCCCTTCGACGCGGACAGCCCCGACACTTATTACGAAGAAGTGTAACACGCGGAGGAACACATGCGCAAACTCAAACTCATGACCGTCGTGGGCACCAGGCCGGAAATTATCCGCCTTTCAGAGGTGCTGCGCCGGGCCGACCTTTACTTTGAACACAGCCTGGTGCACACCGGCCAGAACTACGACTATGAGCTCAACCAAATCTTCTTCGAGGATTTGGGCCTGCGCGCGCCGGACTTCTACCTTGGCGCCGCCGGAGCCAATTTGGGCGAAACGATGGGCAACATCATTGCCAAAACCTACACGCTGATGCAAAGCCAGCGCCCGGACGCCGTGCTGCTGCTGGGCGACACCAACAGCGCCCTGGCCGCCATTTCGGCCAAGCGCCTCAAAATACCCATCTTCCACATGGAGGCCGGCAACCGCTGCTGGGACTGGAACGTCTCCGAAATGATTAACCGCAAAATCGTAGACCACATCAGCGACATCAACCTGCCCTACACCGAGAATGCCCGCCGCTACCTTTTGGGCGAGGGCATCGACGGCAAAACCATCTTCGTCACCGGCAGCCCCATGGCCGAGGTGCTATCCGCCCACCGCGAGCGCATTGAGGAAAGCGACGTGCTGGCGCGGCTGGGCCTTGCCGAGGGCGGCTACATCCTGCTTTCCGCCCACCGGGAGGAAAACATCGACGACGAGGCCAATTTCCTCAGCCTGATGGGCGCGGTGAACCGCATTGCCGAAACGCGCGGGCTGCCCATCGTGTACTCCTGCCATCCCCGCAGCAAGAAGTTCATCGAGCAGCGCGGCTTCGCCTTCCACCCGCTGGTACGCAGCCTGCCGCCCTTCGGCTTTCTGGATTACAACAAGCTGCAAATGAACGCCTTCTGCGTTTTGTCCGATTCGGGCACCCTCAGCGAGGAAAGCGCCCTGCTGGGCTTCGCCGCTGTGCTCATTCGCACCTCCACCGAGCGCCCCGAGGCGCTGGACGCCGGTTCCATCGTGATTGGCGGCATCACCGGCCCCGACGTGGAACAGGCCATGGACTTGGCCGTGGCCATGCGCGCCAACGCCGAGCGCGGCGCCCTGCCGCGGGACTATGCCGACCAAAACGTATCGGTGAAGGTGATACGCTGTATTCAAAGCTATGCCAAAATAGTGGACGAAACCGTGTGGCTGAAACGCGGCGGCCTGGGCGAAGAAGAAAGTATGTCATCCTGAGCAAAGCGAAGGATTTTTCTCTTCGAACAGATACGAATGACCAGTAAGGGGAGATGGTTTGACGAGCAAGCGCCCCGCGCCGCCCGGCAAGGGCGGGCGCATCTTGGTAGTAAGCCAGCACTTCTGGCCGGAAAATTTCCGCGTGAACGACCTGGTGGCCGGCCTGCTGGAGGCCGGGCTGGACGTGGACGTGCTGTGCGGCCTGCCGAACTACCCCAAGGGGGAATGGTTCCCCGGCTACCGCTACACCGGCCCGCGCCGGGGCCAATACGCCGGCGCGCAGCTTTACCGCGCGGGCGAAATACGCCGCAAGGGCAACAGCGCCCTGCGCATTTTTTTGAATTACGTCTCCTTCCCCTTTTTTGCGCTGTTCAGCCTGCCGCGCCTGCCCGGCGGCTACAGCGCCGTGCTGTGTTATGAAACCAGCCCCGTTTTGCAGCTGCTGCCGGCCATTGTGTACGCCAAGGCCAAGCGCCTGCCCCTTACCGGCTATGTGCTGGATTTATGGCCCGACAACCTCTACTCCGTGCTGAAAGTGCGCAGCGCCTTTCTGCGCCGGGTAGCCTACGCCGCCTCCCGCTGGCACTACCGCCGCTGCGCTCGCCTCATCGCCCTGGGCGATGCCCACGCCGAAACCCTGCGGGAGATGACCAAAGGCGCGAAGCGCCCGCCGGCCATCGCCGTGGTGCCCCAGTACGCCGAGGACTTTTACGCCGAGGACGCCGAAGACCCCGCCCTGGCCGGGCAGTTCGCCGGGCGCTTCACCATCCTCTTCACCGGCAACCTCAGCCCCGCGCAGGATTTAGATACCCTCATTCGCGCCATGCGCCGGGTGCGCGAGGCGCCCGAAGGGCAGGACGTACAAGCCCTGCTACTGGGCGACGGCATGAGCCGGGATGATTTGGAGGCCGCCGTGAAGGCCGCCGGCCTGGAAGACGCCGTGCGCTTTTGCGGGCAGCACCCCGCCGCCGACATCCCCAAATGGACCCATTGCGCCGACGCCCTGTTTGCCGGGCTGGCCGAAAGCGAAAATCTCGCCCTCACCTTGCCGGCCAAGATACCGGCCTACCTTGCCGCCGGGCGGCCGCTGCTATTAGCTACAGGGGGCGAGGCCGCCCGCGTGGCCGGCGGCTGCGGGGCGGCCCTCACCAGCCCTCCCGGCAGCGATGCGGCCCTGGCCGAAAACATTTTGGCGCTGCGGGCCATGCCGGAAGAAAAACGCCGCGAAATGGGCGAGGCCGGCCGCGCCTGCTGGCGGCAAAACTACCGCCGCGAGGCCCTGCTAAAGCAGCTTATAGATTTCGTGCTCACAGGCAAGGGAGCCTTATGAAAACACTGGTTATCATACCCTGCTACAACGAAGCGCCCAACATCGAACAAGTGCTGGGCGAACTGCGCCAAGCCATGCCCGAGGCCGACTACCTCGTGGTGAACGACTGCTCCACCGACGCTTCGGAGGAAATACTGCGCCGGGGGGGCCACAGCCACCTCACCCTGCCGGTGAACCTCGGCATTGGCGGCGGCGTGCAAAGCGGCTACCTCTACGCGGCACAGCACGGCTACGACGTCACCGTGCAGATGGACGGCGACGGCCAGCATTTGCCCGAGTATCTGCCCGTCCTCATCGGCCCGGTGGCCTCCGGCAAGTGCGACATGTGCATCGGCAGCCGCTTTATCATGAAAGAGGGTTTCCAAACCAGCGCCATGCGGCGGCTGGGCATCCGCATATTAAGCGGCCTCATCCGCCTGCTCACCGGCGCGCGCACAAGAGACGTCACCAGCGGCTTCCGCGCCTGCAACAAGGCCCTCACCGCCTTTTACGCCGAGCACTACGCACAGGACTTTCCCGAGCCGGAGGCCATCATCAGCGCCGTCACCGCCGGCTTCACGGTGGGCGAGGTGCCGGTGGTGATGCGCGAACGCCAGGGGGGTGAAAGCTCCATCAGCCCGCTTATCGGGGCCTACTACATGGTAAAGGTGGCGCTTTCGCTGCTTGTGTACCGCCTCATCCTGAAAAAAGGCAGGAGGGAACCGACATGCTGAGCATCCCGCCAGAACTACGCGTCACGATGATTGCCGGCTCGGTGCTGTATTTCGGGCTTATTCTTATCTTGCTGCGCAAAAAGAAGCTCAACGTCCAGTATTCCATCATCTGGCTGGCCTCGGCTGTGGTGTTCCTGTGCGTCGCCGTGTTTCCGGTCGTCATCGCCGCCATCGGCAACCTTTTTGGCGTGTTAATGCCGGTGAACGTGGTGTTCAGCCTTTTGTTCGTGTTCATTCTGCTGCTGCTGCTCAGCCTGTCCGTCATCGTCACGGGCTTTTCCGCGCACATCAAGCGCCTGGCCCAAACCCAGGCCCTGCTGGAAGAACGCCTGCGCCGCCTTGAGGCCGAAAAAGCCGAGAACCCCGCCCCCGCCGGGGAAGTGGAGCAGGGCAAAGACCGCTGAGCGCATACGACAGCGATTGCTGTACCCGGCGGGGTAAAAGCTTTACAATCTATTTGTCGCTTTATCTAATATTCCGGCATTCCGGCAATTCCAAGAATTCTCTGGGGAGGAACCGCGGCGCATGGCACCTAATTCCTTGCTTTTTTTTGCCTGCGTTGCCGCGGCATGCCTGGTGAATTACGCCCTGCCCCGCAAGCTGCGCTACCTGTGGCTGGCTGTGTGCAGCTTTGCCTTTTACTGGTTCGCCGCCGCAGACGTTGAGCTGAACACCCCTTCGGTTCTCATGCGCCTTGGCCTGGGCCCCACTATGCCGGGCGTTGTGCCGGCCTTCTGCCTCTTGCTGGGGCTTTGCCTTAGCGGCTGGCTTTTGTGCCTTATCATGGACGGCGCGGCCGCCCCCGCCCTGCGCGCGGTACTGCTGGCCCTGTGCCTGGCCGCGCCGCTGGCCGCCTGGGCCGGGTGTAAATATCTGGGCCTTTTGGGCTTTTTCCGGCCCTATTCCCCGGGCATTTTGGCCGAGGGCCAGCCCGCCTCCGGCCTGGCGCTGCCGCTGGGCCTCAGCTTTGTAACGCTGCAAAGCCTGGGCTATGCGCTGGACGTATACGCAAGGCGCGCCCCCGCCGAGAAAAACCCCCTGCGCTACGCGGCCTTCGTGGCCTTTTTCCCCGCCGTTACCGCCGGGCCGGTAAACCGCGCGGCCCAGTTTATGCCCCAGCTGAAAGCGCCCGCCCGCTTTGACTATGGCCGCGTGGCGGGCGGGGCCTTCCGCATCCTTTGGGGCGTATTCAAAAAATCGGTGATAGCCGACAGCCTTTTGGCCTATACGGCGCCGGTATTTCGCAATCCCTCTCTGTACACCGGGCCCATGCTGGTGCTGGGGCTGCTGCTTTTCGCCTTGCAGCTATACGCCGATTTCTCTGGCCTGTGCGACATTGCCGCCGGTGCGGCCCGCATGCTGGGGCTGGAAAACGCCGAAAATTTCCGCCTGCCCTTTGGCGCGCGCAGCATGGCCGAATTCTGGCGCCGCTGGTGCTGCTCCATGCTGGGCGTACTGCGGGACGCCGTCATTACCCCCCTGCGCGCCGCACTGGATAAACGCCCCGCCCTCGCAAGGGCGCGCAAGCCGCTTTTGGCGGCCGCGCTGCCGGCGGTGTTTCTCCTCTTTGCGGCCTGGCACGGGCTGGAAGCGGAGTATTACCTTTTTGGGGCGGCGAACGCCGCGCTGGTGCTGGCCGCCCTGGCGCTGGAAAAACCCAAAGACCGCCTGGCCGCAAAGCTGCCGCTGTACCGCAGCGCCCGGTTGCGCGGGGTGTTCCAGCGCGCCATGGTATATCTGCTTTTCTGCGCCACGCTGCTGCTTTTTGTGTCGGCAGTGAACCGCCAGCCCCTGGCCGGCTGGGCGCCGCGCCTTTGGCTGGGCTGGGAGAGCCTAACAAACGGCAGCCTGTGGCCCACTGTGGCCGAACGCGGGCTGACGCTGAAATTGTTCCTCGCGGCCATGGGCGGCGCGGCGCTCATGTTCGGGGTGGAGGGCTTTGCCTTGCGCAATGGCGGCAGCATAGCCGATTGGATTCGCAGGCGGCACTTCCTCTGGCGCTGGCTTTTGTATTACGGCCTCATTACCGCCCTTGTCTTTTTTGGTGTCTTTGGCGGGGCCAAGGGTTTCTATGCCAATTTTTAAGCAAACACCAAGCATCCTGTCATCCTGAGCGCAGCGGAGGATCTTTCTCTTCCTATAGATGCAACTTTTCGTCTTATAGATTCTTCACATCGTTCAGAATGACATACACGAGGTTTTCCCATGGGCCGCGAAAAGCCGACAAATGAAAAACTAAAAAAACTGGGCCGCGCTTTGCTCACCGGCGTTAAAATTGCGCTGAAGAGCTTGCTTTTGCTGCCCATTCCCGTCTTCATGGTCTGGTTCAGCCGAAGCACCGCCGAAATAGCCGCCCTGCAGGTGAACCAGTTCGAGCGGGACTGCGCCAAGGCCCTTTTGGCCGGCGAGGCCCTCTCCGGCTTCGACCAACTGAACGAGCGCCTCATCCTCTCCCAGCTCATCGCAAACCTCGAACAGCCCTTCGACACCGTCGCCATCGGCTCCTCCCGCATTTTGCAGATGACCGCCGAGCACGCGGGCAGCGACAGCTTCTACAACTGCGGCCTCTCCGGCGCCGATTACCGCGACATTGTGAACGTGTTCTACCAGTTCGAGCTGGCCGGCAAGCTGCCGAAGAACCTCATCATCGGGCTGGACCCCTGGATTCTCAACTCCGACCCGAACAAGCTGCACCGTTTTTCAGATAACGAGATGTTCGAAGCCTTTGTCACCACACGCCTGGGCTGGAACACCGGTTATGTGCCGCCCGTGGAGGAAGCCGAGAACCCGGCCAAGCTGCTCAGCCCCGTCACCTTCCGGCAGAACCTCGAGTTCACCCTCACCGACGACACCAAGGCCCTGCCCCCGCCGCTGGCCGAGGGCGACTGGTACGACCAGCCCAGCCAGCTAAAGCTGCCGAACGGCACCACGCTGTACCCCAAAGCCTGGCGCGAGGCCGACCAGGGCGAAGTGACCCTGCGCGCCATGACCGAGATGCAGACCTTCCTGAATATGGACGACTTTTTGGCCCCCAGCGAGGAGCTGTGCCTGTTGTTCCACCAGTTCGTGCAGTACGCCCGCAGCCAGGGCGTCAATGTCACGCTGGTGATGCTGCCCTACCATCCCATTGTGTATACCTACGCCAGCGAAAACGCAGGCCGCTACCCCGGCTTCTTTTTGTGCGAACCCTGGTTTATAGCCTACGCGAAGATGTACGACTTGCCGCTGTACGGCAGCTACAACCCCTATGTGACCGGCAGCGAGGAACAGGACTACTACGACGGGCTGCACGTGCGGGGCGAGGTGATTCCCTCCATCTTCCCGGGCCTCGGAGAGGTGGCGGCCAGACAGGCCGCGGGCGAGCCGGCCATGAGCGGCTGGAACACCGGCGAGCGGCCCCGGGTGCTGTATGCCACAGCCGAGCGGCTGGTGCGCCAGCGCAACGAAATTCCCGAGAGCGAACCCACCCGCGCCGCCGCCGATGTGTCCATCCGGGGAGAGCTGTGCTGGCAGATGGAGCGCATGAGCGGCGAGGGGGACGACGCCATTGTGCTGGCCCGCTATGCCGTAAGCCGCAGGCAGGGCGTGGTATACCGCTTCGACACCGACCTCAATCAGTGGGTGTACGATGTGCGCTTCCCCTGAGAAAAGGCATACCAAAAGGGCTGTTGCGGCGCGACGCGCCTTGCAACAGCCCTTTTTCATCACTTACCTAAAACAAACTGTGGCAAACAGCGCGTGCGGCGGGCAAATCCTCGCGGTAGAAAGGCGAATCCGGCCGCAGGCTGTTGAGCACCACGCCGTCGCTGCCGGGGCGCGGCGTTGAGTGGATGTACATACCATCCCCCAGGTACAGCGCGGCGTGCCCGCCGAAGTAAAGCAAATCCCCCATGCCCATGGCCGAAGGCTCCACGGCGTGGGTGTCGTAGCCCTCCTCGGGCTTGGCGGCACGCGGCACGGCGGCCCCATTCAGCCGGTAGGCCATGAACACGAGGCCCCCGCTGTCTATGCCGGCAGGGGTGCTGCCGCCCAGCCGGTACTGGCTGCCAAGGTAGCTCATGGCCGTGGCGGCCAAGGCCTCCCGCAGGCTTTTTTCGTCCTGTGCCTGCCAGCGGCTAAGCTGGGGCATCAGTTTGGCGCTTTTCACATAGCCGCTGCCGCCCCCGGCCAGGCCCACCGGCAACCAGCCCTCGTCGTCCTCGGCGCCCAGAGGGTGCAAAAGCCCGCCGCGCGGCAGCGTGGCAAGGCAGGCGGCGGCCTCATCGGGAGCTTCCATCACATCCACAAAGGGGGCGCGGGCCGCCATTTTGCCGTAGGCCTCCCACTCGCGGGCGAACGCGGCGTCTTGCGCAAAATGCCGCGCCGGAGCCCAGCCCTCGCCCTGCCGCCCGGCGCGCAGGCGCAGCCAGTCTCCCGCGTTTTCCAGCAGTTCCGCCGTCATGCCGTACAGCAGTTCCCCCGCCAGCGGGGCGCGCGCGCCCTTTTCGGCGTACAGGGGCGCGGCGGTGCTTTTCACCACAGCCAACTCCATGCCAAACCCTCCTTTGGTTTTCACGCGCCTCACAGCGCAAAATGGAAGAAGCGAAGCACTTCCATATATTCCTCGTGCTCGAAGCCGACGCTGTGCTCGTCCAGTTGCCGCGCGCCGGGGTAGTAGGCGCTTGAAAAAGCCTTGTGGTGGCTGTGGTAGCGCACCGCCACCTCAAAGCGCGGCGGCATCTCCACCACGCAGCCCTTGAAGTCACCCTTTATGGCCCGGCGCATGCCCTGGCGTATCATCTCCGCCGCCACGGCCGGGTGCGGGCTGGTGGAGGCCTCGCCCTCCCCCTCGCTCACGGCCACCGCCGTGAGGCCGGGCAGCATCTTCACGGCCTCGCGGCACAGCGCGCCGTCGCCCGAAAGGAACACCACCGGCACGCCCAGCATACCGGCCGTGTAGCTGGCGATGGTAAACTCGCTGGCCCGTGTTCCGTTGATGGTTATTTCCGAAAGGCGGGTGTGCATGGTGTGGGCCAGGGGGTTGCCCGCGCCGCCCGCCGGCGAGTGGTAACCGGTGAAGGCCACGGCGTCGAAGCTGCCGGACAGGCCCGCCACCATCTCAAGCAGTCCGCCGTTCCAGCCCCGGTTTATCTGCACGCCCTCGGGCAGCAGCGAGGGGTCTATGTTGCGGGCGGTATCGTGGGCGTCCTTCACCAGAATGTCGGTGACGCCCGCTTTCATCGCGCCCTCGCAGGCGGCGGCCACTTCAAGGCTCATTTGCCGGCAAAAGTAATCGTACCAGCGCCCGCCCTTCTCGGCCTCGTCCCAGGCGGCAATGCCGGCGGTGCCCTCAATGTCGCAGGAGATGAACAGTTTCACACACAGTCCCCCTCTATCGTTCTTTTCCCTATGCCCGCACCTTTAGCCGGCCCTCATTCCAGCTGTAAGAAGCATACTGAATAGGGCGGCATTTCGTAGCCGCCGCCAAAATCCACCATGCCGCCGCCTATCAAATCGCGCCCGGTGCCGCTTTGTGCGTCGAAGTGGGCCACGTGGGCCTCGGCGTCCGCGTTCACGGCCACCAGCACGCGCTGCCCGCCCGCCGCCCGGCGGAAGATGAACTGCCGGTTCGTGAGGTAGGCCTGGGTGTAGTCGCCTTCGCGCAGGGCGGCGCTTTGGGCCCGCGCGGCGCACATGGCCGCCACCGTGGCAAACAGCTCGTTCTCCACCGGCGCGCCAAAGGCCGGGCGCAGGGCGTCGTCGCCGCCGGGGCCCTGGCCCTTGCGGCCCTCGGCTCCCCACTCGCTGCCGTAGTAAATGCAGGGAAGGCCCGGCATGCCCAGCAACAGGCCGTACAGCAGCGGCAGATGGGCCGGGTTTTCCAATATGCTGGCGGCCCGGGTCACGTCGTGGTTATCCACAAAATTCAGCAGCGGCAGGCCCTTGTACAGCGTCCAGTCCTCGGGGCCGAACTGCCGGTTCAGGCTGTAGGCTATCTCGAAAAGGTTGTGGGCGTTCAGGCTGGAATATAGGCCCTTGTAGCACTCGTAGTTGGTGGCGCTGTTCAGCATGCCGGGCGCCGCGATGGCCTTGTAGTCGCCGTGCAGCATTTCCCCCACCAAAAAGAAATCCGGCTTTTTGCCGTTTGTAAAGCTGCGCAGCAGGCGCATAAAGTCCGGCGGCAGGCAGTAGGCCACGTCCAGGCGGATGCCGTCGATGCCATAGGCGTCTATCCAGCCGCCGACGGCGTCCAGCAGATACTTCACCACCTGCTCGTTTTGCAAATTGAGCTTCACAAGGTCGTAATGGCCTTCCCAACCGTCGTACCATAAGCCGTCTCCGTAGGCGGAATCGCGCGAAAAATCAACGAAGAACCAGTCCCTGTAGGCGCTGGCCTCCCGTTTTTCCAGAAGGTCTGCGAAAGCCCAAAAGCCGCGGCCCACGTGGTTGAACACGCCGTCCAGCACTACGCGCAGCCCTGCGGCGTGCAGAGCGTCGCACAGCCGGGCAAAATCCTCTTTATCGCCCAGGCGCGGGTCTATGCGGTTTAAGTCCCGGCTGTCGTAGCCGTGGGCGTCACTGTCGAAAATGGGGTTCAGCAGCACCGTGCCCACCCCCAGCTTTTGCATGTGGGGAATCCACTCGGCCACCTTGCCAATGCGGCGGGCCAGAACACCGTCGTTGCGCGCCGGCGCGCCGCAAAAGCCCAGCGGGTAAATTTGGTAAAAGGGTTTTTCGCTGTACCACATAAAAAATCTCCTCGTTGGCGGCGTGAAAGCTTACCGAACAAGAACTACCCATAGTATAGCACAATCTGATTGTCAGTTGGTAGTTTTTAGTTGATAGTTGGGGCAGGGGTGACCGCTTGGCACTCTTTTTTCGGCAAGGTGTTTCAAAATCCGCATGGGCGTGTTATACTGATTAAAAATTTACAGGGGCGTGCTTTGGGCCGGCGGGAGCCGCCATTTGCCCGCCGCCCCGAACAAGCGGGGGTATCGGCATGGAATATCGCGAATTTAAAGGCGGTGCGAAGCTTTCTCTTTTGGGCTTTGGCGCCATGCGCCTGCCCACCGGCGCGGACGGCGCCATCGACGAAAGGCTTGCCCTTGAGATGATTGACGCCGCTTACCGGGGCGGGGTGAACTACTATGACAGCGCCTATCTCTACCACGGCGGCGCGTCCGAGTCTTTTTTGGGCCGGGCGCTGGCGTCCTACCCGAGGGAGAGTTTTCACCTGGCCACCAAGCTGCCCATGTGGAGCCTGCAAAGCGCCGAGGAAGCCCTTGCCATATTCGAGAAACAATTGGCCCGCTGCCAAACCGGCTATTTCGACTTCTACCTCTTCCACGCCCTCAACGCCGCCCACTTTGAAACGATAAAAAGGCTGGGGCTGTACGAGCTGTTCCGCCAAAAGCAGCGGGAGGGCGCTATTCGCCACCTGGGCTTCTCCTTCCACGATAAGCCCGAAGTGCTGGAAACCATCGCCGGCGCCTACAGCTGGGATTTTGCCCAAATCCAGCTCAACTATCTGGATTGGGACACGGGCGAGGCCAAGCTTTGCTACGAGACGCTGGAAAGCCGGGGCATCCCCTGCGTGGTGATGGAACCCGTGCGCGGCAGCCGCCTTGCCAACCTTGGCCCCGAGGCCAACGCCGTGCTGGAAGCCGCCGCGCCGGGCCGCAGCATTGCCAGTTGGGCCATGCGCTTTGTGGGGGCGCTGCCGAACGTGGCCTGTGTGCTCAGCGGCATGAGCACCCTGCCCCAGGTGGAGGACAACCTTGCCACTTTCGGCAGGCTTGAGCCCTTGACCGAGGCCGAAAAAGAGGCCCTTGCCAAGGCGGTTGCCATTTTCCGGGAGGTTTCCGTGGTGCCCTGCACGGCCTGCCGCTATTGCATGCCCTGCCCCCAAGGGGTGGACGTCCCCGGCGTTTTGGCCCTGTACAACGCCTGCGCCTTCGACGGCGACGGCTTCAACCTTCGGCAAAAGTACAAAGCCTTCCCCGAGGAAGGGCGGGCAAGCCACTGCGTGGCCTGCGGCAAGTGCGAAGAGGTGTGTCCCCAGCATCTGGCCATCGTGAAAACCCTGCGCAGGGTGGAAAGCCTTGCCGCCGAGGCTTAAAGCACGTGCTAAAGCAAGCTAAAGCAAGCAAAAATAATGCTTGCAATTCGCGCCTGGGTTTGGTAAACTGTTTAAGTGACTGATTGAGGCGCAAGCCCAAAACATACAGGCGCTAGGAGGTGCACAAGATGGCCAAGTGCAGCATTTGCGGCAAGGGCGTGGTGTTCGGCATCAAGGTGTCCCACTCTCACCGCAGAAGCAACCGCATGTGGAAACCCAACGTCAAGCGGGTGAAAGCGATGGTGGAAGGTTCTCCCAAATACATCCACGCCTGCGCCCGCTGCCTGCGTTCGGGCAAAGTGACCCGCGCGGTGTGATGATGTAACCGTGAATCCCGATAAAAAAACCGGCGCTTGGCGCCGGTTTTTTTTATCGGGATTCATTCGGTTTTCTTCTTCTGGCCGAACCTGTACTCGCTGCCGTTCAAAATGCGGCGTATGTTGGCCCGGTGCATCCAAATCACCAGCGCGGCTATCAGCGCCGCGCACAGGGTAGAGAACAGCGCGTCCCGCCCGGAGATAAACAGGCACCACAGCAGCGTCACCACGGGGTAGCACGCGATGCCGATAACCGAGCCGAGGGACACCATTTTGCTGATGCCAAACAGGATGAGGAAAATGCCCAGCAGGATAAAGGCCGTCACCGGCTGTAAGGCGATGATGACCCCCAGCGAGGTAGACACGCCCTTGCCCCCCCTAAAACCGTAGTACAGCGGGAACATATGCCCCAATATCACAACAATGCCCGCAACATAGGCGCCGTAGAGCGTATCGGCGCCGGGGGCCAGCAGCAGCAGGGCCCCGCGCCCCAGCAGCACCGCCGCCACGCCCTTGCCGGTGTCTCCCAGCATGGTGAGGGCCGCGCCCTTTTTGCCGAAGCTGCGCAGTACGTTGGTCATGCCGGCGTTGCCGCTGCCCATGCTGCGCACGTCCTGGCCATATAGCAGCTTGCTCACCGGTATGGCAAAGTTCAGGCTACCCAATAGATAAGCGCCCAGCGCCGCAAGCGCCAGCGCCAACACAAACAAACCCATGTTACCGTCCATCGGCCCACCTCCAAAGCGTCATTCAGGTTCAATGGTTAAAATATTTTAACCATCTCCAAGGCCATCATACCACTAAAGGCCCGCCCGCACAAGACGCAATTCGCCGTTCGCCTCTTCCAGCAGGTAAAATTCCCCCTCCTGGGGCGCATCGGCAAAGGCCGGGGCGTTGGCCCCATAAAAAGCCTCGTCCGCGCTGAAAAGGTACACCGCGCCAAGGCCCTGCTCCGAAAGGCTTTTCAGCCAGCCCTCGGGCGCAAGGGGCAGGCCGCCGCCCAGCACAAGGCCACCCTCCCCCGTGTGCTGGGGGATGAATTCATAGGGCATCAGGTGATAGCTGAGGGCCTGTTCCACAAAGATATCGCCGTTTGTCACCACGGCCAGCCTTTCCCCGGCGGCCAAGAGGGGCTCGGCGCGGCGGGCGGGCTCGGTGTATATGGCGTTCACGCCGCGGGCTTCCCGCGCGGTAAGGGGCGCCAGCAGCGTCACATCGGCCAAAGGCGCGGGCGAGGCAAACAGCGCAAGGCCCAGCGCCAGCGCCCAGGCGCGCGGCAGGCCGCCGCGCCCTTTGGCGGCTTTCTCCGGCACGGCTGCCCCTGCAGGGCCGTCCTCCGCGTACAGCCTCGCCGCCGTCAGGTAAAAGGCCGTCAGCATGCCCAACAAATAGCTGCCCAAATATCGCTCGTAGGAGTGCAGCGGCACGGCCTCGTACTCGTTGAACATCACGGCGTACATATACAGCATGGTGCACAGGTACAGCCCCGCGCCGCACAAAAGGCCCCAGCCCAGCACGCGCAGGGCGGGCCGCCCCCTGCCCAGCGCCGCCACGCTGAGGGCGAACAGGGCCAAAAGCATGAAGGCTGTGAGCGGCAGCAGATGCTCGGCCACAGCCGCAGTGAAGAAGCGGCGCACGAAATTTACAATGGTTTGATACTTGTATTCGGGCGCGCGCATGGCAAAAAGCTCCGCCAAGGCGTCAAAGCCGCCGAGGCCGCCGCTTTTGGCGAGGGCGGGGCTTGTAAGTAGGAGGTAGAGCTTCCAGCTATAGCGGGCCGCAAAGAGGCTGCCCGCCAGCGCCGCCAGCCCCGGCAGCCGCCGGCGCAGGCTTTTGCTTCGCAGCGCGTCCGCCAGTATAATGGCCAAGGCAATGGCCCCAAGGCCCGCGCCCGAATCCTTCACAAGGCCCAGGGCAAAAAGCTGCAGGGCCAGGCTGAGATATACAAAGCCGTCCTTCTCCCCGGCGGAAAACCAGCCGTAGAGCACGCCGCCGAACAAGAGGCCCAAAACAGGGTCTACATAAAGGCTTTGGTATATCGCAGGGTAAAACCACAGCGGCAGCAGCACCAGCCCCGCCGCCAGCGGGGCCGCGTAACGCGCCCGCGCCCCCTTGGCCGGGGCCAGAAATCCGGCCATCAGCGCGAACACGAAGACGTTCTGCGCCCCGATGAGCCCCCCCTCGCTGTAACCGCCGCCAAGCCTGACGGCAAGATACTGCAAAAGCGCCGTGCCCGGCGGATAATGCGGGAAAATCACCCCGCCGGAGAGGTTCCCAAGGCGGCCGGAGAGGCACATTGCCTTCACCACGCGGCCCCAGTGAGAGAATTCGTCGTACTCCGTCAGCGGGCGGCCCCGCTGGCCCCACCAGGCCACCACCAGGCACAGCCCGATAAAAACAAACAGCCCCGGGCACAGCAGGCCGCGCAGGGCGGCCCGGCAGGCGCCGGGGCCTTGCCGCGCGCAGCGCAGCAGCGCCGCCGCAAGGGCAGCCACGGCCAGCGCCGCCACCGCCCAAACCCCGGCCTCCAGCGCCCCAAACACGGCAAAGAGGTACATCAGCGCCATTGCCGCGCAGGCCGCGGCGGGCAGCGCCCCGGCCATATTGCGCCTTGCGCCAAGTGCCAGCGCCGCCGAAAAGCACAGCACCACCGCCATCAATGCCGCCTGAGCCATATCCTCACATCCCCATCCGTCGATAGTACAACTGGAAATTACGTGCATAGAAATCCAAAAAACTTGAATCTTCGTCATTCTGTGGTTTCCGAATGGCACAAAGCAAGTACCGAGTATTCGGGCGGAGTTCCTGAGGGAACATGCCTTATACTAAATTCTAAAACAAAGGTCGACAAAACGCAAAAGATGGAGTAAAATAGAAGTCGGAGGCGATGAAGATGCCAACGACATACAAAATAAGTG
>QMCE01000717.1_pt1 | contig 17415 bp, 15 predicted proteins | sample 1821851 | NCBI WGS metagenome assembly QMCE01 (sample SAMN09453174, study PRJNA476694) | Termite gut metagenome, whole genome shotgun sequencing project. | isolation source: worker | host: Odontotermes sp. | place: South Africa:Pretoria | collected 2016-01-28
AGCAGTTCCCTCAGCGGCACTGCCCCCTTGTCCGTGCCGTCAAACTCCCACACCTCGACCCCCGCGCGGCGGAGCTGCGCTGCGCGGCCTTCGTCCCGGTCCGCAACGCAGGCGACAATGACCTTTCCCCCCGGGGTTTCCGGCAAAGCCGTGCGGAGCATTGCCGCGTCCACGGGGAAGCGGCAGCGGCTGTCGACGACAACCCGTGCCGGCTGGGGATGCCCTTTGCCGTCGACGGCTGTCCGGGCGCGTTCCGCCAGGACGGGATCGCGAACAGTCAAAAGCGGATCGTCGGCGAGAATCGTGCCGATGCCTGTCAGCACCGCGTCGTGCCGCGAGCGCATGTCCTGCACAACCTCCCTGCTCGCGGGCGAGGAAATCCACTTGCTGTCCCCCGTCGCGGTCGCTATTTTCCCGTCCAGCGTCATGGCGTATTTCAGCGTGACGTGCGGCAGCCCTGTGCGCATTTTCGCAAAGAAGCCGCGCGCCAGATGCTCCGCCTCCTCCCGCAGAAGCCCCGCGCGCGCCGGAATGCCGGCCGCGTTCAGGACGGCAATGCCGTTGTCGTTTTCCGGATTCGGATCGGAGGCGGCGACACGAACCTCCGCGACGCCCGCGCGGATGAGCGCGGCGGCGCAGGGCGGCTGGCGGCCGTGCGCGGTGCAGGGGCTGAGGGTGACGAAGGCTGTCGCGCCCCGCGCCGCCGCGCCGGCGCGGGACAGGGCCATCGCCTCCGCGTGCAGCCCCCCGAGGCGGTCGTGCCAGCCTTCGGCGACGACGGCGCCGTTTTTCACAAGAACGCAGCCGACGGGCGGGTTCGGGCTGACGCGGCCTTCGCCGTTTTTCGCCCGTTCGAGGGCGCGGCGCATGGCGTCCGTGTCTGTCATGATTCTTCTCCGGCGCGCACGCATGCGCAAAAATTTCCCTCACGGCAACTTTCCGCTTTTTTCCGCCGGAACGCAATAATGCTTTGCGCAAAGTTTGTCGACTGAGTATATAATAGTTCTCGCGAGTTCTCGCGTTTTCCACTTTTTACGGAGGAGGAGCACATGTTCGTCAAGAAACAACTCGAAACAATGGAAAAACTCAAGGCCGCCGGCGTCATCCCCGTTCTCGTCCTCGAAAATGTCGATACCGGACTCAAGCTCTGCGAGCTCCTGCAGAAATGCGGCCTCCGGGCCGCGGAAATCACCTACCGCACAAAAGCCGCGCCCGACGTCATCAAGGAGGCCGCAAAGCGCTTCCCCGGCCTCTTCCTCGGCGCAGGCACCGTCCTCAACAAGGAACACCTGAAACAGGCCTTCGACCTCGGCGCCTCCTTCGCCGTCGCCCCCGGTTTCAATCCAAGCATCGTCGAGGAGGCGGTGAAGAACAACTACGCCTTCTCCCCCGGCATCGCGACCCCCTCCGAAGTCGAGCAGGCCTATGAAATGGGCGTGCGCATGTACAAGTTCTTCCCCGCCGAAGCCCTCGGCGGCGTCGCCATGATCAAGAACATCATCGCCCCCTACAAGCACCTCGGCATCAAGTTCATGCCCACGGGCGGCGTCACCTCGGCGAACGCGCCGGAATGGCTCTCCGTGCCGGAAATCGCCTGCGTCGGCGGAACATGGATCGGCAAGGCGGACGACCTCAAGGCGGGCAACTGGGAAAAAATCGAAAAGGACGCGAAAGCGGCCATGGAAATGCTCGCGAAAGTGCGCGGCTAGGCGCCGCAGAAGAGAAAGGGATCCCGGCATGGCAATTACCTACAAGAAACCCGAAGAATGCGCCTACGACGCCGTCAGCATGGGCGAGGTCATGCTCCGCCTCGACCCGGGCGCGGGACGCATCCACACCGCCCGGCAGTTCACCGCCTGGGAAGGCGGCGGCGAATACAACGTCTGCCGCGGCCTCCGCCGCTGCTTCGGCCTCCGCGCCGGCGTCATCACCGCCCTCGCGGACAACCCCGTCGGCCGCCTGGTCGAGGACTTCATCATGCAGGGCGGCGTCGACGTGAGCCGCATCATCTGGAAGAAATACGACGGCATCGGCGCCTCCGTCCGGAACGGGATCAACTTCACCGAGCGCGGCTACGGCATCCGCGGCGCCGTCGGCTGCTCGGATCGCGGCCACACCGCCGCCTCCCAGATGACGCCGGACTCCGTGGACTGGGACGAACTCTTCGGCAAGGCCGGCGTCCGCCACTTCCACACCGGCGGCATCTTCGCCGCCCTCGGCGAGAAAACCCCGGACACCGTCATCGCCGCCCTGAAGGCGGCGAAGAAATACGGCACCATCACCAGCTACGACCTCAACTACCGCCCCTCCCTCTGGAAGGCGATCGGCGGGAAGGAACGGGCGCAGGAGGTGAACAGGGAACTGGCGAAATACGTCGACATCATGATCGGGAACGAGGAAGACTTCACCGCCAGCCTCGGCTTCGAAATCGAAGGCGTGGACGAACACCTGAGCGCCCTCCCCATCGACGGCTTCAAGCGCATGATCGAGACCGCCGTCAAGACCTACCCGAACTTCCAGGCCGTCGCCACGACCCTGCGGACGGTGCGCTCCGCAAGCATCAACGACTGGGGCGCAATCTGCTGGTACGAGGGCAAATTCCACCAGTCGAAGATGCGCGAGAAGCTGGAAATCTTCGACCGCGTCGGCGGCGGCGACTCCTTCGCCTCCGGCTTCGTCTACGGCATGATGACCTTCGGCGACGGGGACAAGGCGGTGAATTACGGCGCGGCGCACGGCGCGCTCGCCATGACCACGCCCGGCGACACGACCATGGCCTCGAAGGCGGAGGTGGAAAAGCTGGTCGGCGGCGGCGGCGCGCGCGTCGACAGATAGGGAAAAACTGTGGGAAAAACGATGGGGAAAGCGCTGTAAACAGGTTCTTGAAAAGCCGCTCCGCAGGAGGATTCCCGAAGGGGGAAGGTTCCTCCTGCGGAGCGGATTCGGAGACGGTTTACATGAAACGATCATCGGAAACCAGAAGTTCCCTGCGAACGCTCAAGCTGAGCAACCAGAAGCTGGTTCTGAATTATCTCCGCAACGCCGGCACCGTATCCGTCAGCCAGATCGCGCGCGCGACGGAACTGTCGAAGATGACAGTCCACAAGATACTCGACCATTATCTCGAAAAAAACATGATCTCCCCCATGGGGAAAGGCTCCTCCACGGAGGAGGGCGGAAAGCGCCCGAACCTTTTCGCGTTCAACGTGAACCGCTGCTTCATGTTCGCCGTCCGCATCGGCGCGGACTTCCTCTACACCACAATCGTCAACCTCAAGGGCGAAACAATCGCCCCCTCGCAGAAGGCAAGCCTCGACAATCCCTCCTTCGAAAACGTCATGAGGCGGATCGGCGAAATCTTCAACGACCGGATGGCGGAAAGCGGCCTCCCGAGGGAGAACTGCATCGCCACCGTCGTCGGCTGCTACGGCGTCGTCGACTCGGACACGGGCGTCTGCCTCACCTCCTACCAGTACCCCGCCTGGGGGGACAACATGCCTGTCCGCGACAGGCTCGCGGAAGTCCTCCCCACCGACGCGCCCGTTCACGTCGACAGCCTCTGGCGGCACATGGCGCATGCGGAGGTGTATTCCGCGCAGGAGGCGGGGAGGAACGGGGACAGGCGGAACTTCTTCCTCATCGGGAATTCGGGAGACTTCGTCTCCGGCGGCATGATCGTCGACGGCCACGCGTTCCGCGGGGCGTCCGGCTTTGCGGGCGAGGTGGGGCACATGATTGTCGATCCGGGAAGCACGGAGCGCTGCGTCTGCGGCGGGCACGGCTGCCTGGAGGTGCTTGTCGTGCCGGGAAGGGTCATGGCGAAGGCGAAGGCGCTGTTCCACGAATATCCCCGTTCCCTCATTTTCGGCGGCAGCCCGACGGGGGAAATCGAAAGCTTCTGCGTCATCGGCGGGGCGGCGGACGAGGGGGACGAGCTGGCGCGCAGGCTCCTGGACGAGGCGGCGGGGCATTTCGCCGTCGCCATCAACAACATCGTCATTGTCTGCGATCCCGGCCGCGTGGTGTTTTTCGGCGACTACGCGCGCTGCGGGGAGTATTTCATCAATACCCTGCGGAAGCGCACGGCGGAGCTGACGATGCGGGGCGTGGACAAGAGGACGTCCATCGACGTTTCCGCCATCGAGGAATTTTCCGGCCTTGTCGGCGCGGCGAACCACATGGCGGACAGGCTGTTCGACGCGATGTAGGCCGCGTCAGCGCACAAGAAAACCGCCGTCCACGGCAAGGATGTGGCCGTTGATGAAATCCGCCGCGCGGCTGGAAAGAAAGACGACCGTGCCCATCAAATCCATGACCTCGCCCCAGCGGCCGGCCGGGGTATGGTTCTCAATCCACTCCACCCGCCCCGGAAGCTTCCGGGACTGCTCCGTGACCTTGGTGATGAAAAAGCCGGGCGCAATGCCGTTGCACTGGATGTTGTGCTTCCCCAGTTCGTCGCAGAGCGCCTTCGTGAGGCCGGCGATGCCGTGCTTGGTGGCGGCGTAGGCGACGGAATGGGCGTAGCCGCGGAAGGAGTACATGGAGCAGATGTTGATGATCTTCCCGCTCTTCCTTTCGATGAAATGCGGCGCGGCGGCGCGGCTCATTTCATAGGCTGCGGTGAGGTTGATCGAAAGCATGGCGTCCCATTTCTCCCGGTCGAACGTGTCGAGGGTGCCCATTTTCAGGATGCCGGCGCAGTTGACCAGAATGTCCAGAGAGCCGAGGGCGGCGATGCATGTGTCGACCGCCCGCTGCGGCTCGCCCTCCCGCGTCAGATCCATTTCGGCAAACTCGGCGCGGACGCCCTCCTTCCGGAACAGCGCCTCCGCCTCGCCCGCCTCCGGCAGGATGGTGGGTATGAAGAGGTTCGCGCCCGCCTTGGCGAGAGCCAGCGAAAACGCGAGGCCAAGGCCGCTGTTGCCGCCGGTGACCAGGGCGTTCTTCCCCTTCAGGGAAAAGAAATTCATGGAAAAATCGGTAATGTCCATTGCTCTGCTCCTCTATCGCATGCTGTCCGGCGCTTCAGCCTGTCCAGCGAATCCACGCACATGAGCGCATTGCAGACCATGTCCTCGTCCACCGGAAAGGGCATGTTGTGCATGATGCCGCCCGGCCGGACGCAGCGGGCGGCGACCTTCCGCATTTTTTCCTCCGTGACCTCCGTCACGCCGATGCCGGCCAGGGTGGTCGGCAGGCCGACCAGATCATAATAGCGCAGGGTCTGCTCCAGCTCCGCAAGCGGCGCGTTTTCCAGAAGCAACTGCACAAGCGTGCCGACAGCCACCTTCTCGCCGTGCATGGCTGCATGCGTCTCCGGCAGCTCCGTGAAACCGCCGTGGACGGCATGGGCGGCCGCAAGGCCGACGCTCTCGAAGCCGATGCCGCTCAAAAGAATGTTCGCCTCGATGATGTTTTCCAGCGCGGGCGTGACAACCCCCGCCCCGCAGGCGAGAAGCGCCTTTTCGCTGTCTTCGAGAAGCAGGCGCAGGCATTCTCCGGCGAGGGCGAAGGCGGCGGCGGTCGGGGCGGCTCCGTTATAGCTGCGCGCGCCGGAGCGAATGCAGGCGCGGCCTTCATAATACGTCGCGTAGGCGTCGCCCATCCCCGCAACGAGAAAGCGGACAGGCGCCCGCGCGATGACGGCCGAGTCCACAACAACCAGATCCGGATTGCGCGGATGCACCCGCGTCTCCACAAGCGCGTGGCTCTCGTCATAGATCACGGCCAGCCTGCTGCAGGGCGCGTCCGTGGAGGCGATGGTGGGGATGACGACGGCGGGGAGATCCCCCTCGCAGGCCGCTGCCTTGGCCGTGTCCAGGGCCTTGCCGCCGCCGAGTCCGATCACCGCCTTTGCGCCGCGCCCGCGGCAGAGGGAGCGGATGCGGTCGATCTCGGCATGGGTGCATTCTCCCGAAAAGCCGGCGCGGATCAGCTCCACGCCGTCCTTCCCGACTGCGTCCAGCGAGGCGCGCACCCTCTCCTCGTCGTCCCGGTGCGCGACCAGGACGAGAGGCGAACCGTAGGAGGCGACATGCGCCGCCAGCCTTGCCAGCTCGCCCGCGCCGATGACGAATTTCCCCGGCGCAGACAGAATCCTGCTCATGGCGCCGCCTTCAGCGTTCCGCCCGTCCCCCAGTCCTCGTACTGGGTGAAGGTCACGAACACATCAATGGGCAGAATGCCGAAAATATCCTCAAGCGCCTTGCAGAGCGCTTCGGTGAATTCCTTCTTTTCCCCCCGGCTCTGCGCGCCGAGAATGCGGCAGTCGATGAACGCGCCGTTTTCCAGCCTGCTCCCCCGAAAAAACATGCGGGGGCTGTGATGGAACTCCAGCATGAGCCGGGAGCCGTCCTTGCCCGGAAAGAGTTCGATCAGCCTGCCCAGCTCCTTCGCCGCCTCTTCCGCCTGGTACTCGGTGAACTGCCGGGAAAAACTGCAACGGATGAATGGCATTCGCTCCTCCTGTGTTCTCTATCCCTCGGGGTGCAGCTCGGCGTATTCGCGGCGCATCCTGTCCCAGCGGCGCTGCGCCCCGGTGTTGGCCGTTATGCCGCCGTCGACGACAAGGTTGTGCCCCGTGACGAAGCCGGCCTGTTCCGACGCGAGGAAGAGCACGCAGGCAGCCACCTCCTCCGGATAGCCGTTGCGCCCCGCCGGATACACGTCCGCCATGCCGAAGTCGAGAACCCCCTGCCCGCCCACCCGCTCGGCGGAACGGAAATACATGTCCGTCTTGATCGAGCCGGGAGCGACGGCGTTGACCCGGATGCCGTACTGCGCGTAGTCGATGGCCATGCTCCGCGTCATGTTCGCCACCGCGCCCTTGGACGCGTTGTAGGAGAAGTAGTTCTTGTCCGCAAACAGGCCGGACATGGAGCAGGTGTTGACAATCGCCCCCCCGCCCTTCCGCATCATCTGTTGAATGAAATAGCGGCCGCAGAGGAAGACGCCCCGGACATTCACCGCCATCGTCTGATCGAACTCCGCCGTCGTGCATTCGTGGAGCACATGGGGAATGAGGATGCCGGCGTTGGCGTGGAGAATGTCCGCGCCGCCGAACTCCCTGTCGACGCGGTCGGCAAAGGCGGCTATCTGCGTTTCGTCCGTCACGTCAAGCTGCTGGTACGCCGCCGCGCCGAAGGCGGCGGGATTGATCTCTTCCGCCCGTTCAAGGCCGGTGAAGACGACCGTGCCGCCCGAATCGGCGAACGCCCTGACGACAGCCTTGCCTATGCCTGTGGAGCCGCCGGTGACGACGACGACCTTCCCGTCGAAGCGAATGTCCATGCCTGTCCTTTGCATACGTGCGGAATTACGGAATTATGGAATTATGGAATCGGGCAATTACAGAATGCAGTGCCGGAGTATCGTCTCCTGCGAAAATTCTTCGCGCTCCAGTATCTTCGTCAGCCTGCCCTCGGCGATGGTGGCGATCCTGTCGCACATGCCGATAAGCTCGGACATTTCCGACGTGATGAGGATGATGGCCTTGCCGGAGGCGGCGAGGTGATCGATGAGCTTGTATATCTCGTGCTTCACCCCGACGTCGATGCCCCGCGTCGGCTCGTCCATCAGCAGCAGCTCGATGTCGTCGCGCATCAGCCATTTGCCGATAACCACCTTCTGCTGGTTGCCGCCGGAGAGTTCGCGGACGTGGGCGTTGTAGTCCAGGGCGCGGATGCGGAGGCTGTCCCGCTGCCGCGTCGCCATGCGCTTTTCCTTTTTCACGTCGACGAAGGGCGTGTCGCCCATTTCCCGTATGCTGCAAAGGACGAGGTTGAAGTCGATGGTGCGCTCGGGAATGAAGCCCATCTGCTTCCGATCCTCCGGGATGAAGGCGATGCCGTTTTTGATCGCGGCGCTCGGGCTGGGGACGCGGATGTCCCTGCCGTCCATCCGCGTCACGGCGCCGCTCTCCAGGGCGTCGAGGCCGAAGATGGCGCGGACAATCTCCGTCCGCCCCGCGCCGACGAGGCCGGCCAGTCCGAACACCTCGCCCTTCCGGACGGAGAAGCCGATGTCCCGGAGCTTGCGGTTGCTGTAGCCGCGTATCTCGAACTGGATTTCCTTCAGCGGCGCGGAGGTCTTTGGGTAGACGGATGTCAGCTCGCGGCCGACCATCATCGTGATGATTTCGTCCCTGCTGACGGCGTCCATGTCGACGGTGCCGATGAACTGCCCGTCGCGGAGGACGGTGACGCGATCGCCGATTTTCTTGAAATTCTCGATGCGGTGATCGATGTAGATGACGGTCATGCCGGTTTTCTTCAGTTCGCGGATGAGGGCGAAGAGTTTTTCCGTGTCGTCCTCGGTAATCGAGGCGCAGGGCTCGTCCATGATGAGGATGCGGGCGTTCTGCGAAAGCGCCTTCGCTATCTGCACCATCTGCTGGTTGGACGTCGACAGGTGCGCCACCTTCTCTGCCGGGTGGATTTTGCAGCCGATCATGTCCAGGTATTTCTGCGCTCCGGCGCGGAGCGCGCGCCTGTTGACGAAGAGCCGCCCCGGCTCCCGGTGGAGGAAAATGTTTTCCTCCACCGAGACGGTCGGCGAGAGATTGAACTCCTGGTAGATGGTGACGATGCCCAGCTTCTCCGCGTCCACGGGCTTCCTCGGCAGGAAGGGCTTTCCGTAGAGGGCAATCTCCCCCGTGTCGCGGGTGTACATGCCGGAGAGGATTTTCATGAGGGTGGACTTCCCCGCGCCGTTTTCGCCGCAGAGAATGTGCACCTCGCCCTCGCGGAAGTCGAGGCTGACGTTTTTCAGCGCATGGGAGCCGTAGAAGCTTTTGCTGATGTTTTCCAGCTTCAGGGCGATGGCGTTCCCGGACATCATGCCTCCTTTCCTGCTGTCCTGCCTACTTCTTGCTGGAGATGTAAATCGAGAACACGACGGCGGCGACGATGACGATGCCGGTCACGACCTGCTGGATGTAGATGTTCACGCCGATAATCCCGAGGCCGTTCGTGAGCACGCCCATGACGAGGGAGCCGAGGAGCGTCCCGAAGACGTTCCCGCCGTCGCCGGTGAAGCTTGTCCCGCCGAGGACGGCGGCGATGATGAACTTCAGGACATAGCCGACGCCGAAGCCGGGGGAGGCGGTGGAGAGGCGCGCGCAGAACATGATGCCGATGAACGCGCAGAACACCCCCATGAGGATGAACGCCACCGCGCGCACCATGTTGACGTTGACGCCGGAGGAGTACGCCGCCTGCATGTTCCCGCCCGTCGCCTGCGCCCAGCGGCCGAACTTGCTCTTGCTGATGAGCAGGTACATGCCGACGAGGAAGAACGCCGTCCAGCACAGCTGCACCGGAAGCCCGAGGAAGGTCGCGCCCGATCCGATGGAGCCGAAGATGCGCACCAGCATCGGCTCCTGCAGAAGGATGGAGCGGCTTTCGCTGAGGGTGTAGGCGAGGCCGGAGTAGACGAAGGCGACGGCGATGGTGGCGAGGAACGCCGGCACCCGGTACCGGATGACGAGGAGCGCGTTCACCGCGCCGCAGGCCGCGCCGGCGGCGAAGGCGACGAAGAGGGCCGTGGCGAAGTTCATGCCGAAGCTTTCGAGGCACACGGCGAAGATGACGCAGGTGAGGGCGATGATCGACTCGCTCGACAGATCGGTGCAGCCGACGAGGAGGACGAGGGTCATGGCGAAGGCGCCGATGGAGAAGCCTGCCGTCGCCTCGAAGATGTTCGCCAGGTTCACCGGACTGAGAAAGATGATCTCGCCCCTCCGGCTGACGGGGGAGATGATGATGAAGGTGACGACCATGACGATGAAAAAGGCGAGTGTGGGAAGGATGGGGTGCCGCACAATCAGGCTCATCAGCCTTCCCTGCTTTCCCGTCGACACGGGGAGTGCTTCAGCGCTGCTCATAATCGCTTCTCCTGTTGATGTTCGGGCGCGGCGCTATTTGTGACCCGGATACAGCAGATCGAGAATCCACGGCGCGTCGTCCCTCGTGGCGTAGGACATGGCGTATTCCGCCGGCTCCCAGGTGATTTCCGGCAGTTCCTCGCCCGTGAGCGCGCGGAACAGGGTGAAGAGGCAGGTGTAGGCCTGCGCCTGCGGCCACTGGACGTGCAGCCCCCGGATTTCGCCGTCCCGCAGCAGCTTCAGCGTCACCTCGTCCGCGTCGACGCCGTAGACGGCGATGTCGCGGTTCAGCTGCTTCGCCGCGTTGTAGCCGCCCATCATGGGCAGGGTGTAGGTCGCGACGATGGTGTTGATGTCCTCGTTCGCCAGCAGGCCCTCCTTCGCCACGTTGAGCCAGCCGTCCTCGCTCCGCTCGCGGCGCTCGTCGACGATATGGATGTTCGGGTATTTTTCCTTCGCCCTGGCGATGAATCCCGTGATGCGGGCGCGGAGGATGGGCATGTCGTTGCTGTTGTCCATCATCATGGCGTGGATTTCCTTCCCGCCCGCGTCCTCCGCCACCTTGTCGGCGATCATCGCGCCCTTGTCCTCCTGCAGCACGTTGATCGCGCCCGACGCCCTGCCCCCCCTGCCGACGGGCAGCGCGGAGATGATGGGAATGTCCGCCCGGTAGATTTCCGTGATGGGCGCTGCCAGGGCGTCCGCGTTGGAGACGTAGATGATGACGCCGTCCACCTGCTGGCTCTGGAGCGACTTCAGATCGTCCGCCTGTTTCGTGATATCGTTGTCGGCGCTGAGAATGGTGACTTCGAACCCGTACTTCGCGGCAAGGCGGCGGAACTCCTCCGCCCACATGATCTGCCAGTTGTTGCTCTGCTGGCTCACGGAAATGCCGACGCGGAGCTTCGCCACCTCGTCCTTTCCGATGCGATCCACAAGCGCGTCGAGATCGAAGCCTGTGGGGCCGAGGCCGTAGTCATGCCCCTTTCCCCCGCCGATGAGATCCGTGTTGTCCGCTCCGAGAGCGGCCGGCTCAAGCGCCATGACCGCCATGAACGCCGCCAACGCCGCCGCGAGCGTCATCATGCTCCACTTTTTCATGCTCATCCCTCCATTTATACCCGGACCAATTCCAGATACCGTGTGAATATGCCGCTGTACAGCGCGTGCCTTTCCCTGTCGCAGCGCAGCGCCGCGCCGCGCTCCCGGGAGCGCTCCGCCGCCGCCGCCGCGTCAAACAGCCCCGCCGCCCGCCCCGCCATCAGCGCCACGCCGAAGGCCGCGTCCGCGCTTTCCGGCACGACCGCCTCCCTGCCCAGCACGTCGACGACGACGGGAAGCCAGACGCGGCTCTTCGTGCCGCCGCCGCAGAGGATCAGGCGCTCCATGCGGCGCAGGACGGGATCGCTTTCGATCATGTCGCGGATGGAAAAGGCCACCCCCTCGTAGGCGGCGCGGAGAAACGCGCCCCTGCGCGCGGCGATGCCGATGCCGGTGAATTTGCCGCGCAGGTTCGTGTCGTAATAGGGACAGTTCTCGCCGTTCAGGAACGGATGGTAGAGAACGCCGCCGCTTCCCGCCGGGACGGCGGACGCTTCGCCGTCCATGACGCCGTAGCTTCCGTCCTCCCTGGGCAGTTCGCTGAAAAAGACGTCGCGAATCCACTTCACCGACAGGGCGCACGCCTTTGTGTACCCGCCCGTGGAGACGGACGCGCCGTTGTAGGGAAGCGCACGTTGCACATCCGTCCCGAGGCGGGACTTGGGGACGAGCGCGTTCGCGGCGGCGGCGGAGCCGAGGCGGAGCTTGATTTCCGGGCGGTTTTCGATGTTGACGGCGAAGCACTCCGCCGTCGCGTCGCCGCAGCCGGCGATGACGGGCGTTCCCTCCCGCAGGCCGGTCGCCTCCGCGGCGGCCCGCGTCACCGTGCCGGCGATGTCGTCGCAGCGCAGGAGCGGCGGGAGCTTTTCCGGCGGGACGCCGACGATGTCCAGGAGTTCCCCCGCCCAGGAGTCGTCGTGAATGGAGTTCAGGCCGGAGAGGCCGATGTTCGAGCGGTCGGCGCTTGCCGTTCCGGTCAGCATGTATGCAAGAAAGCCGGACGCGAAGAGCACTGTCTTCGTCTTCTCCCACGCCTCCGGCTCGTGTTTCATGAGCCAGCGCAGCTTGCTGCCCGTGTGGGCGGTCGTGGGGAGGATGGTGGAGTTGCGGAGATAGGCGGGCGCGTGATCCGCCAGCAGCTCCTCCGCCTCGGCCTTCGGCGCCATGTCGTACCAGAGCAGGGAATTCCGCACCGGGCCGCCGTCCGCGCCGATGAGGGTGCAGCCCTGCATCTGGCCGCTGCAACCGACGGCGCGCACGTTTTCCCCCTTGATGCCCGCCCCGCCGCAGGCTTCCCGCAGCGTGGCGCAGGCGGCGTCCCACCAGTCCATCGGGTTCATGTCGACGAGGACGGGGGAGACGCGGGGAAAGTATTCGCGGGTCGCGGAGGCGGCAACCCGGCCTTCCGCATCGACGAGGACGGTCTTGCAGCACCCGGTGCCGATGTCGATGCCTGCGACGTACTCCATGCATGCGTCCCCGGATCAATGGAGCGAACAGCCTGCGCCTCGGAGCCTGTTGCGGCTCTCAGATCGGCAGCGCGATCGGGCGGGCAAGTTCTTCCTTGTGAAAATCGTTCGTGCCTGTGTGGTTTTTGTAGACGATCAGCTGCCTGCTTCCGTCTTCCGAGACCGGATAGGGAACCCAGTGCCAGACGGAGGGGTTGTAGACGACGGAGTCGCCCTGGCGGAGGAGGAACGCCTGGAGCGTCGCGGCGTCGGGTTTTCCTTCCCGGTCGGCGGCGACGACGATGACGCTGTCGTTTTCGAGTTCGACGCAGAGTTCGGCCGTCTCCCTGTGCATTTCCATGAACCGGAGAACCGGTTCGCGCCGGAAGGGCCGGAGTATGCTTGCGGAGAGTTCGCCCTGCATGGAGAAGACGGCGATGTTCCCGAAATGGAGTGCGGAGGCGAGTTCCGTCCGGTTCCGTGTTTCGTCTGCCGGGATGTATTCTCCCCATTGCCTGAACGCCGATTGTGAAAGAGGCAGGACGGCGCTCGGCATGGTCATTCCTTTTCAGGCTCAGAAAAGAGGGGGAAAGTCCGGGAATCGGCATTCTCAATGTACAGTCAAATGTACTTAGCGACGAAGGTATTCTGAAGGGAGTCTACCTCATGAAATCGGCTAAGTCAAATCGGTTTTTATTTTTTCTGAACGCTGCTGCGCCATTTACTTCCGGAAGGAAGCGAAGTATACTGCCCCATAGAGAACACTCCAGTATACTTTGACATGCAAGGCGGGCCGCAATGAACATATCCAGCGACTTCTTTCTCAAAAACCGGCTCGTCGTCATGCGTCTCTGCCGCGACCTCCTCTCCCTCAAGCCGGACGAGCAGCTCATGACCATCGACCATTATGTCGAAATGCTCTCCGTCTCCCGGGGCACGGTGCAGAAGGCAATGCAGTTCCTCATCGATCAGGACTGCATCTCCACCCATTTCCGCGGCCACCTCGGCACCTTCCTCCTCACCAAGAACGACGAAAAGCTCTGGGAATACTCCGGCCTCGGCACCCTCTCCGGCGCCATGTCCCTGCCCCTGAACAAGCTCGTCGCCGGCCTCGCCACCGGCATATGCGACTGCATGCGCTTCGGCAACATCCCCTTCAACTGCATTTTCGTGCAGGGTTCCCGCACCCGCATGAAGGGCCTTGTCCTCGGGAAGTACGACTTCGTCGTCGCCTCCAGCCTCACCGAATCCGTCCTGATCAAGGAATTCGACGGCGTGGAGGCGGTCATGAAGCTGGCGGGCTGCGCCTACGGCGGCAGGTACATCCTCCTCTTTGCGGATCCCGAAAAGAGCGCCATCGAGGACGGCATGACCGTGGCGGTGGATCCGACCTCCGTGGATCAGCTGTACCTGACCGATCTCCTCTGCGAGGGCAGGAAGGGCGTCGTCTACAACAAGCTGACCTACATCGAAACGCGCCACAGCGTCATGTCCGGCGAGTCCGACGTCACGGTCGCGCGCACGGACGTGCTGGGCTCCGTTTCCTGCTCTCCCGGGCAGATCAAGGAGATTTCCCTCCCCGGTTTCAGCCGGCGGGAAATCGAATCCTTCTCCGAGACGGTCATCATCGCGCGCAGGGACAACTACGGCCTTGCCGACATCCTGCAAGACTCCCTCCGCCCCAGCGTCGTGGCGAACGCGCAGAAGAAGGTGATGAACGGATCGCGCTCTCCCGCTTATTTTTAGAGCCTGTTGCTGAATTCGATTTGTGCCTGGCGCATTTCCCGCATTTGAAAGTACAAAAAAATATCTATTCATGGCTTGACTATGGCGGGATGGAGGGTACAATAGCAGAACAGCACCGCGCCTGATGCCCCGACGGCACAGGTTTCCTTGTTTCAACAAACATATGAAGAAACATATTTTGCGGGCGATATATCCCGTCATTCCCATCCGCCGCAGCGCACGCTTGAGGAGAACGCCATGCCGAAAACGCCAAGGGAGCAGATACTCCGGGATCTGAAAAAACTCTTTTCCGAAGATCAGGTGGTCACCGCCGAGGAGGCGCTGAAGGAATACGACTCCGACAACCGCAACTTCGCAAAAGCAAACGGCGTCTTTTCCGCTCCCCTCCCCCTCTGCATCCTGAACGCGCACAGCAAAGACGACGTCGTCAAGGCGCTCCAATACTGCAACGACAACCGCGTCGCCGTCATCCCCCGCACAGGCGCCTCCTCCTACGAGGGCCTCCTCACCGCAGTCAGCGAAAACACCGTCGTCCTCGACGCGTCCGCGATGAACAAAATCCTTAATATGGACTTCGAGAACATGTGCGTCACCTGCGAGTGCGGCGTCCCGCTGGACGCGCTGGAGAAGCTCCTCCAGGCGAAGGGCTTCACCACAGGCCACTCGCCGCAGTCCCTCCCCGTCGCGCAGATGGGCGGCCTTGTCGCGACCAGGAGCATCGGCCAGTTTTCCACGTATTACGGCGGCATCGAGGACATGCTCTGCGGCCTGGAGGCGGTCATGCCGGACGGGCGGGTTCTCCGCATCCGCAATGTGCCGCGCCGCTCGGCGGGGCCGGATCTGCGTCACCTGTTCATGGGCAGCGAAGGCGGCCTCGGCTTCATCACCGAAGTCACGGTCAAGATATTCACCTACTACCCCGACGACTTCTGGAAGGGCGGCTACATCGTCCCCTCCATGGAAACCGGCATCGAAACAATCCGGAGGATCATGGCGGGCGGCTACCGCCCCTCCGTCGTCCGCCTCTACGACAAGGCGGACTATGATCACAACTTCGGAAGCGTCGAACTGAAGGACGGCCAGGCCTACATGTTCTTCGTCGCCGAAGGCCCGCCCGCCATCGCAAAAGCGACCGGCGACGCCATCGACGCCTTCGCGCGCGCCGCGGGCGCGGAGTACATCGGCGTCAAGGGCGTGGAGCACTGGCTGATCCACCGGAACGACCACTGCAACCGTTTCCACAATCCCGACGTGCGGAAACAGTACCGCGAAGTGCCGATTTTCTACGCCACCACGGAAATCTCGGCAAGCTACACCGACATCCGCGCCATCTACGCCAACGTGATGAAAAACGTCCCGGAAAAGCTGGACAACCTCGTCATGCTCGGCGGCCACGTCTCCCACGCGTACCAGACGGGCGTGAACATCTACTTCGTCTACCGCGTCAAGGTCTCCAGCCCGGAGAACTACGTCCGCGAGCACCAGGCCGCCATCGACGCCATCTGCGAGGAGGTGCTCGCCACCGACACCGGCGGCTGCGTCCACCACCACGGCATGGGCAAGCAGCGCGTCAAATTCGCGCCCCGCGAGCACGGCTCCTCCTACTTCCTCATGGGGGAACTCAAGAAGATGATGGATCCGAACGGCATCATGAATCCGGGCGTTCTCGTGGCTCAAGAAACCCCATGAACATACTCGCCTGCTTCAAGACCGCCCGGGATGTGGACGGGATAACCCCCCGCGAACTCCGCGCCCTGCGGGACGGCGAACTGGACGCGGAGATGTTCCGGAGCGTCCTCGGCGGCTACGACGAGGCGGCGCTGGAAAACGCGCTCCGCCTCGCCGACGCCGCACGCAGCGGCGGCGCGCAGGGCGGCGAGGCCGTCGTCCTGCACGCCGTCACCGTGGGCGGCGTCGGCAGCGGCGTCGACGCCGACCTGTTCGCCATCGGCTTCGACGCCGTCTTCCGCATTCCCGCGTCGGACAGGGACGCGTCGTCGCCGGACTTCGTCGCCGCCGCGATTGCCCGCTTCATTGCGGACAGGGGCGGCTACGACGCCGTGTTCACGGGAAAGCAGGCGTTCCCCGGGGAAAGCGGCCAGACGCCTTTTCTTCTCGCCGCCCGCTGCGGCCTGCCCTGCGTGCCTGGCGTCATTGATGTCCGCCTTGCAGAGCAAGGCCTGGAAACCCTGTCCCGCGCCGACGCGGGCGAGTGCCGCCGCGTGGTGACGCGCCCGGCCGTCTTCGCCATGGGCGAGGCGGCGCATCCCTTCCTCCGCGTCGCCACGCTCAGGGAAAAGCTCCGCGCGCGCGGCAGGACGGCGGAGGAAATTCCTCCCCTCCCCGTCATGCCCGTCATGGGAAGCGGCAGGCGGCTGCGCTACATCCACGAGCCGCACGAGCGGCAGTGCAGTTTTATCGAAGGCGGAACGCTGGAGGAGAAAACACGGCTGCTGTGGGAACACCATCTTCGCGGGGCGGCGCAGCATGCACAGCCATAACATCGCCGTCGTCGTCACACGAAACGACGCCGAATCCGGAATCAGGGAACGCCTCTCCGCCGCCCGCGCCGCCGGCGCGGGGCTTGTGGAAATTTGGCTCTTCGGCTCATCGGGCGCGGATCTTTCCCGCATGCCCGCCGACGCCGTCGTGTCTGTCCCGGACGGCGGCGACCTCGTCGCGGAGCGCTTTGTGCCCGCTGTCGCGCGGCTTGTCGCGGAGCGGCGCTGCGGCGTCGTGCTGGCGCGGGACAGCGTGTTCGGGAACGCGCTGTCCGTCCGCTCCGCCTTTTCCCTCGCCGGAAGCTGCGCCCTGTCCGTGTCCGCCATCGCCCGGCGCGAAGACGGCTTCGCCGTCGTCCGCAGGGAATTCGGCATGCAGATCGACGCGGAGCTGCTCTACGAACAGCCCCCGTTCTTTTTTTCCGTCCTGCACAACGCCTATCCTCCGGCGGAGGGAACGGGATCGCCCGCTCCCGCCGCCGTCGCGTGCGACCTGCCCGCGGCGGACTGGTACGAGGACTATGAAGAAATCCCGTCCGCTGACGAACAGGGACTGGAAGCGTACGACCTCGTCCTCGCCGGCGGCCGCGGCCTGGGCGGCACAAAAACGGCGGAAAAACTCCTGCGCCTGGGGCGCCGCCTGAACGCGGGCGTCGGCGGTTCGCGCCCGGCCGTGCTCAATGCCTGGCTCCCCGCGAGCCGGATGATCGGCGTTTCCGGCGCGCTCCTGAAGCCG
>QMCE01000718.1_pt1 | contig 17411 bp, 3 predicted proteins | sample 1821851 | NCBI WGS metagenome assembly QMCE01 (sample SAMN09453174, study PRJNA476694) | Termite gut metagenome, whole genome shotgun sequencing project. | isolation source: worker | host: Odontotermes sp. | place: South Africa:Pretoria | collected 2016-01-28
CACTCATGACGACGACGGAAGTTGAGAATTTCCCCGGCTTCCCCGAAGGCGTGATGGGACCGGATCTGATGGCGTCCATGCGGGCGCAGGCGGAGCGGTTCGGCGCTGAGATCGTGACCGACGACGTGGCAGCGGTCGAACTCGCCGGGTCGGTGAAAAAGGTGACCGACGCCGCCGGCAACGTTCACGAGGCGAAGGCTGTGATCCTCGCGATGGGTTCGGCCTACCGCAAGCTGGGGCTGGACGACGAGGCGCGCCTGAGCGGGCGCGGCGTCTCGTGGTGCGCCACCTGCGACGGCTTCTTCTTCCGCGACAAGGACATCGCGGTCGTCGGCGGTGGCGACTCGGCGGTGGAAGAGGCCACTTTCTTGTCGCGGTTCGCGAAGTCGGTGACGATCATCCATCGCCGCGACGCGCTGCGCGCCTCGGCCATCATGGCGGCACGGGCTGAGAACGATCCGAAGATCTCGTTCGCGTGGAACTCGGTGCCGGTCGCTCTCCAGGGTGAGAACGCCCTCGAGTCCATCACGCTGAAAGACACCGTGACGGGTGCGACGCGGGAACTGCCGGTCGCCGGCCTCTTCATCGCGATCGGCCACGAGCCGCGTTCGGCTCTCGTCAAGGGGCAGGTCGACGTCGACCAGGCCGGTTACGTCACGGTGCAGTCGCCGTCCGCTAAGACGAACGTCGTCGGCGTCTTCGCGTGCGGCGACCTCGTCGATCACGAGTACCGCCAGGCCATCACGGCCGCTGGCTCAGGGTGCGCCGCCGCCTTGGACGCCGAACGCTACCTGAACGCTCTGCACGACTGACGCTGAACGCTGGGACGTCCCGAAGACGCTGGGCTGGCGTGAGCGCTGCGCGGCATGAGCCACGACACAGATGGGGCACCTGACCAAGGTGCCCCATCGTCGTGTCTAGGAGCAGCCGCTTGTTTGAACTGACATCGACGGGCACGCCAGGCTGTGTCGGAGAATTGTCAGGACGGACGCGTAAGGTTCTCGGGTATCCAATCTTTCGACCAAGGAGTCTGCCATGTCGACACTCGCACCGGTGACCGATGCCACCTTCGATTCTCTCGTCCTCGCTTCGCCCAAGCCGGTGCTCGTCGACTATTGGGCGGACTGGTGCTCGCCCTGCAAGCAGATGACGCCGATCCTCGAAGAGTTGTCAGAGCGATACGGTTCCATCACCTTCCTGGCGATGGACACGAACGAGAACACCGAAGTGCCCACCAAGCAGGGCGTTCTCGGGCTGCCGACGATTCAGATCTTTGTGAATGGTGACGTGGTCCAGTCGTTCCAGGGCGGCAGGACGAAGATGGCGCTCACGAAGATATTGGACGAGTTCGCGTAGCCCTGGCTGCTGGTTCAGGCGGGCCGATGGGGCGCAGCGAGGCGACGATGCGTTCGACGAGGCCGTGCGTCGTCGGGCGTTCGACGACGGTGGTTCTCATGGCGAGTTCCCATACGCCCGTGGCCGCCACGTAGGCGAAGCCGCACCCCCGCAGGAAGCCCTGATATGGGGCGGCGCAGGTCGGAGGCCACGTCGACCGCGCGGCGAGTGTGCTGACGCCGCAGTTGACGAGGTCAGCGCTTGCGGCCTGGATGAGCCGTCTGCCGAGCCCGTGCCGGGCGTGAGCCGCGTCGACCCAGATCGTCGTCATGAGTGCTCGCTGCCTGGCGGCGTCGGGGGCGAGCAACAAGACGGCGAGCCGTCGCTGATCGTGCTCGACGGCGAAGCCGCACCAGCCCCATGCGCGCCGGGCTGCGTCAATCCACTCGGCGTCGGAGCTCGTCTCTTGGGCGCAATACGGACAACGCGTGTCTTCAACGTTCATGATGTGCACCACACGCATAACCCCACCTTACTAGCTAAACCCACCATTTGATATCGATCCCCCACCGATATATTGGCTATTCCAATCTAAGCCACCGTAACGGGCACATTAAACACATCTTTTAGCGCTATAGGAGTACAAAATTCTCGTCTGAAGGAGTACTGTTGCCGCATCCGACAAGCTTAGGAGCTCGGGCGGCAGGTTATGCGGGGGCGATACTTCAGGGGGTGGAGTCTTCGGGTAGTCGGCGCCGAGCAGACTGGGCAGTGTTTTACCGCAGTTGTCGGTTGAGGAAAGCTGAAAGCGCGGAGGCAGTGATGGCAGCACTTAGTGTTTTCTCGATGACTGATGGTTTTAACATGGGAGGGTCACGTTGTTGCCGACTCTGGTAGACAGGCATGGAGCTGGATAATCCTGGCGCAAGACAAAATAACACTAGCCACTATCAGGGTCGTTAATGACGCGCATGATGCCCTGTCCGCCAGTCCCGTGGCGAACAGGGCATCATGGCATCCGCCGTTCGTGAGCCGCCGATGTGCGGCGGGAAGCCTCGCCGTACGGGCTATGAGGGATCTCTCGTTGCTCTAGTTCCCCGTTTTGCTTGTCGTGCTGATGCTTGGTTGTCTGGGGCGCTCGTCACGACGCCGCAATGCGTTCGATGAGTGCGTGGATTCGTCATGATCGCCAATCAGCATTGCAGCGCGGCATCGATCTCATGCCGCTTTTGGGGGAAAGTCTTGGTACTGTTGTTGTGAGTTAAGCGAATGGCGTTGAGACGAATCGGCGAACACGCGAGCTTGGCAGTCTTCCTCTAATGCCTGTGGCCAGACATTATTAAGCGCTTTGGGTAGGCCGGGGAAATTTCGATGGAGAACGATCATGACGTCGTTAACGCCGCGCTTCTTAATAGTTGAGAAAGCAGAATTCCAATAAGATTGGCTATTGTCCTGACTTGGTCTATGCGCCCATATCCCAAGGATGTCTTGTTCATTGTCGGCAGTGAAGGCGACGACAATGGAGTAAACCACGTCCAGCATGCTGTGATTGCTGGTCTTTCCCCGCATCTCGTCAACCAAGAGCACGGGGTACACGCGGTCAAGGGGATGGTCGCGCCAGTAGACCAGGTCGTTGGTGAGCCTGAGCTCGATCCGTTCGATGAGCTCCTTGCTGATGGTGACGCCGCAAGCGTGTGCCAACTGGGCGGACACCTCGCGAATCGAGAGGCCCTGGACCATCAGGGCGAGCACCAACTGCTGAATATGGGCGAAGCGGCGCTTCCTCTTCGGGATGAGGATCGGGTCGAAGCTGCCATCGCGGTCTCTCGGGGCGTTGACGCGGATCGGGCCGATCTCGGTGCAGAGAAGCTTGTCTCGTGTGCCGTTGCGCCCGTTGGGCTTGGTACCGGTAACGGTGGGCGAGCCGGCGTGCTGTTCGAGGTGAGCGTCCAGCTCGACTTCTAGGATGACGTCGATGACGGATGCCGCCAATCTTTTCAGAACACTATCTGTGTCGGCGAGCGTTGGATTTTGTGCATCTATTATATATCGAGCGATTTCCTGGGCGGCAAGAAGTTGTTGGCCGCGGTCAAGGGCGCCAGGTGCACTGAGCATTTTTACTTACCCTCCAGAGGAACAAGACTTATTAACCAAGAATAAAGCAGTGAGAAGGTTTCGCTGCGCCCACCGATACCGGCATTTCCCACCGTTAGCGCACGCATGCACCGTTGGGGGGCATAATCACCGTTTGTGGGTCGCGACTACGGCTTTCGCCTGATCACTTCTCGTTTCAAACATACACCATTTCGCGCCGTACACACCGTTGAGTCCAGGATGTCACCGTTTGTGGCGGGGTTTTGGTTGCAATGCGTGTCGCGCAGTCGATAGCGTCGCAGAAGCTTTGCTGTCCCTGAAAGGCAAACCGCTGTGCATACTGTGCTTAAGACCCGTGTGTCTGCGTCCCCCCTCGCTGGCGGGCGCTCTTCTTTCCACCTGCCTCGCTCGCTCGAAAAATCATCGGCGAGAGCCCGGTGGCCACTGTCATGGTTATCGGTGATATCGGCTTTCGCGCTGGCTGTGGCGGGCCTGGCGCTGACGACGCTGCCGTCGGCGGTCACGCCGGCCCAGGCGGCGGAGAGCGGCGGCAAGGGGCTGACGCATCAGCCGGCTGGCCCGGATCCTTCCGGCAACTCTGCTTTCGCGCCGAATTGGACAAAGGCGCCAGAGCTGCAGGTGGTGTGGCTGCAGGAGCTGAGCAGGGATTCGACGTATTGGACCGTTGATTCGCCTAATCCTGCGTTGTTGAATAACGCGGGTGACGCGATCACGATGTTGGGTGAGTCGTATGACTATTCAGCCGATGGGTCGACCTACAAGACTCGTCCAGCGATGATGTTCAAGCGGACGGTGAACGCTACTGGTACTGGCGGTGTGAGCGATAGCATTCTGGGTCCGTCTCAGTTTGACACTGAGGCAATGGCGCCGATGGGCGGGCGGGACAATCCAGTGAATCCTGATGGGACAAAGTGGACGCCTTCAGTTGAGGGTGAACAGCCGCCTTTGTCGATGTATTTCTGGGATGATGTTGCCGGTAACGATATCAACACAGGCCTGCTGAACTGTGGGACAGTCACGGGCACCTCTGCTGTTGGTCACTGGGCGTCGGTTGTTCGGGTGACCAGTGGTAGTCCGGATGTGTATGTGGGCTGTATGCCGCTGCCAGGTGATTCTGCCTTGCCGCCGAGCTTGGATCACACTGATCCCACCAGTGGCAATAACACGATCACTGGTGGTGAAGCTGACCAGTTGACTGGCATGGTGTATCTCCAGGACATTTATGACCCGCTTGATAACCAATATGGGAATCCGACGTCGACAGCGCAGGCGGTGGGGTCTGCTCAGTTCGGTGTGTGGGATCCCATGACTGGTGCTGTCTCGCTCTCCGGTGGTATCCAGCCGGCTGATTTGGTGATCGGTGGGACTACTCCGTCGCGTGAACGGATGATGTGGGCGGCGGATGATTTATCGAATCATCCAGCCTGTCAGGCGGCAATTGATGATTTATCGACGACGAACGCGAACCGCGAGTGTGAATGGGGTATCTCGTATACGTCAGCCGATTTTGGGCTTGACGCCGCAGGGAGTCTCTACGTTTTCACTGGTAATGTGTCTGCCCCCCAGCCTGCGACTACTAACCCGTGGGACTCTGACAATATTGCTCTGATGCGGGTAGTGCCCGCCAAGGATGCCAACGGCAACATTGTTGACGGGACGCCGGCGAATCCGTGGAAATATAATGTGGTCAAGAAACTGACCAAAATGAATGCCACGATGAATGTCCCGATTGCTCATCAGGCCTGGGGGTCGGCCATCAATGATGGGAGGATGTTCCTCACAAGCGATGCCTTTAACGTGTATGACAATGCTACTGGATCTCTGTATGGTTCTGGCCGCGTCATGCCCAGCCCGGCGGAGACGCCGTCTCGGACGATGATGATTAATCCCCTCTCGGGTGTGGTGTCGATCAGTGGGTCGGCGGATAATGCTCCGATTCCGCCTGAGGACACCGAGATTCCTGCTGGTCGGATTCCCGGCACGGCTGGTGGGTATATGCCTGATGCGGCGTCTCCGCAGATGTTCACGGTTGTGTCGGGCAAGGTTTATAACGATGCGAACGCTAGCGGCACGATTGATGATGGTGAGGCTGGTCAGGCTGGCGTGACTGTTGGCATCTATGCACAGGATGGTACGTTGATGGGTTCTCAGCCGACGGCGGCAGATGGCTCTTATAGCTTGGTGGTGTCGGGGAATGGCACGTATCAGGTGCGGGTGGTTCAGCCGCAGATTGATGGGGTGAACGCTGTTCAGACGTATGGCGGTGTGCCGACGAACACCAGCAACGCCAATACGACGGTGATCCACTGCTCCAACGGCGATATCACGAATGGCGGGTCGGGCAAGTGCTTGGGCACGAAGACTTTGCCGTATACGGATCCGGCGTTGGGCAGTGTTGGTGATGTGCAGGATCCGTCGACGTGGCCGTCTTACGCGACGGTGACGATGAAGGGCGATAGCGATCTGGGTTATGCCGATTTCGGTATCAGCACGTTCGGTTCGTATGGTGACGCGGCGGCTGGGCCGGCGGCTGACGCGACGGGCGCTCCGGTGGTGCACGTGCAGGGTGCCAACCCGGTGCTGTGGCTGGGCAACAAGCTTGGCACCTACACCGGGCCTGCAACTGACAACAAGGCGCACAACGCCACAGATGACGGTGTGAGCATCAAGGCGTATAACGGGTCTATTCCGTTGCAGGGTGATGATGCGAATGAGGTGTTGGCGGCGACGAAGAGTTATACGTTGCAGGGTACGGTGAGTGGTTCGGCTGCGGCGAAGGCTCATGTGGCTGGTTGGACGACCGGTAATGGGAATAACACGTGGAACACGGCGCCGAAGTGGTCGCCGACGGTGACGACTGGTGATGGGGGGACTGTTGCTGTTGGTCCTTTCCAGATTCAGGGTTCTGGTGCGGTGTCGGGTTCGCCGGTGGTGCAGGTTCGTACGCAGGTGTCGGAGAACGATGTGACGTTGCCGACGAATAGCAACAACGAGTATCAGGCCAGTGGCACGTCGAATACGCCGTGGGTGACTCCTGGTGAGGTTGAGGATTACACCGTGAATGCGGCGGATGCGGTGTGGCGTCCGGGTGCTGTGACGACGGGTGGTGGTGCGACGTTTACGGTTGGTGGCCAGGGTTTGGTGGCTGATGACTCGCAGGTGACGTATGGGGTGTCGAAGGCGGCGTCGGCTGGTTCTCAGGTGTCGGTGACGGCGCAGGTGCCGGATGCGACGTGGGCTGTTGCTGGTGTGAAGATCAAGGACACGTCGTCGGGTGATGATGTGACGTCGGCGGTGAAGGGCACGGTGTCGGACCCTTCTTCTGATGGGTCGGTGAATATCACGTTCTCGCCGCGTTTGGGTGATGATGTGACGGTTGAGGTGACTTATGAGAAGGCGCCGGATCCGTCGGCGTCGTCGTTGTCGTTGGATGATGGCACCGATCCGGTGACCGATGGTGTGGCGCCCGTTGGTGGCACCATCAAAGCCATCGCCACAATCGTCGACGCCGACCAAAACCAGCTCGCCAATCGGACGGTGACGTTCTCCGTCGCGCATCCCGATCAGGTGGCGTTGACCGATCCGGTGTCGGGCGATCCGGCCACAACCTGTCAGACAGGTGAAGACGGGACGTGTTACTTGAATGTGTCGTCCACGGTGGCGAAGACTTTCGAAAACGAGATTTCCGCCAAGGTGCTCGTGAATGGTGTGCAAACCGCCATCTCTGGTTCTCCGAAGACGGTGACGTTCACGCATGGTGCCGCTGCTTCTGAGAATTCGACGCTGACGGTGACGCCGGCTGGCGAGCTTCCCATCAGCAGCACAGACGGTTTCCTCGCGACAACGGAAACGCGCGATGGTTCCCGCAACCCGGCCCCCGGTTCGGTGGTCACCTACACGGTGACGAAAGCTAATGACAGCGCGGTTGATTCGGCCAAGACCCATTTCGTTGACGCTGACGGCAAGACACAGACCACTTGCACAACGGTGATGAACATCGACGGCAGCCAGGCGACCTGCGCCTTGACGTTGGTCTCGACTGAGTCTGGCAGCTTCAAGATTCACGCGACGGTTCCGAACGCCGAGGGCACGCTGACCGATGTGCAGCAGTCCCCCGCGACGGTGACGTTTGCCAGCGGCGAGTTCTGCACGGCGCCCGACAGCTCGACGTTCTCGGTTGAAAAGACAACCGGCAACACGGGCACAGAGACCCCGATCGCTGACGGCCACGATTCGTGGACAGGCACCTTGACGGCTCAGGACTGTTCCGGCAACGCGTTGTCGAACCTGACGAACGTGACGTTCACCGCGCCTGCTGACGTGACGGTGTCCAGCCCGGTGAAGAACAACGGCGACGGCACCTACACAGTGACGTTCACGTCGACGAAGGCGAATTACGACGGCGCGACGTACCAGGTGAGCGCCGGCGTGACGCCGGAGGGCGGGGATCCGGTCTACACGTCGGATTCGCCGAAGAGCATTTCCTTCACCTATGGCACGGTCGATCCGAAGAACTCGACGATCACGCTGGACACGGGTGACAACGGGGAAGCTGCCGTTGGAGCTGTCGTCAACGCGACTGTGTTGTTGCGCGACGCGAATATGAACCCGGTGCGAGACGCAGCAGTTGACCTTGGGATTGGCACGTCTCACGCGACGATCAGCCTCAACGATGCTCCGGCGACAAGCTGCACGACGGGCAACGACGGTACTTGCACGGTTCAGGTGTCCGACAAGATTGCTGAGAAAGTTGGTGTCACGGCAAGCCTTGGTGGCACGGCGGTGAGCAATTCACCGCAGTATGTGACGTTCAAGGTGGGCACTGTCATCTGCACAGCGCCAGGGACGTCCACTTTCACGGTCACCCCGACGGCGGGCGCTGGGCATAGCGTCGTTGCTGACAACGAGGACTCGTGGACCGGCACTTTCACGGCGAAGGACTGCAATGGCAACCCGATCGACGGCTTGACCCCGCAGTTTGCGCAGGTGACGCCAGGAGCCACCGATGTCTCGGTTGCCAATATCACGCCTGTTGGCAACAACAGCGGCCAGTACACAGCGACGTTCACGTCGACGAAGGCTGGCGCCTACCAGATGCAGGCCGGTTCCGGGAACCTATGGACCGCCGACAAGCCGAGCATCACGTTCGTCGCCGGGCCGATCTGTCCAGGCAATTCCTCGCTCACTGTGGCGCCGGCTGAAGCTGCGACAGTAATTGGGACAGTCACCGCCAAGGTGACGGCCAATGACTGCCAAGGCAACCCGGTGGCAGACGGCCAGTCGGTGACGTTCGCCGTCACCGGTAACGCCAAGTTTGGTGATGGCTCCGGTGGCAACACGACGACGGTCGGCACCGTGGGTGGAGTGGCGACAGCGACCTTGGCTGATGCCACAGAAGAGACGGTGTCGGTATCCGCCACAGCGCTTGACTCGACGACCTCGACCCAGGCCGCGGTGAAGGATTCCCCACAGAGCGTGAAATTCTCGGCCGGTGGTCCTTGCGTCGATGACGGTGACTGCGAGAATCCGTCCACCTTCACGGTGACGCGCACGAGCGGTTCGTCGAATCCGCCTCAAGTGTCCTCTGATGTCAACGGCGCCGAGTCTTGGACTGGCCGTATCACGTTGAGGGATGCCAACGGCACTTTGCTGAGCGGTCTCGAAGACTCCATCACCTTCGACTTCTTCCTTGGTGGTGCTTCAACCTCGCTGGTGAAGTCTTCGGACGTGGTCGCGGGGGCGAATCCCGGTGAGTACCTGGTGAAGTTCACCTCGACGACAGCCGACACCTTCCAGGTGCAGGCGCGCGCCAGCGGTGGACTCATAAGCGCCAATGGCGTGTCCCGGTATGACATTCAGTTCCAAGCGGGCCCCCCGGTCGTGAATTGCCCGGACGGCGATCCCGAATGCCCGACTGACCCGTCGTTGTGGTCAAAGCTGGAGGCTAACCCCAGCCAGAATGTGGAGACGGGCGACGCCTCGTCCACCGGTTCGACGGTGACGGCCACGTTGCGCGACGTGTATGGCAACTTGGTTGATGAAGCTATCAGGGTGTCGTTGAGTGCCTCTGGTCAAGGCGCGTTGGCCGCGTCCTACTGCAACACTCCGACCACTGAGCCCGATTCAACGGACCCGAATAAGGGCAAGTGCTCGGTCAAGCTCACGGACGCGACGGCTGAGACCGTCACCGTGACGGGAACGGTCGGTGGCACGACCATGAGCGACAAGCCTCAGGTTAAGTTCATCACCTCCGACATATTCGACGGCTCGAAGTCCAACTTCACGGTGGCCCCGACCGCTCCGGCGACGGCCGACGCCGTCACCACCGATGGCGACTCGTGGACCGTGACGTTGACGGCCATGGATGGTAACGACTCTCCGGCGACCACCCTTGACCCGTCGTTGATGCACTTCGTGGCAAATGATCCGGCTGTCAGCGTGAGCAACGTCACGCAGATTGGCAACACGAACCAGTACACCGCCACGGTGACATCGACGAAGGTGGGCACCTTCGAGATTCGCGCTAACTATGACGGCGAGACGGTCACGATCCCGAACACCGATCCTGTCCAGGATCGCGTGCGCGAGGTGACGTTCGTCAACGGCAAGGCATGTGTGGCCGAGAACACGTCGTCCCTCAGCGTGAATCCGACGTCGCTCGACACGGGCCTCCGCTCGACTGCGACCATTGCCGTCAAGGACTGCAATGGCAACCCAGTGTTGAATACAGACGTTACGGTGACGCTCAACGGTGTCGGTGGCGGTGCTTCCCGGGCAGTCTTCTCTGGCGCAAGTGGCGTGTGCAACACGCTGACGACTGGCACATGCTCGATTGAGTTCACGGATTTATACGCGGAAACGGTCGAGGTCCATGCGTCGGTTGTGACGGCTGACGGTCCCGCCGAAGTGCAAAACAGCCCGGCGATGGTGATCTTCAACCAGAGTCCTCCGAGTGGCACCAATTCATCGTTCAAGCTGCTCCAGCACACGGCAATCGCCGGTAACTGGGTGACGATGCAGGTGACCGTGATTGACACCAACAAGATGCCGATCACGAATCTCGCCAGCAGCGACTTCCAGATCGTTGGCGTGGGCGACGACGGCCAGCCGAATGTCACTCCTGACCCCACGTACTTCAGTAACCTGGGCAAGGGCGTGTACGAGTTCAGGGCCACGTCCTACCTCATGGGCGACTTCACGTTCACGGCGACCGTCGATGGCGTGCAAGTCAACCAGACGGATTCGGCCACGTTCACCGCTGGCGGCGTGTGCGTGACGGGCTGCGCCAACATGGGTGACAACCCGCAGGGCGACCCGAACGTCGTGACAAAGTTCGTCCTGACGGTCGACGGCCAGTTGGCCAACAATGAGGCTCAAGACGTCATTGTCGCGACGGCTGCGGACACGTACGGCAACCCAATTCAGGGCGAGAACGTGGTGATCAAGGACGTGACGACGGACACACGTCCCGATTTGGCAGATGCGTTGACGATCACTCCAGCGAGTGCGACCACCAACGCAGGTGGTCAGGCGACCTTCTACTTCAAGTCGAAGGTGGCAGACACGTTCACCGTTCAGGGTGGCTTTGGCCCGAATGGCGAAACGCAACCACCTGAGAGCTACGTCCAGAACCCGAGCTTCCGCCCGGACAACGTGGATATTTCGAAGTCTGAGTTGAAGGTGCTTCCGGTTACCCAGAAGGTGACGGATCCGGCGCCGATCGCGACTGTCACCGCCCGGAATGGGGACGGCGGTCTGGTCGGTGGTGTCCCGGTCACGTTGGTCGCTGACTCGGCGAACATCTCGTTCAGCCCGCAGTCAAGTTGCACGACGATCAATGTCGCGAGTGATCCCGGCTTCGGCACCTGCTCGGTGACGGTGTCGTCTCAGATCGCCGGCGATTACAAGATCACGGCGCGTATCGGTGGCACCAATGTCGGCCAGGGCAACCCAGCTCCCGTGTCGTTCACCAGCGGTGATCTGTGCACGACAAGTTGCACACCGATCAACGGCACAAACTTCACTCGTGTCCAGGTGACGAAGAACAGCCAGCTCGCCGATGGCAAGACCGCCGACGAAGTGACGGTGTTCCTCTATGACACCTTCGGCAATGAGATCGCCGGCACGGATGTGTCGACGGAAGCCGTCGATTCGACGCTGACGCCTGTGGCTCCGACCACAGTGCCGACGAGCACCGCAGGCAAGGCCGTCTTCGGCTACACGTCGACGACGCCGAATGTCGATCAGCACGCGAAGATTCTCATCAACGGCACCGAATTGAAGGTCGACAATCCCGATCCGACCTGGTCCTCGCCGGCGACGATGAGGTTCATCGTCGGAACGCCCAGCCAGGCTGATTCGACATTGACGATTGATCCGGCGGGGCCACAGGTTGTTGGCAACTCCTTTACGGTGACCGCGACGCTCAAGGACGGGAACAAGCTCCCGATCCCCGGTGTGGAGGTGACGTTGACCAGTTCTGATCCGGTCAATGCGCCGCTGACGGATCCGGACACGCACGCCACGGTGACCTCGTGCACCACGGACGCTAACGGCGTCTGCCCGGTGACTATCTCCTCGACAAAGGCCGGCACCTACACGGTTGGCGGGACGTACGAGAATGCATCCGGCGTTGACACTCGCTTGACTGGTTCGCCGGTCACGGCAGTGTTCACTCATGATGCGCTCTGCCTCCAGGCGCTGGGCTGCGAGCCTGAGAATGGTGCGCCGTCGTCGAACATCAAGATCGGCAAGGACGGTTCTGTGGCCGATGGCAAGGCTCAGAACACGGCCACCGTGACCGCGTTGGATAAGTTCGGCAACCCGGTGCCGGGAGCGGCGATCGCGTCGGCGCAGGTGACTGGTCCTGATGGCGGTTCGTTGCTCGTGACGCTGCCTTCCCCGGCAGTGACGAACGCGGATGGTCAGGCGACGATCTTGTACTCCACCACGACGGCTGGTGCCTACACGGTGAATGCGACGATCACGGACCCGACCGACACGACGGTGAGCGGTGCGCCGGCGGGCTCGCCTTTGGCGATGACCTTCAGCCCTGGTGGCATCGATCCGAGTAAGTCGTCCTTCGAGGTTGCTCCTGCTGGCCCGTTGACGGTCGGCACGGGTGACGCGAACACCTACACGCTGACGGCCCATGTGGCTGACGGCTCAGGCAACCCGGTGCCGGGTGGCACGATGACCTTCGCCATCAACCCGGCCGGGCCGATGTGGCCTGACGGCCCGTCCTGCACGATCCAGCCGGGCGACACGACGTGCACGGTGCGCGTGCAGTCGACCGTCGCGTCGACGTTCTCCATCACAGCGACAGTGCTTGGTGGACAGCCGGTGAACGGTAACCAGACCGAAAGCGTCGCCTGGACGCCGGATGCTGTCTGTTCGGTCGCCAATGGGTGCGATCCGCAGACGGACGATCCCAAGCTGATGACCCGCGTTGAGCCAACGCTGGACAACCAGATCGCCAACGGCGTGGCCACTGACACCGCGACGGCGTGGGCGTTCGACCAGTACGGCAACCCTGTTCCGGGCGTGCGCGTGGTGTCGACGTCGCCGGATGGTGTGACGTTGGGTATTACCGTCGCGCCGTCGACCACAGGGTCTAACGGCAGCACGGTCGTGTACTACACGTCGACGAAGGCTGGCACGTTCGATGTTCCGGTGTCGTTCGCCTCTGCCGACGGCAACAAGCCGTTCGATGGATCCCCGGTGACGTTGACATTCAAGCCTGGCTCTGTGAGCGCTGGCATGTCGACGTTGGCGGTGGATCCGGCGACGGGTGTCGTGGCCGGTGACGCGACGTCGACTGGTTCGACGGCGACGGTGACGGCGCGTGACGCCAACGGCAACCTGGTGGGCGGCACGTTGGTCGGTTGGGCTGTGGATGGCTCGTCCGTGTTGACGACGCCTAATGGCAGCACGAGCTGCACCACGAACAACACCGCGGATGACCCGGCGTTCGGCACGTGCCAGGTGAAGGTGACGGACACGAAGGCGGAGACGGTCAACGTTCACGCCACGATCAACGGCACGGAGGTTGGTGCTGACACCAAGGATCAGACGCCGGATGGTTCGTCGCCGAAGACGGTGGTGTTCGTGCCTGGCCCGATCGACCTGACAAAGGATGGTGCTCAGATCACGGCGGATTCGCCGGTGGCGGTGGGCACGCCGTCTGTGGTGACCGTGACGTTGCGGGATGTGAATGGCAACAAGATCACGGACAGTGATGCTGTGGTGGCGATGTCGTCTGATTTCGGGACGTTGAGTGATGTCACGAAGAGCGCTGATGGCACGTATACGGCGTCGTTGACGTCGAGTGTGCCGGGTGATGCGACGGTGTCGTTTACGGTGGATGGTGCTGCGTCGGTCAACACCGCGGCGGTGCAGTTCACGCAGGGCAGTGTGTCGGCGACGAACTCGTCGCTGACGGTGTATCCGGCTCGTCAGCTGACGGGTGGAGACGTGACGGTGAAGATCACCGTTCGTGACGATAACAACCAGCCCGTCCTCAACTTGAACGCCTCGAACTTCGTGGTGTCCGGTACGGCGGTCGGTTTGGATGATGCAGACGTTGACCAAAATTCATTCCAGGATCTAGGCAAGGGCGACTATTCGTTTACCGCAACCTCGTACCTGGTGGGCACGTTCACGTTCTCTGCGAAGGTGAACAACGTACAGATCAGCGCGACTGGCTCGGCTGAGTTCTATGCCGGCGCCGTCTGCGTCCAGGGTTGCCAGAACACGGGGTCTGACCCGAAGGGCAACCCAGACGTGACCACGCAGTTCGTGCTGGAGCCGAATGGCGCGACGGCTAATGGTGACGATCAAGACATCATCACCGTCACGGCCGCTGACACCTTCGGCAACCTGGTGTCTGGTGCGACGGTGGTCATCACCGATACCACCTCGGGCGCCAACGCTGGCAAGATGACGGCTGTTGACGGCACGACGTTGACGACGGTCGACGGCAAGGCGGTGTTCCATTACACCTCTGAGACCGCCGCGACGTACTCGGTGTACGGCACGGTCGACGGTCTGCAGGCCGCGACATCGACGCTGAACCCGGCGTTCAACCCCGGTGGGATTGATTACAGCCTGTCGACGCTGACGATCACGTCGGATCCGTCGAACCCGACCAACAAGGTCGACGGCGTTCCTCCGATGGCCCGTGTGGCTGTCGTGGACGGCGAAGGTAACCCGATCGGTGGTGTGACGCTCGACTTCACGGGTGACAGTGGGTTGACCTTCGGCCCGACCAGTTGCGTGACGAACAGCGATTCGTCCTCGTCGAACTTCGGCACCTGCGAAGTGGCTGTGTCGGCGGATCTGGCTGGCACCTACACGATGCAAGCGGAGATCAAGGGTCGTGACGTCAAGGGCAGCCCAGCTCACGTGACGTTCACGGCGGGCGAGATTTGCATGGAACCCGACGACACCTGCACGCCGATCGACGACCCGAAGACGACTGATGTTGACGAGTCGACGAACTACACGCGTGTGAACGTGACGTTGGATAGCCAACTGGCTAACGGTAGTGCGACCGATGAGGTCACCGCGTCCGTGTACGACAAGAACGGCAATCCCATTTCTGGTGTGTCTGTCACGACGTCAGCGATCACTCCGACGTTGACAGCGGTCGATCCGACCGAAATGGCGACCAACGAGAACGGCAAAGCCGTGTTCAAGTACACGTCGGAGACGGCGGGCACGCCGCAGCAGGCAACGGTGCTGATCAATGGCAAGGAGCCCAAGAGCGATCAGGGTTCGTCGCCGGTCGAGATGCATTTCGTGGCGGGTGCGCCCGATTTCACGAACTCGACGTTGACGATTGATCCGGTTGAAGCCCAGGCGGTGGGGTCGACCTTCACGGTGACCGCGCGGGTCGCCGACGGGACGAACAATCCGTTGCAGGGTCAGACAGTGCGTTTCACCAGTTCCGATCCGGTGAACGCGCCGGTGGCGGCCTCGTGTGTCACGAACGCGAATGGTGAGTGCCCGGTGCCGGTGACGGTGACCTCGACGAAGCCTGGCTCGTACCAGATCGGCGCGACGGTGGCGGATCCCAGCCAGGGCGGGCTGCCTCATCAACTGTCCGGTTCACCGGTGACGGCTGAGTTCTTCACCGGGCCGGCTTGTGTGCTGCCGAATTGCCCGGTGAACCCGGGTGATCCGTCGTCGACGGCCACGATGTTGACGGTTAGCGCGCGTGATGACAACGTGCAGCAGAACCGTGCTCGTGTCACGGTGGTCGACGGCTTCGGCAACCCGGTCGAGGGTGCGGTGGTGACCTCGGCCATGGTGGCGCCCGCTGACGGTGTGACGGTGCAGCCGGAGATCGCTCCGACGAACGCCAATGGCCAGACGGACATCTGGTACACGTCGACGACGGCTGGCACCTTCCAGGCGTCGTTCACGATCACGGATCCGAACGATCCGTCGGTGTCTGGCGCGCCCACGGGTTCGCCGCTGTCGATGAGCTTCTTCCATACGGCTGGATGCCCGGATTGCTCGTCGTTCACGATCACGCCGCTGGATAACACGCAGACGGCTCCGTTGACGGTGGGCGAAGCGGATGCGAACACCTACAAGGTGACCGCGACCGTCCATGACAGTGCGGATACGCCGGCGTTCGGCAGCGCAGTGTTGTTCGCCATCTCGCCGGATGGCCCGACGTGGGTTGATGGCAAGGCATCCTGTGTGACGGAGACCGACGGCACGTGCTCGGTGTATGTGCATTCGACGAAGGCCGGCACCTTCCAGGTGAGCGCCAGTCTGGGCACGGGGCAGATCACCCCGGCACAGTCCGTCGTGTGGAAGGCCGACGCGCCGTGCTCGCAGGCTGACGGTTGCCAGCCGGCCGAGGGCTTCACGAAGACGACCTCGGTGAGCGTGACGACCGACAAATCCATCGCCAATGGTTATAACCAGAACGTCGCCACGGTGACTGTGGTCGACCAGTACGAGAACCCGGTGTCCGGTGTGACCGTTTCGTCCGATTCGACGAATGCCGATCTTCAGATTGCGAGCGGTATCGAAGGCACAGACGGCAATGGTGTGACGAAGATTTACTACAGCTCTCGTGTGGCTGGCACCTATGACGGCATCAATGTGAAGTTCGGGCCGGCCCATGATGGCGAAGTGACGAACTCGCCTATTTCGATGTCGTTCGTTCCTGGCCCGGTCAGTGCTGGGCACTCGACGCTCACGGTCAACCCGGCGACGGATGTGCCGGTGGGTGACACGGCGTCAGCTGGTTCGATGGCGACGGTGACGAGCATGGACGCCTTTAGCAACAAGGTTGGCGGTGTCGGTGTGGCGTTGTCGGTTGACGGCCAGGCGACGCTCACGCCGGCTGGTCCGGTGGCGGTTCTTGCGGCTGGTCCGACGACGTGCACGACGAACAGCACGGTTGGTGATCCGGCGTTTGGCACCTGTCAGATGAAGGTGACGGACACGAAGGCTGAGACGGTCAGTGTTCATGCGACGGTTGATGGCACGGAGGTGGGTGCTGGCACTGCTGGTGCTTCGCCGAAGACTGTGACGTTCGTTCCGGGCACGGATGTGGATGTGACAGAGACTGGTTCGACGATTGAGGCGACTTCGCCGGTGGCGGTTGGTTCGTCTTCGACGGTGACGGTGACGTTGTTCGACCGGTTCCATAATCAGTTGGCGGCTGGCGGCAACACGGTGGTGATGACGCCGTCGCTGGGCACGTTGAGTGCTGTGGTGGATAACGGTGATGGCACGTATACGGCCATGTTGACCTCGCGTGATCCGGGGACGTCGGCTTTGTCGTTCTCGGTGGATGGTGTTGCTGCGGCGGACACGGCTACGGTCGAGTTCACACAGGGCGGTCCGTCGGCAGATCATTCGACTTTGTCGGTGTCTCCGGCCAAGCAGACGGCTGGTTCTGACGTTGTGGTGACGGTCAGTGTCCGTGATGCGAACGA
>QMCE01000907.1_pt1 | contig 17411 bp, 12 predicted proteins | sample 1821851 | NCBI WGS metagenome assembly QMCE01 (sample SAMN09453174, study PRJNA476694) | Termite gut metagenome, whole genome shotgun sequencing project. | isolation source: worker | host: Odontotermes sp. | place: South Africa:Pretoria | collected 2016-01-28
ATTTCCGCAAAATTTGCGGTCATGGCTTCGGAGCTGTTGATGGGGCGCATGACAATGCAGGGTTTGTTTTCCGCATGAAACGGGAGAAGCACTACGGGCATTTGCCAAATTTGTTCGTAGAGTCCGTTTTGCTGTAAAAATTCGGTGCAGAGGTCATCGAATTTACGAAGGGTATCGAAGTTTTCCCGTGTGGCAAATTGCCGGATGAGAACGGGTTCTTCTTTCGAGACACTTCCGATTTCGAGGACAATGCGGTTGATGGCTTTGAAGCGATTTACAATGCCGGTGCTGTAGTTTTCGTAAGTTTTCCAGCCGAGGCCCGGTGTGGTGATGAGGAACGGCTGTGCGTAAGTTCTGCCGTCGCCTTGCACGCCCACACTTTGGATGGGCAGGAGCTTCCCTTCGATTTTATTTTCCGCGAGCCAGGCGGCGAGCCCTTGAATGCTTTCGGCACCCGGGAGTTCGTTTTTGCCGCCGGAGCAAAGGAGGCGCACACCGAGGCCCGGGCCCGGGAAAGGATGGCGCCATACGAGAGGATGCGGAATACCGAGTTCCTCGCCGAGGAGCCGGACTTCGTCTTTGTAAAGATCGGCGAGCGGTTCCAGAAGAAGCCCCGCATCCATCAGGTCCAAAACTTCTTTGACCCGGTTGTGATGCGTTTTAATGAGTTCGGCATTTGGGGTGTTTCCGCTTTCGATCGTGTCGGGATAGATGGTGCCCTGGGCGAGCATCCATTCCTTAGGATTGAGGTTCAATTTTGCCATTTCCGCGTCTTTCACCTGCAGGAACGTGGCGCCGATACTTTTGCGTTTTGCTTCCGGGGCGGTGAGGCCTTCGAGATTTTTAAGGAACGTTTCGCTCGCATCCACGACTTTGAGGTTTGTCATGCCTTCGGCATCGAGGAATTTTTTCACCTGTGCCGATTCGTCGAGGCGCATCATGCCGTGATCTACATGAAGTCCGAGCACGCGTTCCGTGCCGAGAATCCGGTTGAGAAGAACAAAGGCTACGGTAGAATCCACGCCGCCGGATACGAGGAGAAATACTTTTTTATCGCCGACCTGTTTCAGCACCTGTTCGGTGATGAGCGGGAGGTAGCTTTTCATGTTCCACGATTTTTCGCAGCCGCAAATGCGGATGAAATTTTCGAGAAGCGTGTTGCCGTATTTGCTGTGAGTGACTTCCGGGTGGAATTGAATGCCGTACACCTTTTCCTGATCGTTTGCAACGGCGGCGACCGGGCAATCTTTGGTGTAGGCGATAATGCGGTAAGAGGTGGGGAGTTCGGCAACCGAATCGCCGTGGCTCATCCACATGGGGGAACTTTTAGGGAGCCCTTTCACAAGCGGGTGTTCGGGTTCGGAGAGGATCAGATCGGCTATGCCGTATTCTTTGACGGCTCCGGATTGGACGGTTCCGCCGAGTTGCTTGGCGAGGAGCTGATGCCCGTAACAGATTCCGAGTTTCGGAATGGGGAGCTTCAGGATTTCCGGATTGTAGGCGGGGGCGTTTTCGGCGTAAACGCTGGCGGGGCCACCGCTGTAAATAATGCCTTTCACGCCGTCGAGGGCTTCTGCGGATACGGTCGGTTGATGAATTTCCGTAAATACGCCGAGACGGCGAATGCGGTTTGCAATCAGGTGGGAATATTGTCCACCAAAATCCAGAATGACAATTTTGTCTTTATTTACCATGAGAATTTCCCAAGTGTCGAACCAGTTCAATTAAGGTTTGTACCCCGATTCCGGTGGCTCCGAAAGCCGTGTATTTCCATTCTTTAGTGACAAATGCGGTGCCTGCGATATCCCAGTGCGACCACTTTACATTTTCAGGTACAAATTCCTTGAGAAAGAGAGCGGCGGAAATGGCTCCCGCTTCGTTTCCGATATTTTTCATATCGGCAAACGGCGTTTTGAGGCCATCGGCATATTCTTCTTCGAGGGGCATTTGCCAGAATTTTTCACAAGAAGCTTTTCCGCTTTCGATCACGGCTTCTGCCAGTTTTTCATCGTTTGAAAAGAATCCGGTGACGGCATAACCGAGGGCGCGCACCATGGCGCCGGTTAAGGTCGCGAGATCGATCAAGTGCGTTACCTTGTATGAAGCCGCTTCGGCGAGCCCGTCGGTCAAGATCAGGCGACCTTCCGCATCGGTGTTATCCACCATGACGGTTTTGCCGTTTTTGGCCTTAAATATATCGCCCGGCAAAACCGCACCGGCGCCGATGGCGTTTTCGGCGAGAGCGAGAACGGCGGTGACTTGAACCGGGAGTTTTAAGAGGGCGATGGCGCGAATGGCGGCGAGGGTGGCGGCACTCCCGGACATATCGCTGATCATCTCCGACATTCCGTTTTGCGGTTTCAGGCAAAGTCCGCCGGTATCGAAAGTGATTCCTTTACCGACAATCCCGAGATGAATGCCTTTAACGGCTTTCGCGGGGCGGTATTCGAGAGTGACCAGGCGCGGTTCGTTTTTGCTTCCCTTGCCTACGGTGACAAGCCCGTTGAAACCTTCTTTTTCGAGGGCTTTCCTATCGCGGATTTTGATTTTCAGATTGCATTCTTTCGCCACTTTTCCCGCTTCCAATGCCATGCCCGCGGGCGGGAGATCGGAGCCCGGAGTATTGATCAAATCTTTGGCGAGCGTGATGGAAGCCTGTTCCGTTTCGACTTCGGCGGCGATCTTCTTAAACTCTTTCACGCGTTCCATGGCCGTGATTTCAAAAGTAACGGCAAATGCTTTTTTCGGTTTACTTTTGTAGCGGTCGAAGGAATAACCGGCATAGGCGAGCCCGTGAAAAACGGATTTCACCTGCTCAGCACTCGCATCGGCGAGAAACAAATTCACACATTCGATGTGTCTCTTCCGGGTGTATTTGGCGAGCCGGTAAGCTGCCGTCCGGAGATGATCCAACGAAGAGAGCCCGCGCTCTTTCGCCGCATTGACAAAAATCAACTTCCTGTTTTCGATTTCCACAACTTCCAGGTCTCCGTAAATTTCGGATTCGATTTTTTCAAGAACCTTCTCGGCTTCGGCAGAAGCCTTACCGGAAAGTACCGGAGAAAACTGGACGGATTTTTTAACAAAGAAAAGAACTTCAAGGGAGGCTTTGCCCGAAGCGGCGGAGTCGATTTTAAGTTTCATCATGATGAAAAAAAGATAGAAAAAAGAGGCGTATCAAAGATGTTCGATAAGAATCTTGATGCCGATCAAAACCAGGACGATTCCTCCGACGGTTTCCGCCCGTTTGCCGAAAGACCCGCGGGTCGAAATTTTTCCGATAAAACCGCCCAGGAGAGTCACGATAAAGGACGTTATTCCGATGGCGGCGATGGGGAAGAAAACGGCACTGTTCAGGAGGGCAAAGGAAATGCCGATGGCAAAAGCATCGATACTCGTGGCTACCGACAAAGTCAGGATCGTTTTTAGCGTGAGCTGTTTCTGAACTTCATCTTCATGGCTCAAAGATTCGCGGATCATCTTGAACCCGAGAAAAGCGAGGAGCGCGAAAGCGATCCAGTGGTCCGCTTTCTGAACGTAGCCGCCTGCTTTTTCGCCGACGAAAAAACCGAGAAGCGTCATGAGTGCTTGAAATGAGCCGAACGCGAACGCAAGTTGCAGCATTTTGGGGATTTGGGCGTGTTTTTTTCCGAGGAATGTGCCGATCGATACGGCAAAGCAATCCATGGAAACGCTGAGGGCAATCAGAAGGGCTGTCGTTGTTTGCATAATTAGTCCAGAGCTCCGCGGATCACTTCGATTTCGTGTCCTTCGATGCGGATTACATTGGTTGGGTTAATTGAGATTTCGCCGCAGTCAATCATCAGATCTACCTGATGCTCAAAAATGCGATAGAGTTCATCGGGGTCTGTGAATTCTTCGTTTTCGGAAATTTTAGCGGCGGTGCTTAGAATCGGAATGTCCGTGTGTGTGAAAAACTCTTTGAAAAACGGGTGCGTCGGAAACCGCACGCCGATTTCCGTTCGCTTCACGTCGAGTTTCCGCGCGATTTGCGGGTGCGCGGGCAAAATAAATGTGTAAGGCCCCGGAATTCTCGACTTCATGATGTCGAACGCAAAATTGTCGATATGCGCGAAATCCGTGGCCTGTTTGAGACCGGGGAGAATCAGCGCCATGAAAAATTTTTTCATGGGCTTTTTAAGGGCGTATAACTTATGAATCGCTTTGATGGAATTTGCATTGCAACCGATGGCGTAGCCGGATTCGGTAGGGTAAAGCACCAGCCCGTCTTTTTCAAAAACGGCAACGGCTTGTTTGACAAAACGGCTTTGAGGGTTTTCCGGATGAATTTCAAGACGCATATTTTTAACTCATAGGAATAACGTAAGTGGATTCGAATGCTCCCGGATAATGCCTGATTTGAGGCGTAAAATTTTGAATATGGACGAGCAGGGCATCGAAACGGGAGAGGTGATTTTCAGAGGCGTGATGATGAAGGTAATGGCAGGCGGTGCGCCAAATGCGGAATTGTTTTTGGCGGCTGATGCGGTAGAGAGGCTCTTTGCCGATTTTCCAGCTGGATTTGACTTCGGCAAAAATAATGCGCCCTTCGGCATCTCGTGCGATAATGTCGATTTCTCCGCCGCGGTAAGCGTAGTTTCTCGCAAGGAGCGTACAACCTTTTCGCCGGAGGTAGGCGGCCGCATGCAATTCGGCGAAATTCCCTTTTTCTCTGCTTTGAAGAATTCTTTTCATTAGAATTTCATTCCGATAATGCGGAGTTCGGAAATTGCGGTATTGGTTTCCGGATTCATCCGGTAAGAATCGTTCAGGAAAAACTGAAGTTCTACCGTTTCCATCGGTTTCAAATCCGGGTATTGAATGCCTTTGATGTTTTCGAGAACGATTTTTTGCGAGGTGCCTTCTTTGGTTTTGAGCGTCACCGTTTTCGGTTTATTGAAAATCTGAAAACGGTCGCCGAAGGAATCGTCGAGAGATTTTTGATAGCCCACGGCAATCCCGAGACGCGTGACCAGTGTCGGTTTTTCAAACCGGAGCGTGAGAAACGGGTTTTTGCTCCCCGGTTGCGCCGGAAACAGCCACGCGGTTTGAAGTTCATTGTCTTGAATTTGTTTTAACGGATAACCTTCCTTAACATCTTTTTCCAAATTTTTGGTTTCGTAAACCCCGAGCATTTCATCGGGGTAAATTTCCTGAATCACATTTACCGGTTTGTGCGTGAGCATTAAAATCAGCATCAGGCACACAATCAGCGGAAACAGAAACATGGCGCAGAGAATCAGTTTTTTCGGAATTTTTTTGCCGGAATGCAAAAAGGAGCGCAGCGGTACTTTTATATCGGGAGCCGAAATTTTCACGCCCGATTGAGTCAGGCGGCGCGGGAAAACGGAATCCAGTGCGTCCAGAAGTTCCTGCATATCGTGAAAACGTTCGGGCAAATTTTTCTTTAAACATTTCAGAACGATCTGTGAAAAACCTTTCGGGATTCCTTTCCTGAAATTATCAAGCGCGGGCGGCTGTTCGCGCACATGCTTTAAGGCGATCTCAATGGGTTTCGCTCCGGTAAACGGGAGCCTGCCGCAGGTCATTTCATAAAGGATCACGCCGAAACTGTAAATATCCGATTGAATGGTGACATTATCGCCCTGACACTGCTCGGGCGACATGTATTCCGGAGTGCCCATGGTCATTCCCGTCATGGTAAGCCGTTCGGTTTCCTGAATGTAAGAAATGCCGAAATCCATGATATAGACGCGGTTGTCGTGGGTGATCATGATATTCGAGGGCTTCACATCGCGGTGAATGATCCCTTTGGAATGAGCGTAGAGAAGCCCGCGCGCCACTTGCTTGGCAATCAGTTCTATCGCTTCGAAATCCAGATATTTCCGGTTTTGAAGCACATGGTGGAGCGAGCTTCCTTTCACATAAGTCATGGCAATGAAGAAGTGTTTTCCATGCACGCCGAAATCGTAAACCTGCACGATATTCTGGTGATCCAGTTCTTTCATCGCCTGGGCTTCCAGGCGGAAACGCTTGACGGATTCCTCATCGGAGGTGGAAGCATCGAGAATTTTAAGGGCGACTTCCCGGTTTAATTTTTTATGCAATGCTTTGTAAACGTAGCCCATACCGCCTTTGCCGAGAATACCGAGTAAATCGTAGTCCTCGCTGAAAGGACGCGGAAAGGTTTGTTGTGAAACAGGCGCAGAGAGATTCATTGGGCTTTTTTAAGTTGGATGAGAGTCAGTAGAGTTATAATATAGAATAGAAATCCGAGAGCGAGCGGAACGAAAATGTTTTCGGGGTGTACTTGAATTTCGGTAAAAAGATTTTGGAGCCCCGCTTGAATGTGGCGCGACCAGATGAGAAAAGAAAATTCTTTCCCCAGGAATCGCATTTGATCGATGGGCGCGAGAATCCCGGTGAGAGCGGCTTGAGGAATAATCAGGAGGGGGAGAAATGCGCCCGCCTGCCCTAAGTTTTTGGCGAGCGCACTCGTGAGAAGCCCCAGTGTGACCGCCGGAAAAAGACAGGCGGCAAAAAGTCCGGATAGCGGTAAAAGCGGAGGCGAAAGCGAAATCCACGGGGCGAGACAAAAATAGCAGAGGATGGTTTGAAAAAGCGAAAGAAAAAACGGAAAAACCGTCTTTGCCGAAAGGATCGGAAAGACTTTCATCCCTTGCCGCCATTCTTCCGAAAGCAGCTCTTTTTCTCCGGCAAATTCCCGAATGGCGTGAGAAAAGGCAAACCAGTTGGCACAGAGAATGAGAGCAAATGCCACCACCCAAAGCGAGGAAGCCGGCGTAAAAGTTTGGAACAACAGAAAACCGATAAAAAGCGGCTGCAGAAAAAGGGCCGCGCACCTTCCTTTATCTCTCCAAAGTCCGCGCCATAAAAGAGAAAGCGTATAAAAGAAAAAGTTTTTGTGTTTTACCTGCGGGAAAAGCGGAGGGGCAGCCGCACTCACGCTTGCCGCTTCTTTTTTTTCAAAAGCTTCCCAGTTTTTTCCGCTTTCGGAATGAAGGGTCGATAGAACAGAATTCAAGGAAGGCGTTTTAAAATAACGGAGCGCTTCTTCCGGAGAACCGTAAAAACAGGATTCCCCACGGTGAATCAAAAGAATTTCGTCGGCGATTTCGAGAGATTTGTAAGAATGCGTGGTGAAAATAATCGTATGCCCGAGAAAGGCGAGTTGCCGGAAATGGGCGCAAAGCATTTCTGCGTTTACGGAATCCAGTCCGGATAAAGGTTCGTCGAGGAGAATCAGCCCGGGGCTTCCCATCAGGGAAGCCGCAAGCGCCGTTCTGCGTTTCTCTCCGCCGCTCAGGGTGGAAACTTTGCTTTCCTGCAAATGCAAAATGCCGAGCAGGCTTGCAATGCGCCGGAATTGCTCTTCGGTTTCTCCGGCGGAATAATCGCGGGGGAGAGAAAGCCGGGCGTGATGCAGGAGCGTTTCTTTCACGGTGAGGAAATCCCGGAGCAAAGGTTCCTGAGGCAAAAAGGCGATTTGTTTGCGGATTTCTTCCCGGCGGTGGGGGGAACCTTCCATGAAAACAGAATCGGGACTCCCTTTCATGTTTCCGATCAAATGATGCAGAAGCGTACTTTTCCCTTGCCCGGAACGCCCCATCACGGCGAGAATTTTTCCGGCGGGGAGAGAAAACCCGATGTGTTCCAAAAGTTTTTTCCCTTTGACGGCCACCGATAAGTTTTGCACACAAATTTCAAAACCGTTATTTCTCAGATGCAGCGTGAGGGTGGCATTTTGAAATTCCAAAATGCACCACGGGAGTTTGATACTTTCGTTTTCGGCAAGAGTCATGCGGTAAAGTCTTTTGCCGTCGTTTTGTTTAACGGCTTCTTTGAAGACCACTTCGCACCCGTTTTCCTTTAATCGAAGGCTTGCCAAATTGCGCGGGCATGCCGCATGGTCGATACCGATAAACGAATCGTGAGAGTGGCCGCGCCCGAGAGTATAAACCGTTTCCGGTTTTAGAGGCACCGAATGAATGTGATCTGCCAAATGAACATGCAAAAGCGTGAGTTCATCCGGTTCGATTTGAATCCGGAATGATTGCAGGCCCAGTGTAAAAGAATCTCCGCGAGCGAGCGGCGCTCTTTGAATTTCCTTTCCGTTGAGAAAAGTGCCCGTGGTTTGGCTTTTGTTTTCCAAAACCCAGGAATCATTTTCATAGAAGAGTTTAGCATGAAAACGGGAAACCGAAGTATCTTTCAGCACAAAGTCATTTTCAGCGTGTCTCCCGAAAGTGAGAGATTTTTCCGGTGAAATTTTGACAATGCGAAACGGAGTGCCCATAAATTTATTTCAGGCTTTGCACCGCTTGCACCAGGCGCGCCGCCGCTTCTTCAACGAGGGAATCCTCCGCGGCATAGGAAATACGGACACAGCGATCGTTTCCGAAAGCCGCTCCGGGGACAATCGCCACTTCGTATTCGTTCAAAAAGTATTCGCAGAAACCGGAAGAACTCGAAATGATTTTCCCCTGCGGCGTTGTCTTTCCGAAAAGTTCCGATATGGTGATAAACAGATAAAATGCGCCGCCGGGTTTTTCAACGCGAATTCCCGGGATTCCTTCGAGTTTTGAGAGAAACCTGTTGCGGCGTTTCAGGAACTTTTCCCGCATTTCCTCTACGGAAGTTTTTTGATCATCGAGAGCGGCGGCGAGTGCGGCAAACTGCGCGATGTTGGAGGGATGATGCGTGGTTTGGCTTTGAATTTTGGCAATCAAGGCGGCCATTTCTTGGGGGGCCGCATTGTAACCGATTCTCCAGCCCGTCATGGAGTAGGATTTTGAGAACCCGTTGACAAGAATCGTCCGTTCCTGCATTCCCTCCATGGCTGCCATGGAATGAAATTTTTCGCCGTAGGTAAAGTATTCGTAAACTTCGTCCGAAATGCAATACAAGTCGTGTTTGATTAGAACTTTTGCAATTTGTTCGAGTATATTCCCGGGGTAAACCGCTCCGGTGGGGTTACAGGGCTGGTTTAAAATCAGGCATTTGGTTTTCGGTGTAATGATGCTTTCCAAAACAGCGGGGTTTATCAGGTAATTTTCCGATTCGAGAGTTTCCGCAAAAACCGGAGTGCCGCCGAGGAACCGCACGAGTTCGGGGTAAGTGACCCAGTAAGGCGAAGGAATAATCACTTCGTCGCCTTCGTTCAGGAGCACTTGAAGCGCATTGAACACCGCATGCTTTGCGCCGCTCGTCATCACAATCTGTTCGGGAGCGTAAACCAGCGAATTATCGCGTTTCAATTTATGACAAACCGCTTCCCTCACTTTTTCAATGCCGGCCGGGTTCGTGTAACGCGTTTGATTGGTTTGAATCGCGTGGATCGCGGCTTCTTTGATAAAATCCGGCGTGAAAGAATCCGGTTCTCCGGCGGCGAGACTGATTATCTTTTTCCCTTGGGCGATCATTTTTTTGGCGAGAGTATCGATTGCAACCGTGAGGGAGGGGGAAATATTTTGAGCGTGTTTCGAGAGGGGTTTCATAAAGGTTTGTTTTGAGATTTTTTCTTTCGGTGGGAAAAGCGCCGTTCATCAATATAAGCAGCGACCAGGGGGAAAATCAGAAAGTGAGACAAGGTAATGCAAATGAAACCGAACATCGCAATGACCCCGATGCTTTTCAGGCCCGGGTGTGAAGAAATCAGAAGCGAGTAAAAACCGATCAACGTCGCCACTTGCGCGAAAAACACCGTTATTCCGGTGGTCTTCATAATATAGGGGATACTGCCGGTGGCTTTTTCCCGGTAAGCGTTCCATAATTGCAGAGAACCATCGAGGCTCATGCCGATCAAAAGCGGAAACGCGAGCGCGCTGTAAGCCGATATTTTGATGCCGAGCAACTGAAGGAGCGCGAGCAGCCAAAAGAAAGCGACCACCGGCGAGGCGAGGGTGGCGAGAGTCGTGGTAAAACGGTTGTAATGGATGAGCAGAAGCATAAAAATCAGAACTATTCCGAAAAGAATGGGTCTGCGAAGATGGGGGAGTGTTAAATTCAGAAGATCGGCTTGAGTAATTGCCGTTCCGGTAAGTTGAACGTCACCGGATTCGCTGTCGATCGCACTTCGAATTTCAGCGGCAAACCGGCGGCAAGCGAGTCCGTCGGAGGGGTCGAATGCCGGAAAAATAAAGACAAATTCACCGAGTGAACCTTCTTTTCCCTGGAATTTCCGGCGGATATTCAGCGGTAAATCCTCTTCGTTGATCGGGGAAAATTTCCGGTATTTTTGGAGCGTTTCAAATTGAACGAAATCTTCTCCCGTCAGGGACCCTGCAAAGTCCGGGGGAATAAGGCTTTCGATTTCATCAAGCAACTCTAATTTTTTTTCCTGATTTTGAGGGAGGAGATTCGCGAAGGTCACGATGCGGCCGAGCATTGAGTTTTCTCTATTCCGGTTTTTAACCTGATTCAGTTTTTCATAAAAGTGAATCGAAGATTCCTCATCGGGCAAAAGAGCTACCGCCGGATCGTAAGATTGATGATTCGTAAGCCTTAAAAGCGAATCCGCCTTTACTTCGCCGGTCGATTCCGAAAAGCGGTATTCGAATTTCGGGTAAATACCGCGCACCGAAACGCAAAGGGTTCCGAGGATCACAATCAGGAGAATCACACGGAAACGGGGATATATTTTTTGCTCGGACGGTTCCTTTATTTTGTGTTCTTTGAAAATAAAAACAGGCTTTTTCTTTTCAAAAAGAATCAGCAGCGACGGTAAAACGGTGCCGCATAAAAGCAGATTCAAAATAGAGCCAAAGGCACCGAGTACCCCAAGTTCCTGAATGCCCTGCAAAGGAACGAGCCTAAGGCAAAGAAAAGTAGCGGCACAGATAAAAGCGCTCGCGGTAATGGAAGGCCCAATCCCGAGCATCGCACTTTCCAGACAAATTCTGGGGCTAAGTTCTTTGCGGCGTTCTTCAACATAGCGGCGCATAATGTGGGTGGATAACTGACAGGCGAGCCCCGGAAGTACGAGCGCGAGAAGGAGCGTGAAAAGGTTAATTCTTCCGTAAATGATTTGAGCGGCTCCCATGGTCCAAAAAATAGACATGGCAATCGGGATGGCTGAAAAAAGAATAATTTGGGGTTGCCTGAAAAAAGCGATTACCAAAATCAGAAGAATAAAAATCGCAGAAATAATACCCGCCCTCTTGGCCTCGGGTAAAAGTGTTTTTCCGGTTTCCACCATTCGGAAAACTTTTCCGGTATAATAATACCGGACGGATTTACTTTCCGGAATTTTTTGAATCAAGCCCGAAACACGGTGATAGAGTTTTCGGGATTGGCTCAAATCGGTAATACCGCCGTTCGGAAAAATATCGAGAATCCGGATGGTTCCGTCCGGGTTCCCGTAAAACGGGTGCAGCAAACCGGCGTATTTCTCCTCAATATCCTTAAATTGAATACTCACAGGAACGGAGTCTTTGGCGAGGTTGACAATCATCGGGTTCTGTTCGGCTTTATAAAAATCCACTCGTTCCCGGACCCGTTTTCGAATGGTTTCCAAATCGGTATAGGAAATATAAAGGAGTTGATGTTCCCGGTAAAATTCCGCCTGGGTTTTATACTCCGTGAAATTCACGAGCGGATTGTTTTTGAGACTGTCGGCGAGCGTTTCGATAATCCTTGCATTTTTCGCACTGTCTCCGGATTGCACCACGAGCGTTAACGTGCCGAATCCGCCGAACTTTTCTTCCACGGCAAGGTTTGCCGTTTTGCTCGGAAAATGATCGGGGAGCGTATCTAAAAGTCCAAGCTCAAAACGAAGATCGCCCACCGGAAAAATGCAGGCGACGGAAATCAGAAAACTAATTCCGAGAATAATTCGAGGATAGCGGTGGGAGACTCGCAGAATTCTTGAAATGAAGGAAAACATATCCTCAATTATATTTAATTTTAGGGGGTCATGGGAAAACGGACACTCATATTGATTCTCGTTTGCGTACTTGTCGCTTTTGCCGGCAATACCACTCCTCCCGTACCGGAAAAAAATCCGGAAGAAGAAAAAGTACCGCTTGCACTTGAGATTCTCGGGTTCCCTTTTACTTACATAGTACAACCGGTTTTTGGCCTCCTGCTTTTCCCGCTCGCAAAACCGATCCGTTATACGATCAAAACGGGGGCCGTGGGAAAGGGGGTGGAACTTTTTTCCTTCGGAAAAGAAAAAAATATTTTTATTTACCCCACCATGAATTTAAGACCCGGTTCACAAACTTCTCTCGGCGTTTCTTACCGGCATCGCAACTCATTATTCTCCCCGGATTACTTATCCATGGAAACGAGGCAATTTGCCAACGGCGACTGGAATTTCACAGCGGGTTACACGAAGCATCAATTGCTGGGTTCGGGAATTTCGGCGGGAGTTCGTTTTCGTTACGATGCCGACCGTGACGCGAGTTTCAGATTACCGGGAACTTCAAATGCTTTTCTTTTCTGTGATTCTTCATTTTCCACCGAAGTTCGTTTTTCAAGGCAAGTTCCTTATTTACCGTTGCTCAGTTTTACTGCCAGGGCTGATTTTCGTATGAATCGCACCGATCTTCCCGAATCGTTTTCCGATTCGCTTCTCCCGGTAAGATCTTCTTTTAATCCGTACAGTCGCGGGGTTTATCAGGATTTTTGGTATATCCCTTTGAGCGCTTCACTCGGTTTTGACAATCTGGATGCACCCTATATGCCCACCCGCGGTTCGCGCATCGTTTTTACCTGGACTTACGGTAAAGTCGGGGATTACCGCGGCCCCAATACGGATCTGGTCATGTCCAACCGCTATTCTCACGATTTTCAAATGATTGATTTGGTCGCCCAGCATTACATTTTTTTAGGCTCTTCCGGTACGCGGTATAATTTTAGCTATGAAGAAGGCGAAAAAAACAGGCGTTATTATACGGATTTTTCATGGGGCGAAACGGTACGGATGTGGAAACCCGAAAATATTCGAAATACGCTTTTCCAGCGGCGCGTTCTCGCATTTCAATTCCGGGCGCGCCGGATTTTTGAAATGGAACCCGGCGGTACGCCTTACCTGGCGTTCCCTTCCGTTAATGCCCGTTTCCCTCTTCGAGGTTATGGAGAAACTTTTACCGATTATACGGTCATGGGTATTTCCATGGAATACCGTTGGCCTATCGACCGTTTGGTGGACGGTGTTTTCTTTAATGAGTATGCCGTCTATCAGCGGAATTTTTTACGGTTTGAATCGGACCATCTGCGCAATTCCTGGGGTTTCGGTATTCGGGTGCGCCGTCCGGAAATGTATTTTTTCAGAATTCAGATCGGATTTCACGGACTTAGCGGTATGAATTTGGTGATGACGGTCGCTCCGGAGTTTCAATGAACCCCTCTTTACTCGGAATTATCATCCCCGCTTACCGCGCAAAGGATTCCCTTCAAAAATTCTTGCCGGAACTTCTCCGGAAAGTTTCCGGAATTCCGGTTTTGGTGGTGGACGACGGTTCGGCAGACGGTACCGCCGCCCTCTGCGAAAGTTTCGGTATCGAATGTATTTCATTCCCTGAAAACCGGGGGAAGGGCAGCGCGCTTTACGAGGGTATTCGCGCGGGGTTTGCAAAAGGCTGGGAATGGGCGCTTTCCATGGATGCCGACGGGCAACATGCCGCGGAAGATGTTTCCGGATTTTTAAACGCGGCCGCACACTCCGAAAACAGGGTGGGGATTCTCGCCGGAAAACGGGAATTCCGCTTGGGGATCATGCCGTTTGCCCGGATTCTCAGCAACCGGATTTCCACGGGAATGGTCTCTTTCCTGTTGAAAACCGGTGTTTACGATGCGCAATGCGGGTTCCGGGCTTACCGAACCGCTATGCTTGAAAAAAATATCTTTCCGGAATCGGGCCGGTTTGAATGGGAAAGTGCCGTATTGATGAATGCGGTAAGCGAGGGTTTTCTTTTAAAACCCGTACCCGTACAAACCATTTATTTTGAAGACGGCGGCACTCATATTTCTCCCGTGAAAGATACCATCCGCTTTTTGCGCCTCCTTTTCCGGTTTTGGAAATGTCGAAAAAAGGGAAAATGAACAAGTATTTTTCAGTATGATACTTTCTGTTTCCTAATTTATCTATATTCATTCGCATGATTTGCCCTTATTGTAAATTCGGTGAAGATAAAGTGGTCGATAGCCGCGTGAGCGGTTCCTCCATTCGCCGCCGCCGCGAATGCCTCAGCTGTAACCGGCGCTTCACCACTTACGAATATATCGAAGCCGTGCCTCTCACCGTTGTCAAGCGCGATAATCGCCGGGAACCGTTTCAGCGTGAAAAACTGCTTGCCGGGGTCACGATGGCGTGTAAAAAGCGCCCCGTCAGCCGCAGTAGCATCGAAGAAATTGTCACCAATGTGGAAAACAGTCTCATCGCCGCCGATTCCGGAGAAGTTTCTTACGCTCAAATCGGCAACTTTGTCATGGCCGAACTCCAAAAAGCAGATCCGGTAGCTTACGTGCGCTTTGCCTCCGTTTACCGGGAATTTAAGGAAGTCGGAGATTTCGTAGAGCAGGTTCTCTCCCTTAAACTCGCCGATTCTCCGGATGGAAAAAAATCCTGATACCAAAGCACTTCTAAAGATTTTAGAAGCGGCGACTTTGCGCCGGGAAAAAATCGCCACCCGAAACACCGCTTATCGAATTGTAAATGGGGCGGCAGACGGTTTAAGCGGAGTCACCCTCGACCGCTTCGGCACTCACTACCAGCTTCAATTTTTCGGTACGGAAAACCTTCGGTCTAAAAAGGCGATCGTAAATGCGGTGTGTGAATTTTTTAATCCCGAATTTCTCGTAAGCAAGTACCGCTTGGAACCCTCCGGAAAAATATTGGAACACCCGCGGATTGAATTGGAAACCGGAGTCGCGGAAAACTCTTCCGCGCTCGTGCAGGAAGGTTCCTGTGTTTTTCGGGTGGATCTTCTCGACACGGTGAATCCGGGACTTTTCCTCGATATGCGCGCCATCCGGAAAGAAATTGCCGCGCGTTCCGAAAATAAAAGTCTGTTAAACTTGTTCGCTTATACCTGCAGTTTCGCCGTTCATGCCCGCGTTCACGGTGCCGGACACGTTACCAACGTGGACATCAGCGCGAAAATTCTGGAAAAAGGGCAGGGGAATTATGCCCTCAATTCGATCGAAACCAAACCGGGAGAGTTTTTTCGCGGCAATTCGGAAGAATATCTTCGTTACTGCGTGAAAAAAGGAAAGTGTTTTGACGGCATTATTTTAGACCCGCCGAGTTTTTCTCGCGATAAGAATAAAGTTTTCCGCGTTAAGGATGATTTGCAGAAATTAGTTCATTTATGCGGAAGCATTCTTGCCCCGGGCGGATTCCTGATGGTGAGTTCCAATTACAGCGGATTCTCGCCGGAAATTCTCGGAAAAGCATCCTTGCAAACCATGCGGGAAATTCACTCACAGGCAAAACTCATTTGGTGTAAATCCCAAGGCGAAGATTTTCCGGGAAGCGGGAATAGCCGGGAAAGTTGCCTTTCCGCAGCACTCATCACGGTTCCTTAAATATAGCCGTTCGGAGGTCATTGCGGCAGAGACGCGCGGTTTCTTTGTTCTTCGAGTATGGGATATTTTGGGTTTGGCGTATGGGGACTGGGGTTTAGAAAAAATGCAGATACGGAGTTCAATTAAGAATTACGAAATAAGCCTCGGCATTGCACTCAATTACGAATTACGAAATGAAAGTTTGATCGTAATTGATAAAAATTTCATTGCATTCAATTTTTCCCCTATGGGCTCCCTAACGTGAGTCTTACGCCTCGCGTTTATCGCATTAGTCGAGTTCGAGCGGGTATATAAGATTTTTCAAGTCTGCGATGTTACTTAATCGCTACGCTGCGCTTCGCTGCGGGGCTTTCGCTATCGCTACGGAGTCCTAAATGCTCTCAGTGATCGCATTTAGTCGTAATCACATGTGATACCGGAGGTTACTCCGTAATTCGTAATTGGCTTGTAATACTCAAGTTTCATCGTAATTCGTAATTGTCCAACCCCTATACCCTGAATTTTATACCCAATATTATTGATCCTCAATCTGATGATCTTTCAGTTTCCGCCAAAGAGTCGCGCGGCTGATACCGAGGCGGGAAGCGACTTCGCTTTTGTTATTGTTCAGCAAGGCGAGTGCGCGGAGAATATAATTTTTTTCAAGCTCATCCAGTGTCATGAGTTCTTCGGAAGTTTCAGCCGGCTCCGGGGTTTGAGATTCCAAAAGAGCCGGCGCGGGCGCTTCTTTGAGAGGCAACGGAAGGTAAGCGGTTTTCGGCTGCAGGGTTTCCGGAAGATCCTCCAGGCGAATCTCGTCGGTATCGGTCATCACAATCGCGTGTTCCACGATATTTTCAAGTTCGCGAATGTTCCCCGGGTAATCGTAAGAAGTGAGCGCGAGCTGTGCTGCGGGCTGAACGCCTTTGATTAGCTTCCCGTGATCCTGCTGATACTTCAGCGAGAAATATTTAATCAGGCGCGGAATCACTACCCGCCGCTCACGGAGCGGCGGCACCTTAATTTGAAACGTATTCAGGCGGTAATAAAGATCTTCTCGGAATTCGCCTTTCTGCATGGCGAGATTCAAATCCCGGTTGGTGGCCGCCAGCACGCGGATATTTAAATGCCGGCTCGCGGTTTCACCCACGCGTCGAATTTCGTGAGTTTGTAAAAACCGGAGAAGCTTCACCTGAGTGGCCGGGGAAAGTTCGCCCACTTCATCCAGAAAAAGCGTACCGCCGTTGGCGGCTTCAAACAGCCCTTTTTTATCGGCAATCGCCCCCGTGAAAGAACCTTTTTTACTGCCGAAAAGTTCGCTTTCCACAATATTTTCAGGGATTGCGCCGCAGTTCACCGCGATAAACGGCTCGTTCACCCGCTGGCTCAGCCGGTGAATCACGTTGGCGATAAACTCTTTTCCGGTCCCGGACTCGCCTGTAATCAAAACCGTACTGGTCGTCGGTGAAATCTTGTAAAGCGTCTTCAAAATCTTCCGCATCTCCGGCGTATCGCCGAGGAGACTATCCAAAACATGATCTTCCATCAAACGCTGATTGGAATTATTTTGAAGATGAATCAGGCGTTTTTCCGCCGCATCTTCGAGAATTTCAATATTCAGCGGCTTCACCAGATAAATTTCCGCCCCCCGGGAAAGGGCCGCCGTTCCGAGAGAAATTCCCTCCGGATTGCACAGCACGATAATCGAGGTTTTCGGATGAACTTCCTTGATAAAACTGATAATATCCAGACTGTTGTGAACCAGAAAATCGGTATGAATAAAAACGAGATCGAATGTATTTTTCTTCAAGAGCGGAATCAATTGACTTGCCTCGGAAGTCACGGTCAAAACCGTCCCGCGCAAAGCCCAGGACCGCTGCATGTCTTTGACAAAATGA
>QMCE01003353.1_pt1 | contig 17409 bp, 16 predicted proteins | sample 1821851 | NCBI WGS metagenome assembly QMCE01 (sample SAMN09453174, study PRJNA476694) | Termite gut metagenome, whole genome shotgun sequencing project. | isolation source: worker | host: Odontotermes sp. | place: South Africa:Pretoria | collected 2016-01-28
GCGATTGGATCTGTTGATTCAGCGCTGAGGCAGGTGTCAAAACAGCGGGCCGATCTTGGTGCGTACCAGAACCGCTTTGAGACAGCAGCCCAAGGCGTCGCAATCGCTTCTGAAAATCTTCAGGCGGCGGAATCCCGAATCCGCGATGCCGATATGGCATCGGAAATGGTCGAATATACCAAGAATTCGATTCTTTCCCAGGCGGGAACGGCTATGCTGGCCCAGGCTAATACCCGGACCAATTCAGTCTTGAGTCTTCTTGGTTAATTTTCCGGTGTTTCACCGGATACGTGTAAGCCAGCCTAAGAGGCATCTGGACGTCGTCTTTTAGCAGGCAGGATGGGGGAAGCCCGCGCCCTTCCCCATCCTTTTTTGGAAGACAGCTGAATCAATCTTGTGGGTTGATTCAGCATTGAGTAATGAGCGGCAGCAGAGGAATTTGCGTGACGTGTTTTTTACTCTTATAATGTAAGAGGGAAGATTAGTTTACATTTTCCTCATATCAAAAAATCGTATTACAAGGAAGTAATATGTGAAATATGGTCATTTTGACCATATTACAGGGAGGTACCTTATGGGTATTCAAATATCCGGAATGGGAAACGGAATTCCTTATTCGGACCAGCTCCCGCAGGACCGGGCATCAGCGGCTTCGCAGATGCGATCAGCGGAATTTCAAAAAGCCGCGGCACAAACATTAGCCTCAACAACACCGGAAAAACGGAGAGCCGCAGCGGACCTCGATAAGATTAGTTCATCTTTAAACCGAAAACTACAGTATGTCGTGGATCACAAGTCTCATGATGTTACTGTTAAGGTCATCGATCCGGAAACCGATAAAGTGATTAAGGTGCTTCCGCCGGAAGAATTACAGCGGATTAACTCAAAGCTTAAGGAAACAATTGGTTTTCTTTTTGATGAAGAAGTATAAGAAGCCTTCTAAAGTTCGCTTTGGAGAGCTTCTATGAAGGTGAAGAAAAGCGGTTCATGTCTGATATTAGTATTCCGGGGGTGACAAGCCGGTTCAATACAGAAAAGATGATCGAAGACCTCATGAAAGTCGAGAGAGTTCCTCTCCAAAGAATGGAGAAGAGCGTCGAGAATCTCCAGAACGAGAGGACTTATTGGCAGGATGTAGGCCGGTTTATGACTTCCCTTCGGGAAAGCACGCGGGTCTTGTATTCTTTTCAGAATCCTTTTAACGAAAGAATCGCGTCTTCTTCAAATGAATCGGCTTTGACCGGAACGGCGGAAAGAGGTGCCGTTGAACAAGAACGTTTTTTCACGATAAAACAGGCGGCGGCGGCCGACCGATTTTTGTCCGCGCCGCTTGGAAATGATTTTAAAGTCCCCGACGGGAACTACTCGTTCTCCATAGGTGAAGATGAAATATCCTTTAACTACCGGGGCGGTTCCTTACATGATTTTGCCGAAGCGGTAAACCGCCGGGGCAGGGACAAAATTAAGGCAGGCGTTCTTACTGTACAGCCCGGGACAAAATCTTTGATTATTGAATCACTTGTTACGGGAGCTTCTCAGAAATTGGGATTTTCCGGAACAGCGGAGACGTTCGCGCTCGAAAGCGGCATGATTGAAAAAGTTAGTGATTCCGCGCGGAATATTACGCTTTCCCAAGAATCTGTCCGCATCCAAAACGCGGCAAATCCCGGGGCAGTTTCTTTTGGAAGCGGCACACTAACCGCGGGGGCGGAATCATCGGTAACTATTCCCATCGGAAGCGCCCTTCCCAATCAAAACGCTTTAACCCTCGAATTTGAAATAGCGACAAGAGTAAGAGATGATGCCGATTCGGCCCTCGCTGGGCCGCCGCCGGGACCGTCCATTCCGGACACAGGTTCCGTAAGTTACGGCGGCATCGTCATTGAAAGTGATAATTCTACCGTGCCGCTGCCGGCATACATTCCCCCCGAGCCGCCGAAACGCGTTGACGACATGCAGGTGCTTTTCCTCACTTTTTCCGACGGAACAAACGCCGCGCTTCCTCCCATTCACGATTCGGCATCTTTCGATACATATCAATACAATCTGGGGGACGCGGCCGGAGAAAAAACCGTCGTTTCCATCGATCTGCTGAACAAGAACACAAACAGGGATGTATCGATCCGGAATATCACGATGTTTGATCCCGCTGTTTCGGGCGGATTTAAACCCTTGCAGGCCGTTTCCCAGGCCCAGGATGCCGTTGTTTTGATGGACGGAATCGAAATCCGGCGTCCTACTAATACGATAGATGATTTGATTCCGGAAGTTACCCTTCGTGTACACCGCCCGACGGACGATCCTGTAAGCATCAGCGTTGAACCGGACCGGGAAAGTATAAAAGACGCGATTTACACGATGGTGGGAACTTACAATCAGCTTATGGCAGATATAAACGTACTAAGGGCTAATACAAACACACTCAACCGAAATGATGAAGCGATTATCAATGAATTGACCTATCTTACTGATGATGAGCGGACCGCAATGAAAGAAAAAGCCGGTGCTTTTTCCGGAGATACTACGCTTAATCAGCTTAAAAACACGATGCAAAGAATAACAACATCGCCCTACCCTACCGTTGACGAACAGGAAGTCGCGCTTCTTTCGCAAATCGGCATTGGAACCGATGTAAGACGTTCAGGAATCGGCGGGTACAGTGCGTCGCGTTTGCGCGGATATTTGGAAATCGATGAAAAAGTCTTGGATGCGGTTTTGGCGGATCATCTTCCGGCAGTTCAGCAGCTTTTCGGACAAGACACCGACGGAGATATGATTGTCGATTCCGGCATCGCTTTTTCTCTTGACGGGCTCATGAGGTCTTATGTTGAAACCGGCGGCATCATCAGCTTAAAAACAGGAACTATCGATTCAAAAATAAGCCAGGAACAGCGGCGCATAGAAACAATGGATAAGCAGCTTGCAAACAGAGAAGCAGATTTAAAACGGCAATACGGCGCGATGGAAGGCGCTTACAACCGTATGGAAAGCACCGCTTCTTCGCTGGATCAGTTCAGCAGAAGAAACAATAATCAATAGCAATCAGAATCACATCCGGGAGGAGTAATGGATTTTACCATTAATGGACAGACAGCAAATATTACTCTGGAAAAAGAAGAAAACGTCGGCGAGCTTTTATCCGGCATCGAACAATGGCTTCAAAATTCGGATCATTGTGTAAGCGGTATCGTTATTGACGGCAAAGATATCGTGTCCGGCGCCGTTTCCGAAGTCTTTTCACAGAAACTTGATTCTATTAACACCATCGATATCAGAACCAGCAGCCAGCTTGAGCTCTACCTTGAAGCCTTGATGACGGTGCTTCAATGCCTCGAAATTTGTGAAAACGCGTCTTATGAGGATAAAAAAGCGATTCAAAAGATGTGGGAAGAAGGCGCCGCGGCAAGTTTTATTAAACATAAGGAAACAGCGCTTTTTTCCCTGCTGAACGATGTTTTTTCAAATACCGGCTTGCATCCTAAGGATGCTCAGGCTCTCATCATGGAAAGGATTCGGGAATTGGAACATACGAGACAAGAAATCGGCAGTATGGAGCATCTTATTGAAGACTGCGTAAAGCGTTTAGAAGATTTGCCTTTGGATTTGCAAACCGGTAAAAATGTCAAGGCTGCCGAAACCATGCAGTTTTTTTCCGGAATAAGTGAGAAATTATTCAGAATTATCGCGATAATGGAGCAGAAAGGCGTTCATTTTGAATCCATCAAAATTGAAGATCAAACTTTTCAAGCCTTTTTTGAAGAATTAAGCACTGCTCTTGAGGAACTATTGTCGGCTTATGAATCAAAAGATTCCGTATTGGTGGGCGATCTTTCAGAGTACGAATTGGCACCGAGACTCAGGAACTTTTATGCTTCCATAAACAATCCTGATCTTTTTCTGTTTTAGGAGGTCTTCGTAATGGGAAGCATAAATCTGCCGCTGCCTTTACTACAGCTGGAGGGTGTTTTTTTTCGGGAAGAAGACCCTACTGTCTCAAGATTTTTTTTGATTTTTCTCGGTTCTTTTATTGTTATTCTCATTGTGGTCAATATTATCCGGAACGGAGTCGGCGCGACAGGTTTCGGCGGCAAACAGAAAAAGAAATCCGGTTCCGCGACTCCGAGAAAATTCAGCATTTTTAATATGCGTAAAGCCGTGAATTTATACGGACTGAACAAAGATCAGGTAAAATTACTGGAATATGTTTTTAGGAATGAAGGCGTTTCGGATCCCCTGGCCGTTATGGCAAACACCGCTTCTTTGGATAAACTTTTTAAGCGGGCGTACAAATCCATTGAAAAAAGGGCTTCTTCGGAAGACGAATTGCAAAATTTTCTGACTGTCCTTTTTTCAATCAGAAACATTGCCGAAACCGCCCAAGGGCGGGTCCAGGTGGCAAGTTCAACCCGTCAAATTTCAGAAAACATGGCGGCAGTACTTACAAGCTCCAAGGATGAAACATTTTCTGTCAAAGTACTGTCTTCCAAAGGAGATCATCTTTTGGTGGACTGCCCCCGGAACGCGCTGGGAACGCCGATACGGTTTTCTCCCGGAAACAAGGTAACGCTTTCTTTTTTCACAAAATCGAGCAAAGGATTTTCGTTTGATACAAGAGTCGTTGGAACCGTAGATACTCCCAAAGGAGCGGCGCTTCAACTGGCGCATTCAAACAAGGTAAATAACTCGATGATTCAGCGCCGTTTTAAGCGGCAGGATGTTTCACTCAGCACGGTTTTCTTTATGGTTCATATGCAGGAAACAGGAAGCGGAAGAAAAGCGGAAAAGAAAATGGTAGTTGCCCCGCAAAGGTACCGGGGAACGATTGAAAATATTTCCCTTGGCGGATGCGCGCTTAAAACGGGATCGATTATCCAAGCGGGAAGCAGGCTGAAAATAACCTTTGAAAATGATGAGGGTTTAAAAATGAGCGCACTTGGTTTAGTGCTCAGAACCAACCGAAGCGGCGCCGCGGCAATCACTATGCACATAAAATTTCTGAAAGTGCCCCAGCGGAGTCAAAATGCTATCAGCGCTATGGTTTTTGAATACGATCAGTATTGACGGACATATCATATTCATATATCCTTAAGATAAATATGATGACTACAAGATGATAGCTGGATGAAGATAATAAGTTTAAACGATGTACAACGAACGGATTCCCCTATTTATTACCGAAGGTTCTATTCTGGCGTTCTGAGCGTGGAGATTATGGATAAAACGGTGAAAAGAAAGATCGATTTTAAAATTGAACACATGCCCACCGGAAAAAAGCATATTTCCGTAACATTTGAACAGCCTGTAGATTATCCTTTGGTTCCTTTAATGAAAAAGTTAAAATTGTATCTTGATGAACTTGACACAAGCGGACAGCTCCCTGTTTAAAATAATCAGCGCCAGTGCGGAAGAAACCCTGGTGATTGGGGAAAGTATCGGGAAACGGTTAAAAAGAGGCAGTATTGCGGCTTTGGAAGGCGGTCTCGGAACAGGGAAAACTCAACTTACAAAGGGAATCGCTTTAGGGCTTGGGATTGATGAAGAAATTACGAGTCCCACCTATACTATTATCTCGGAATATGACGGACCGTTGCCGCTGTACCATATCGACGCGTATCGCTTGAAAGGTTCCGATGATTTTATCAATATTGGGGCCGAAGAATTGCTGTACGGCGGCGGAGTCTGCGTTATTGAATGGAGCAATATTGTCGAGGATTTGCTTCCCGAAGAAACTATTTTTATCAACATAGAGATTCTCGAACGGGGGGAAAGACTCATCACTGTGAAAGGAATTGACTGGGAATTATCGTGAATATACTTGCCGTAGATACCGCGACAGACACACTTTCCGCTGCCTTAAAAACCGACAAAGGGCGATGGTATATCGAAATAGCGGCCGGACTGCGTCATTCGGAATTACTCATGGAAGTCTGTGACAGCATTATCAAGATGGCGGAAATTTCCCGGCAGGATTTGAACTTAGTTGTCTGTATGCGGGGCCCCGGCTCTTTTACCGGCCTGCGCATCGGCTTTGCGGCGGTAAAAGGAATATCAACCGCCTTGAATATTCCCTTTATTTCGATTCCGACACTCGACTGCATGGCCCATCCTTATAGTTTCTGGCCGGGATATGTGCTTCCTGTAATTGACGCAAAAAAACAATGTTTTTTTACGGCGCTGTATCATCATGATAATCTTCTGCATGATTATACCGACGCTTCCGCGGAAGAAATTCTGTCATTTGTTCCAACAGATAAACCGGTTTTTGTCTGCGGCCCCGCGGCAGAATTGTTTTTAGAAAGAATTGGCGGATCAAAATTGCACAAATCATCACATTTTATAGCACAAAAAACAGGAAAAAACGGCGGATATGCCGGCAATTTACTTGTAAAAGCCGAAAAACAGTATATAATTAATAACGCGAAGGGTGATTCACCTGTCTCCAGTCCAATGTATTTAAGGAAGAGTGATGCAGAACTAAGCATTGCCGGGTGTTCGGGTTAAATTCTGGAGGACGTTTTGAAAGACAACATACATGAATTTGAGGATTTGCAATCCGAGGATTTACAATCTGAAGATTTGCAATCTTTTGAAGAAAGCGCCGTTGATGAACTTGAATCCGGGGATTTAGAATCCCTGGAAGATGTTGAAGAAGCAAAGGAAGACAGCGTCAAGAGCAATTTCAAAAAACCAAATGCCTACGTTGTCAATTCTTTTAAGAATAGTATTTTCCCAATTCTTCTTATCGATCAAAATTTCGTCATAGTATACGCTAACGAGGCTTGTCAAAAATTGTTCTCCGGTTTCTTTAAACTTGAGGGCAATCATTTTTACAGCATTTTCGGCAAATCTTTTGGGGAACAAAGTCTCAGAGAGATTCGGGAAACGGTGCTGGAAGGAAGAAACGGTCATTCCTGGAAAGGAATGGCACGAATGAAGTCAAGAGACATCGAAACGGTACTGACAAAGGTTTTCGTCTTCCCTTCGGTTATCAATAATGAAAAGCCTCATGAATTTGTGGTTCTTTTTGATAATGTTACCGAAGAAAATAAAACTCTTTTGCGAAGCGTTTTTTTAAGTTTGTTGGAAGCCTCCAAATTGAAGGACAACGATACCGGAAAACATATTTCCAGAGTAAACTATTATTCCTGCCGTTTGGCAAAAGAACTCTATCACAAGAAGGGCTTTGAAAAGGTCGATGTTGACTTTATTGATGACATTGGTTTTCTTGCCTCCATGCATGATGTCGGAAAGGTCGGCACTCCCGATGATATTTTGAACAAAGAGGGCCCCTTGTCAAATTGGGAATGGTCGATAATGCAGGAACATACAAAAAACGGCGCTTTCATTCTTTCGACATATCCGAATCCTATGGCAAAAGAAATCGCTATTTCTCATCATGAAAAATGGGACGGTTCGGGGTATCCTTTCCAGCTTGCGGGAGACATGATTCCGCTGTCAGCAAAAATTGTCAGCATTGCGGACGTGTACGACGCGCTCCGGATGAGGCGGAGTTATAAACCCGCTTATGATCATAAAACTACCATTGATAAAATGATGGGTGAAAAAGCGACCCATTTTGATCCAACCCTTTTGGAAATTTTCTATTCGATCAACAAGGATTTTGATGACATTTATATTCGGAATGAGGATAAGTGACAAATGAACAGATAACAGTCAGCAAAGAACAAAGATGACCTTTTATCTTTACTGACTGTTACTTACTACTTAAATTTAAGTTCCGGCAGAACGGCGGCCGATTCAAGGGCGGCTTTGTTCTCGGCTTCGATAGCGTCGAACACTTCGCGGCGGAATACTTTTACATGCTTGGGAGCGTCAACACCGATGCGGACTTGGTCGCCGCGGATTTCTATAATCGATATGGAAATATCATCTCCGATCATGATCTTTTCGTTCACTTTTCTGGATAGTATCAGCATAGCCTATTCCTTTTTACTTTCGGCGCCGCTTTCGGCACCGCTTTCGGCACCGCACTCGGCGCCGCTTTCGGCAAGCTCCGCCAATATATCATGTTTCGTCTTCCAACGGGGATCGGTAAGAACTACCTGTTTCGCTTCACGATTTTCCTTATTGACGATTACAGGCCCCTGAAGATTAGCGGTCATGGGACCGTCCGCGGGAATTGTAACAATGGAAAAAATCAACGCTTTGGAAGGATCGGAAATGCCGATTTCCTGCAGTTGATCATCATCAATGTTGATTTCGTAATCCAGCCTGAACAAAAAAGGATCGATGAGGATGAACGCGGCTTTTTCCACGTCCATTGATTGCAGCCAGAAAAAAGGCTGCCGTTCGGCATCGAGAATTACATAATCTTTAAACGATTCAAACCCAAATAACCCGCTCTGAAAATGAACTTTCTGCCGTTCATCCACTTCCATAGGACCAAACGCCTTTGTAGCAACTCTCACACAAAACTCCTTAATATATACGCTATAGACAGCGCCTTAAAGCGACAAACAACACCAGCCATTTTTGGTGACAGGCACCCACCTTAGCGGAGGAAATCCATCAATGTCGGCTGAATTACCTTTGCGGCGGTTTGAAGAGCCGCCTTGTGGGCAAGCTCCATCATTTTAAGATCGGTGATTGCCGTTGCCATATCGATTCCCTGTTCCCGCGCGAGGGCCTGTGTAACGTTCGGGATTTCCTCGTTCAGGCGGCTCCATGTCTGGCTGACACGGGTCATGCGCGCGCCGACTTCCGATCCTGATCGCCGCGGAACAGCGCGTCACGGATATTGATGATCATGTCGAACATGGATCCGCCGGAAACGCGCGCTGTAGGGTTCCAGTTAGGGGCATTGGCGTCGCTGTTAAAATTGATGAGGCCCAAATCCTGTAGGACCGTTGAACCCTGTTGATCTTCCAGCCGGATAAGGTGGGCGGTCGTTCCTTCAAGACTGATTCCCCGTGTTTCAGGATCGACGTAGGCTTTCACGGGCGCGGGAGAATCGTTGATCTTCGCGACAATCGCGTTCACCGTGTCGCCGGTAGTGACAAAAATTTCATGGCCGTCTACAAAAATCGACGCGTCATTTTCCGCGCGGTAATTGCTTGCGTCATAGTTTGAAAAGATCTGCATTTTTTCCGCCCAGAATACTTCTCCGCCGCCGACATCAAGAACGGCAAAGGTATTTTCCGAAATTTCGGCGTTCCGGGCAGCTCCGGCCCCGCGGTATTCAACGCGCACGACCATCGATTCATTTCCGCCGGGAACCGTTCCTTCTACCGTGCGGAAAGGTTCGGTAAACGCCTTATCGCCGGCAAACAGTTTTGTTCCTTCGGCTCCTGTGGCGTTCGCAACCGTGATAAGCTCTTTCAGCATCTCGTTCATTTCGATGCCCATGTACTTGAGGTCTTCCGGCGCGTAGGTTCCGGTTGCGCCTTTCACGGTCAGTTCCCGGACATGCTGGAGGATTTCGTTCGCGTGTTGAAGATAACCGTCAACCTGCCGGTAATGATCTTCGGCGTAGAGGGCGTTTTTTTCATAGCGCCCAAGCCGTTTAAGATATGAATCGTATTGAACCGCGTGAGACGCCGCGGCGGGGTCATCGCTCAATTCATTTATTTTTGTCTGTTTCGTGATCCGGTTCATTTGATCGGCCTGATTTCTTTCGTGGCGCCTCAAATAAAACTGGGAATCATTGGTCAGCATGTTTGATGATACGCGTTCCATTTTTTACACTCCCATTCTGTTGATAAGGACATCGTAGAGCTCATTCATCGTGTTGATGAAACGGGCGGCTGCGTTATATCCCTGCTGATATTTAATCAATTTGGTAAATTCCTCATCGATGTTGACACCGGAAATTGATTCCCGCCTGTCCAAAAGCTGCTTCATGATTTTGTTGTATGTTTCAACTTCTCTGCCGCTTTCCTGTGACATGGAACCGATCTTTGCTACAGCGTTTCGGAAATAATCGTCGAAGGTGTTTAATCTGCCGACCATGACTTTGTTGTTCCGAATTGACGCGATAGCGGACGCGGCGTCTCCGTTCCCGATATTGGCGGGCCTTCCGTTCTGTCCGTAGCCGCTTGCTACAGAACCGGGATCTTTCAATATTGCCGGATTGATTTCAATCCAGCCAGAAGGATGAGCGACAGGCGCGACCGAATAATTCTCCGCGCCGACCTGGAGGCTCGCGGCCGCGTCCGGGACGGTCCATGTGTACGCGCCTTCCGGCCCCGGCGCGTTTAAGATGCCGGAATATCCCGCGAGGAAATGGCCTGAATCTTCTATGTGGCGTATAACAAATCTATGTGGCGTATAACAAAATCGGGGCTTTCTCTTTCCGCGGAAGGCGTTCCCTTGAGCGATAATCTTCCGTCACGGTCAAGCCGCGCCACAACATCGGCTCCCGCGTTGTTGATTCTCTGAACCACTTCGGCAACGGTATCAACGGCGTAATAGGGAATATCCACATTTCCGCCGTCGGTGGAAAAAGTCATAATGCCTTCAAGCCCGATCTGCTCCTGCGGATCAAGCGTATTGTTTCCGCTGATTCTGAAAATGTAGCTTGAATCATATTCGCCGTCTCCGGTGCGGTCGAAGTTTCCGTCAACGTTGGCGACATAAGGACGTTCCACAAAAAAATCGAGGCCGGTTCTTCCGTTGGAGCCGTAGCCGGGACGGTGCGCTTCGTTCACAAGATCGGTGAAGTTCATCACCATGGAATCGAGATCGCGGATTTCTTCCTGAATCGTAACATCCCGCATTTCAACAAGGGCCGCAAGGCTCCCGCCGCGGAAGACGGCATCATCGCCTGTCTCATCCCAAACGATGTTTGAATATCCTTCGGTTTCGATTCCCCGTTCCAAACTGAACTGCCTGCCGATTCTGCCCTGAACCAAAATGTTTCCGGCGGTGTGAATCATAAACTCGTCGGGGTCGCGCTGGTCAACCGTAATATCAACCAGCTTGGAAAGTCTGTCAACAAGAAGATCGCGGCGGTCCATAAGATCGTTCGGGTTGTCGCCCTGGGCTTTCACTTTTTGTATCGTTTCGTTTAAAGCGGCAATTTCCGAGGAATAATCGTTCACCTGTTTTACGGTAATACGGATATCATTTTCCGCCATATCCTGAACAGCCTTGAGACTGTGGAAACGATTGTGAAACGCGTCGATTAAGGTTTTGCCGCTTTCGATAACTTCCTGCCGGGGAGCCAAGTCCGAAGGATGAATCGCGAGTTCCTGCCACTTGTTCCAAAACTCATCGAGCTTGCTTCGGATGGATGAATCGGTCGGTTCGTTGTACATGCGCGCTGATTCCGGGTTTCCCAGTAGCCTTCGTGGTTTTCTTCGGCGATAATTCTTTTATCGAGGAGCTCATCCCGAATGCGTTCAACCCTTTCGATGATTACGCCCTGGCCTATCTGCCCCGGCGTCTCTTCCCGATTCATTCCAGGCAGATAGATAGGATCAAACGTTGAGAACTCGACCCGCTGCCGGGAATATCCTTCCGTATCGAGATTGGAAAGGTTATGACCGGTGGTACTAATCGCGGTTTGATGGGCCGTGATAGAACGTTTTCCGATTTCTAATCCTGAAAAAGTTGATGTCATAGGATAACTCCTTGTTCCTTGCTCTATGAATTACAAGCGTTTATTTAATATCATGCTTCTCATGTCGGAAGCGGCGATGGTTCCTTTTGCGGTGTACAATTTCCCGCGGCGTCCGGGAAACACATCGGAAAGGAAATTTTCGGCAAAAGCCCTTGCTTCGTTTAAATTCTTCAGAAGGGTTCCGTTTTCATACCGCACCCGGAGAATCCTGATTTTTAATTCTCGGTAAAGATCGGTCAAAGCGTGCCGCTGTTCATCCGGCATACGGGCGGAAAAAGCATACAAAGAAGTTTCTTCCGTTTCGGAATGATAAGAATCGGAACGATTCAGAACAGATGAAAAAATCCGCGTTCTTTCTTGTTCCAGAATTTCAAATTCGCTGTTGTATACGTTGAGCGTTTCCATCAATCCGTCAAAATCTTCCCATTCCCGGATCATAACGGAAGCCCGTATCTCGCATTGAATACCGATAATCTTATCCAATATGTCTATTTCCTGCTTTAAAACGACGATACCTTTATTGATATTTGAAAAACGAACGGTATTCACTGCCGATTCGTAATGTTCCTTCATGATTGCTGCCCCTTTTTATCACATGGATAAATACACATCGAACTTCTTCTTTATAAGTATCGGCATTTGTTTTTAGGGAATTAAGGGAAAAACAGTGAACAGTGAGCAAGTAACAAGGAACAAAGCTTAGATTGCCGTTTTGCGGTCTTTTTACATAGCGTACCCCTTTAATAGTTAAAGGGGTGAAGTGTTAAAAAGCCCGAATGGCACGAACATTATATTCAAAATTCCTGCTGCCGTCGTTCTGACTGCCAGTATTATCGAAAGACTTACGATACGAGTAAGCATCACTTCCCTGTGAAGAAGACCAGTAGTCGACATTCTGGAATCCTCCAGGATTATCTGTATTGTTCTGCCAAAGGTTTTTATACATCTCATTAAGCTCGTCGAGACTTGGCAGAAACCAGTCATCGTATCCGCCAACATTCAGTTCATCGCAAAGCTGTGCCGCACGTCCTACTTCCCCTTTATCTTTCAGATAATCCACAATCTTTTGGGTATTTGCTTTTCCGGTTCCAATCCCGGTTTGTGTACCGATCTCACTATTATCTCCATAAGCCCCCCACTGCACTTTTTGAAACTCTTTGTCCGCAGGCGCCGCTTCTAGATAACGCCAATTGGAATTCTCAAATTCAGTGCCCTTAGCATCGTAAAAGACAAGTCCGCCGGCGGGACCGGTCTCGCCTATAGCGTAGTACCTGGTTCCTGTTACACTGAAAGAAAGGACCGCGTTATATTGGCTATTAATTTGAATCGACACTTGCGAAGAAACCTTGTCTATCGTCGGAGCGGAGGGGGTAAACTTAATTTTGAATGTTGTTGCATCTCCCGGAGCAATGCTTGTATCAGCAGATGGCTGATTGGTAACCTCAAAACCCGCTGTATCAGGACTTACATTAACTATATTCCCGTCCACGGCAGTGAAAACAAGCTCCTCTCCATCGTTATTAACAATGGTAAACTCAATTTCTTTGGGGGCTGTCTTGGAAACCTCTCCAAAATCATATTCACCAGATAAAGCAATATTGTTAGAATCCTGCCGTATTTCTATCTGCGGCTGTGTCCATTTCGCGTATAGGGTAATATCCGCGGTAACAGGAGTTGCTGCGGTAAATTCGTTTGTAAATCCATTATCGGTAAACCACCCGCCGAAAAAATAACCGTCTTTGGCGGGTATTGGCATTTCATCTTCTAATGTCGAGCCGTGTGTAACACTCATGCTCGCCGGGATTCCGGCGCCGCCGTCGGCGTTAAATGTAACCGTGTATGAATTGATCGTCCACTTTGCGTATAGGGTTGTATCCCCGCTGACCGCATCATTGTCAAAATCCCACGCGTTAGTCAACGCCGCATCCTCATACCATCCGCCAAAAGTATAACCGGTTTTGTTCATTGCGGCAGGCTGAGAAATCTTGCCGCCGTAATCTACCGAAACAGGAGCCGGCTCAGGCGTACCGCCGTTTGAGTTAAATGTAACGGTGAATCCCCAACCATCCCCGAATGTACCCGAGTCGTACTCAAGATCATTATCATTGGATACGGTATTATTCACCCCTTTAGGATTAGTTCCCGAAACATAAACCGCGTGACCTTCTCCATTTTCGGCTGTGTTCCTGTCTGCTTCGTCAACGGCATCTATACCGTATATTACGCCGCCGCTTTTAGTGAATTCTGAACTGTTTACTGTGCCATCAATATACACGCCGCCGCCTTTGGCGCCGGCATTAACGGCAGCGGCTGTGTTCCCGCTGATTGTTCCATCGGTCATGGTAAATTTACCGGAACTCCACACGCCGCCGCCTTGACCGCTTAAAGCCTTATTCCCGCTAATTGCTCCGCCGGTCATGGTAAAGGTTCCTCCATTATATACGCCGCCGCCGTTGCCTGCGATATTACCTTTATTATCAGAATCGTTGACGTCCCCTTCCGTTGTGCCTATGATGCCGCCGGACATTTCAAAGCTTCCGCCATTGATATATACACCGCCGCCGCCGCCTGCCAAGGAAACAGTATTCTGAGCAATGGAACCGCTTGTCATTTTAAAATTTCCATTAGTGTTGATAAATACACCGCCGCCGTAAACGGCAGAGTTGCCGCTAATCTCTCCGCCTTCCATGGTAAAGCTTCCGTCGGCAGCGACATAAACTCCGCCGCCGTATCGGGAGTAATTTCCACTCCTAATCTTTCCGCCGTACATGATAAGTTTTCCGCCGTCATTAACACGTACACCGCCGCCGTCATTGGCAGTATTAGAGTCGTTGGTATTATTATTTCCGGTAATCACGGCTCCGCTATTCATAATCAGTGTTCCCTGCGAAACAGTCATGAGAGGACGATTATTACCAACATTTCCTCTGAACGTTAAGTCACCGCTGACTGTGTTTCCTTGAATGGTGAGAGAACCATCTATGGTAAATAGGCAGCCTGCCTCGCCGCGGCTTATCTCCCGATTACCTCCGAATGGTTCCATGACGATGGTTTTTTCTGCGTTAACGGTATATCCTTCCGCATTAATATCCGAGGCCCCTATACTGATGTCTCCGGAAACTATTATTTTTATGTCTGAATACCTGGCAAGTACATTACTAAAAACACGGGCAAGGTTTGCGGGTGCGTTTATAAGAATGCCGTCATCGGCTGGATCAACATTTCCGCTTACATATACAGGAAGCCCGGTAACCTCTGCAGGATCTTCTGTAACATCGAAATATCTATTACTTCTATCATATACTCTCAATGTTAACGGCTCTGCCGCATCTATACCGGAGAGTGTAACCGTTGTTATGTAAGGATCAGCCTCGGTTCCTGTTCCCGTTCCCCAGTTTCCTTTCTGTAAAGGATCAATCGTATCAGTACCGCCGGAAACCGTCATGCTCACGGCTTCAGTATGGCCGGGTGTTGAATCAAGATACCAATAAAGGTTGAAAATATCTTCGCCCGCAGGTACAGCCGCGATAATACGCGGCTCCTGGAGAGGAGTATATTCGGGAAGCACAACAAATTTATCAAACCCAATACTTACTTCATCAGTTACATAATATCTCGGTAATTTACTATAATCAGTGATGGATGAGATTTCAAGTTCAATGAGTGTTTCACCGCGCGTATACACATAAGTATATCCGGTGTCCGGAAAACTCAAAGTAATGACATAGTCGCCGGATTCGGTAAAGTTGGTGTTGAGGTTAACGCTGTTTTTCAACGTAAACATAACTTCATTGTCAACAATGGAGCCCTGTCCCTCGGCAAGAGGGTCGTCATCAACAACATCACTGCCGTTTTCATAGAGGCGTATGAATACATCTCCGGTCTCACTTTCTATACCAGTTATGGTCATACGATACTGACCGCCAGAACCGCCGCGGATATCCCAGACGGTTTCTGTGCCGGGGTAAATATAGACAACATCAATGTCAATAATTTCTCCGCCGGCGGAAACTTCCATCCAATAATATCCGGAAGGCAGTATGTAACCTTGCAGCTGCGTATCTGCTATTGAAATTTTCTTACCAGGATCATCCTTTTCAGAATATTTCCAAATATCAACTATAACCGCCGTTACATCTGTTTCAAGCTTAAAAGTCCCTGTTATGGCATCGTCCGTTTCGTGCAGCAGCATGGATATGAGAATTTTTATTTCGGTTACGCCTTCTGATATAGTGCCAATATACGTTCCGCTTGCTACAGGTTCGGTTATTCCATCCGCATATCCTTTGGCAGTAACAGTCCATTCTCCGTAGGGAAACTGAACATACTTTGGCATACCGGGTTCTGCATCCATTGACGCAAGGGAAGCTCCTTCCGGGCCTTCAAAAGTCAGCGTATATTTTTTAATAATTCCAAGGGGGTTAGAAGGATTAACGGTTCTTTCATCTTCATTGATTTCCTTATCACCTATGGTAATTTTCACTCCGGCTTTTGCGTTTTTGGGCGGCAGGAATATATCCGCACAGCTTGGCAGCAGAAAAGCAAACAGCATAACCAAGAACATCGATGCGGTGCGCACAATAATACGCTTCATGTTTTTACTCCTCACGTCACTCAATCGTAATCGTCATATCATTGGAATACGGATATCCCTCGCTGTCGCGGGCAATTATCCTTACACGGTGAACCCCCGGATTTATCCTGTTCACAACAACATCGCCACCGGCGGTATAAGTTTGTTGAACGCCGTCAAGATACCACCTATCAACAGTGTAACCATCTTTAATTTCGATGATGAGATCTCTTCCATAAGAGATGGTTTTACTGGACTCTTTAACAAAGTATTTTTCCTGTAAAGCATCCGGCACTATGGTTATGGTGAGCATAAATTCCGGCTCAGCAAGTTTCATATCATCCAATTCCAGCATCCTTACAGAGTTATCATCGGGATTTACTAGTTTCAGACCTATCTTAAATATTGTATTGACCGGCGTGTTAATTTCCGCGGGAGTAACGGTTATGGTGAATTTAGGCTTATCGACAGGATTCCCGCTTAAAGCGGTTAAGTCAAAACTGACATCATCCTCCCAAGGATTATCTTCTGTCCATGTACCTCCCAATTTGTATACCAAAACAGGATTTACAGAATAGCCGTTATTGGGACTGTCTAAAGTAACAGTTAATGTTGATGGATCACCAAGCGGTATAGTGTATACACCGCCATTCAAAGGCATACTCGATGAAACAGAGTGAGTAACATTTGCAATATCGATCTTTCCCCTCATACTTGGTAAAGGATAGGCATTGTCAGGATCGGAAATGGTGTTTCCTCCCTTGTCTTGAAGAGAAATATTGTTACTGTCGTCGAACAGCTTGAGATACACTCCCTCATAATGTATGTTTGGCTTAGGATTTGAAATCTTTACGGTAACCGATTCATCTCCCGGCGTGTAATTATGAATAGTAAACTGGGTATTATCAGATGCCCAGGGATTTGTATTTGTCATTTGATTATTGTGAAGATACTGTATGGCGGGAGTTATTTCGGCGTCTTCGGGAACATCGAATGAAACGGATAATGTTGTTTCCGTACCGGGCAAAAGATAGATACCGCTAGACAAACCAACAGAGGTAATAAACGTCCAATCCTCGGTAACGGAAATGATTTTAGGGTCATCAATTACTTCTTCTTCCCAGCCTGTTATCAGAGGTAATGAAATAGGAAGCGTGTCATTCAGTTTCAAGCCTAATTGATATTCTCCATCCTTCACCAGATTGAAAATATCTACAGTGATAAGCTCATTACTGCTGTTGCTCGGATCAATCTC
>QMCE01000719.1_pt1 | contig 17405 bp, 17 predicted proteins | sample 1821851 | NCBI WGS metagenome assembly QMCE01 (sample SAMN09453174, study PRJNA476694) | Termite gut metagenome, whole genome shotgun sequencing project. | isolation source: worker | host: Odontotermes sp. | place: South Africa:Pretoria | collected 2016-01-28
ACATCGGCATACACGGCAACAACATACTAAAAGGAAATATCGCCGACGGCTATTGCGCCGGCGGCGTTCGTCCCGCAATGTGGATAAAAAATAACGCCAAATAATATAAAAGGTATTAAACCTTTCGTTTCCTCACTCGCTCGATCATGCCCGCGCTACTAGCGCGGGCGCGATCTCGCTCCGTTCGTCAATAAACATCAGCCGCACAGCCCCACAGCACATCATGGGACTGTACAGCTCGTTCGACAACCGCAAACTTTCAATCCGGCAATCCGGCCGGGTTGCCAAACAAATCCAACTATTTAATACGTTTGTATCCCTTGATCTCCTGCCTGAGTCGCGCAGTGAGCTCGGCGGCGGGCAGCCGAATCTGCTCCATAGAATCACGGAAACGCAAAGTGACCGTTTTGTCCTCTTTCGTCTGATAATCCACCGTCACGCAAAACGGCGTACCGGCTTCGTCCTGCCTGCGATAACGCCGCCCAATCGCGCCGCCCTGATCGTAATCAGTCGCAAAATCTTCTTTCAGCTCTGCGCGAATATCAGCGGCAATCTCAGCCAGCCCGTCTTTTTTCATCAAAGGCATAACCGCGACAGTAACAGGCGCGAGACTCGGATGGAATCGCAAAACCGTCCGCACATCATCGTCATTGCCCTTTTCGGCCACCTGCTCCTCGTCATAGGCGTCGCAAAGAATCATCAATAAATTGCGCGTCAACCCCGCCGAAGTTTCAATAATGTACGGCGTGTACCGTTCGTTGTTGTTTTCCTGATCAATGTACTGCAAATCCTTACCAGAAAATTTAGTGTGACGGCCAAGATCGTAATCACCGCGATTATGCACACCCTCCAGTTCACGCCAGCCCATCGGAAAAAGATACTCAATGTCGTAAGCGTCTTTCGCGTAATGAGCAAGCTCACCATGACCGTGCTGATGCCAGCGAAGATGATCCATTTTTACGCCAAGTTTTTCGTAATAACTCCAGCGCCGCTTCCGCCATTCATCAAACCACTTTTCGTCCGTCCCCGGCTTCACAAAAAACTGCATTTCCATCTGCTCGAATTCACAAGTACGGAAAATAAAATTCTTAGTAACAATTTCGTTACGGAACGCCTTGCCAATCTGAGCAATACCAAATGGAATCTTCATCCGGTTAGATTGAATAATATTTTTGTAATTAACATAAATCCCCTGAGCAGTCTCAGGACGCAAATAAATAACGCTCGCCGAATCCTCCGCCGGGCCAATATGAGTTTTAAACATCAAATTGAATTTCCGCGTATCAGTCAATTCGCCGCCGCAGTCAGGACATTTTTTCGCCGCGAGATTTTCTTCAGGAATTTGATCCGCCCGGAAACGCGACTTACATTTTTTGCAGTCAACCAGCGGGTCAGTAAAATTCTCCACATGCCCCGAAGCTTCCCAAGTGCGAGGATGCATCAAAATCGCCGCGTCAAGCCCCACAATATCATCGTGAAGCTGCGTCATTTCCTTCCACCACGCCCCCGCAATACGGTTTTTGAGCTCAATCCCCATCGGCCCATAATCCCACGCGCCGTTCTGCCCCCCGTAAATCTCCGAAGACTGAAACACAAAACCCCGCCGCTTAGCCAGCGACGTAATTTTTTCCATAGTAGCTTTTCCCTGATATTCCGTTAAAAAATCTGCCATAATACCCGTAATATAGCCGAAAAATTACGCATGGGGAAGGGCTCATCGGCTTCGCCGATGAGCTCCGGAGTTTTGCCATACGGCAAAACTCCACACATTAATTGTATCAAGAAAGGGGGGACACTTTCCGCGCTGCCACCGGCATACCGAAACATTCACCGTGTCCCCCCTTACGCTCCAGCCGCTGCGCGTCTTGCGCTATCCCCCCGGTTTTGGGAATAATGAGCAAGTAGCATTGCTAACTGTTAATTGATCTTTGGTTTTGGTGTTGCCAAGGTTGCGATATATGAAACGGAAAAAAGGAGTTGTGTATGAAAGGCATTTCCAAAGAGATGAGGATTATCATCATGGTAATGGTAATCGGATTGTTGATGTTGGGATGCGAGAATCTCTCAGATTCTATTGAGAGTCCTAATGTAGGGACACTATTGTCGATACCTGCCGGAACTTTCACGATGGGAAGTCCGGGTACTGAGTCGAATCGTTATGATGATGAAATGCGGCACAGTGTAACGTTAAGCGCTTTTTACATGGGAAAGTACGAGGTAACACAGGAGCAGTATTTAGCGGTGATGGGGAATAATCCGAGTGATTATGATGACAATCCCGCGACAGGAGAAATTCAAGGAAAGCGTCCGGTTGAACAAGTAAGCTGGTATGACGCGATAGTGTTCTGCAATAAGTTGAGCATGATGGAAAAGCTTGAGCCTGCGTACAGCATAAGCGGAGAGACTGACCCTGAAGCATGGGGAGCAGTACCCACAAGCGATGATGCCGCATGGGATGCTGTTTCCTGCGATTGGAATGCTGATGGGTATCGGCTGCCTACGGAGGCTGAATGGGAATATGTGTGCCGGGCTGGAACGACGACGACATATAATACGGGAGATACAATAAGTGATAATACCGGGTGGTACAAAACTAACAGTAATAGCAGAACCCATGAAGTGGGAAAGAAGTCCGCGAATGCTTATGGTTTATACGATATGCACGGGAACGTATGGGAATGGTGCTGGGACTGGTATGGAAGAAGTCATGGAAGCGAATCACAAATCGACCCCAAAGGCGCGTCTTCGGGTTTTAGTCGCGTGGAGCGCGGCGGGAGCTGGGGCAGTGATGCCGAGCGCCTGCGTTCGGCGGACAGGAGCTTCTACTATCCGTCTGGCCGGAGCAGCAATCTTGGCTTCCGTCTCCTGCGCCCCAAAAACAAAGAGCAAAGCAAACCGTCTTAACTTTGCCATTGCTAACTGCTCTTTGTTCCTTGTTCCCCATATCTGTTCATGATACCGCGCAATTATTCCGAAAATTGATTGAGATGAAAGAAACAATAATCATTCTAGGCGCAGGAGTAATGCAAGGACCCGCCATCAGAATTGCCAAAGAATTAGGCTTTTTTACAGTAGTTTTAGACGGCAGCGCGGACGCTCCCTGTATTCCCCTTGCTGATAGATTTGAACAAATTGACCTAAAAGATAAAGAAAGTATTGAGATTTTTGCCCGTTCACTGCAAAATTCGGAAGGTCTGGGGGGGATAATGACCGCCGGAACCGATTTTTCCGCCAGTGTCGCGTGGGTCGCCGAAAAACTTGGACTGCCCGGCATTCCATACGAAGCCGCGCTAAACGCTTCCGACAAATCCCGTATGCGCGCCTGTTTCAAAAAAGCCGGACTTCCTTCGCCGGAATTTATAACAATTACCGCAAAAGACAAGCCGGAAGAGCTCTCTTTGCCCGGCGCGTTTCCGCTGGTGATAAAACCCGTTGACAATATGGGCGGGCGCGGCTGCCGTCGCGTTGACACAATGGAAGAATTCCGGGACGCGGCTGCCGATGCCTTGCGTTTTTCCCGTTCCGGCAGGGCAATAGTCGAAGTTTTCATGGACGGACCTGAATTTTCCGTAGACGCGATTGTGTATCACGGGGAAATTACGATCTGCGGCCTTGCCGACAGACATATTTATTTTTCACCATATTTTATTGAAATGGGACATACAATGCCCACCGCAATTGCCGCCGAAAAACAGGAAGCGATGCTCGAAACTTTCCGCGCGGGGATTCGCGCTCTGGGACTGGCGGGGGAGGGGAGCGTGGGAGCCGCAAAAGGCGATATTAAACTCACCGAAAACGGCCCGATGATCGGAGAAATCGCAGCGCGGCTTTCCGGCGGTTATATGTCCGGCTGGACTTATCCTTATGCTTCAGGCGTTGAACCTGCCCGCGCCGCCGCGCTGATTGCGATGGGACACAAACCCGCAGGACTTGCGCCGTCAAAAAATTTAACCTGCGCCGAACGCGCTTTTATTTCAATTCCCGGAACAGTCAAATCCATAAACGGTCTCGAAACGGCGCGCGCCGGGAATTACGTAAACGATCTTTTCCTCCGCATTGCCGAAGGAAGCGCGGTCAACTTTCCCGAAAACAATGTCAGCAAATGCGGCAATATTATTACCGCCGCGAGCGGACGAAATGCGGCAATGGAAGCCGCCGAATCCGCCGCCCGCGCTGTGCTTATCCGCCTTGATCCCGCTGACGATACAACCGCGGACTTTCTCGCAAAGCGCGGACAGATTTTTCCGCCGGACGCTTTCCAGCTCGACGCGGAACTTACGGCCGCCCTTGAAAAAATGCCAGAGACAACCGTTGCGGAAAAAATATCCGGCGCAGAAAACATTTACGTACATCCTTTCCCGGAATTTTTCGCCTCCGGCCTCCGTGATTACATGGGACGCTCGGCGAGAGAAAGCATTGAAGCGGCGCGGAAACTCTCTGGACTTGCCCTGCCGGAACACCCCGAATCTTCCGGCGGCGTTCTTTTGGGGCGTTCTTTCTGGACCGCAATGACGCGGGGAGGCTATCAGGGCGCGGTGTACTACATCGACCGTCTGCGGAAATGACAAAGGGAGTTATCATGTATCGATTTAAAATAATTATTTTCGTCATTATGTTTTTAATGATAGTTAGTAATATTTTTGGACAGGAAATCACTGAACCCCATTCAGAAAATTGGTTTTTAAGAAATTTTAATCAAAGAGTATATTTCGGCTATTATAATTCTTATTTTGATGATAACATCAATCTTCTACACGTAAATACTGCCTCTGGAAAAACCACAGGATCAATAGCAAATATCGGAAGCCATGTTGGACTTGGAATGGAATATCAAATAAATGAAAAACTCAAAGGTTATACAACACTCAGATTATTTCATGCCTCCAATGGAAAAAAATACGAAGACAATCCCGCGTTAGACGCCGTAGGAATAATAATGGGAATACAATTTTGAGTAAATAAAATGATAAAGCACGATCATACTTCACATAACAAAAAAACAAACGCCCCGCCGCCGTCAGCCGGCTCTATTATTCAGCCGGAACGTTTTTTGAAAAAATATTTGCGAACCATCATCTTACTCATTTTTCTGCCGCTCATAACGGCTGCCCTGCCGCTTTCCGCCCTCACGCTGGATGAGACACTTGCTGCCCTTGAGACTACGCGGGGCGCGGAGGGAAGGCGCGTTGAATTCCGCTGGGACCCGTTTTTTCAGTCCGGGCTTTTTTTTCTGGGCGATCATTATGCGTCATTTTTTGCCGCCGCCGCGCCTGAGGAATCGGGCTTTCTCCTGCTTGACGGCAGGGATATTTTCACCGCGCATTTACCGTATACGGAAAACGGCGCGTTAATTTTTCCCGATACCTTTATCACCAGCCTGAAAGATGCCTTCGCCCTGTCAATCGACGAAGAAGCCACCCGCTTGCGTATTGCCGCGATCATCATCGATCCCGGTCACGGCGGAAAAGACCCCGGAGCTGTCAGCGCGGGTGAATTCATGATCAACGGAAAATCCCAAAAAGCCGTAGAAAAAGACATCGTACTTGAAGTATCGAAACGGCTCAGCGACGTGCTCAAAAAAGCCTGGCCCGGCAAACGTATACTTATGACCAGAGACGGAGACACTTTCCCCAGCCTGGCCGAACGGACGACTATCGCCAATTCAGTCCCCCTGCGCGACAATGAAGCTATCATTTACATTTCCATTCACGCAAACAAAGCTTTTAACCACAATACGCGAGGCTATGAAGTCTGGTACTTGCCCTCAGACTTCCGCCGTGAACTGCTCGATCCGTCAAAATACGCCGATTCCGCCGATATTCTTCCCATTCTGAACGATATGCTTCAGGAAGAATTCACCACGGAAAGTATACTCATGGGCAATTCAATACTCAAAGCGTTCGGCGAAACTCTAGGACAATCTGTGCCCAACAGGGGGTTAAAAGCGCAGGACTGGTATGTCGTTAGAAACAGCCGTATGCCCGCAGTGCTGGTCGAGTTAGGCTTCCTCGACAACAAAGATGATATCGCGCTGATGACCACAGAAAACGGCTTGCAAAAATTCACCGAAGCGTTGTATAAAGGAATAGCCGAATTTATCGGCGTGTTTGAACGCTCCGGGGGATTTACCGCTGTACGATGAAAAGACTGATTAAAGATTTCCTCAACACCTGCGCTCGTTTTTTTGCTGATAAGACAAGGCGAAGTCTTTTCCTTCTGGGAATTCTGAGTTTTGCCGCGTGCGCGGATTTTTTTATTTCAGGACTTGTCAGACGGACATTCGTGTTTTATTCTGTTAATACTGAGAATATGACGGTTGAGGACAGAATGCTGCGGCGATCCCCGTCCAGAGAACAGAGCGTCACGCGGTATATAGAAGAAACGCTCCTCGGCCCAGTTTCGCCGGATGTATTGCCGCTTTTCCCCGGCGGAACCAGTCTGCGTTCTCTGTTATTGCGGGAAGGCGTTGTTTACGCGGATTTTTCCGAAGAAGCCGCCCTGCCGCCAGTTGAAGGGGGAGAGGTATTGACCAATCTGCAAACCCTGAACGCGGGCATCAAAAGGAATTTTTCCTTTGTAAAGGACGCGCGTTTTTTTATCATGGGAAAAGCGGCGTATTATGATGACTTTCAGCGGGATTTTGATGGAGGCGGTGAAAAACAGGCTGTTAGCCCTTGACAATAGTCAAAAAAATTGCTATTTTGTATAGCAATGAACTTTATGATCAATGGTAATTATTGAAAGGAGTAGTGAATGAAACGGATGCTCATTCTTCTCGCTATCGTGTTGTTTTCTGTAGGAACTCTGTTTGCTGAGGAAGCTGTGCTTATTGACTTTGCCTCCCTCGCGGCGGACATAATGCCCGATGAAGAAACCAACCTCAACACTCAAAACCGCCGTACATTAATGGATTACGCAAATGTCGCCGGTGCCAGCTTCACCGATGAGCAGAAAACGGTGATGAAAACTTCCCTTGCCATTGCCAATTGGGATGTGCAGTTTGCGTCGTCTTCCCGGTTTGTTAATAACATAACGCGGACTTACACCGCGGAAGCCCCTTCCAAACAATTTGGAACAGTAATGGGTCTGCGGATACATTTCCCCGTTGAGCCGTATAACTCATGGGCAATTGTAAGACCGCCCTTTGAGATTCCCGCTTTTGAGCCTCAGGCGACTATTGATGACGATGGAAATATCGAACCTGCCGAAGGTAATGACGGCATCAGCGGACGGAGTCGTTTTGAATCTGATGAAGCCAGCCCGACAGCATCAAGTTACGGCGTTGTCAAAAATGTGGGTGTCATCAAATCGATAGCTGTAAATGTTTATGGCCTGAATTTCCCCCACGGTCTGTTTACGATTTATATTGATAACCAGGGTATTTCCAAAGAAGTGTTCATGGGTTATCTGAACTATGACGGCTGGGGAGAGCTTCGCTGGGACAATCCCGCTTATGTTCAGGAAGTCCGCAACAGAAATCTTCGTCTGTATCCCCTGTATCCGACATCAACTCCCTTTGTAAAATTCGGTGGATTCCGTGTCGCTCGTGATGCCGCGCAGGAAGGCGGTGATTTTATCGCTTACTTCAAAGATGTAAAGATCATCTACGATAAAGCAGTGCTTGATACAGAGAGAGATATTGATGATGAGGCCCTTTGGCGCATTATCGAAACACGGGAAACCGCCCGGAAAGTATGGGAGATGGAACGCTTCGGTCAGAATCAGGTTCTCCGGTATCTGGAAAGAGAGAAACAGGCGACTGAAAGCGCGTTTACTCCTACGGAAACCAACGAACAACAGCAGTAAGAATTTGAAGATCGTGTAATACGGTCATCATAATCCCGTTTGATGACGGGCAGAGGAGCTGTCTGAGAACCCGGTGGTTTTCAGGCAGCTTTTTTATTAGGACACTTCCGGTATTTATGAAAAATATTCCGAATCAAGATGATTTACGGAAGAAATTTGAAGCCCATGCGGAAAGGCGAGTAAACATTGTCAGAGAGCTGTCTGTTCGTATAGAGGAGACGCTTGCTCCGCTCTCAGTGCATCCAACGATTAAGGGCAGAACGAAAAATTTTGATAGTTATTACAAAAAAGTTCTGAAAATTCTTAAATCCGGCGGTACTCTGCCGCAGATCACCGATCTTATGGGTGTGCGTGTCGTGTGCCCCTTTATCGAGAATCTTTCTGTTGTAGAAGAGCTTATCACAAAAACCTTTGACATGGTTGAGATTGAGCGAAAGGGGCATTATACATTCAGGGAATTCGGCTATGAATCGACACATCTTTTGATAAAGATTCCCCCGGATATTACCGCCAAACATGGAAAAGCCGACACAGATGTCGCGGAAATACAAATCCGCACGATTTTACAGGACGCATGGGCGGAAGTGGAGCACGAGCTGGTTTACAAAGCCGAGTTCAATCCCTTTGATACCCCCATGAAGCGGAAACTGGCGGCAGTAAACGCAAGCCTTTCACTGGCGGACATTATCTTTCAGGAAATACGGACATATCAGCGGCAGCTTAACGGGGAGTTGGCAAAACGCCGGGAGAGTTTTTTCCATAAGATTGAAGATGCTAATGACGCTTTTCTTTTTTCCGGTGAAATGTCTGAACCGGCTCCTGAAATGCCGATTGCTTTTATGGAACATACCACGGCTTCGATTGACGATATGTTGCTGTTGGCTTTGTCTGCCCATAATGGCGGCCGTTTTGACGAGGCAACTACCTTGTACAGCCGTATTCTGGAGTTGAATCCTGAAAAAAGCATTTGCGCGTTGATCTATAAACATAGAGGTATGGCTAATTTTGCCCAGTCAAAGTACAATGACGCGATAGATGACTTCAGCCGGTCTTTGGAGATGGATGACAAGTCCTACAAGGTTTACTATTACCGGGGGGTCGTGAAATCGGTTACCGACGCTTATCCTGATGCCATCGAAGATTTTTCCCGTTCTCTGGAGATAAATCCGTACCAGTCGTTCTGTTTGTTCAGGCGCGGTCAGGCGTATTATCACTCAGTCGATTATCCCCGCGCTTTGGCGGACTGCGAAGCCTCTCTTGCGATGGAGCCCGCAAACGAAGCCGCGAAAAAATTCAAGGATTTGCTGCACAAGAAGCTGAGAATGTAACTTGACAGCTCTTTTAATGCGGAAAGCCGCATCGAACCGCAGGTTTGAGGCGGCGGGTGCGGGGCTCTGCCCCGCGGTATAATACCTTTTATTGCGTGACGTACTCCGCGCCTCGTGTATTCAGAACATTAAGCGAAGTCAAATCAAGATACAGATATTCCATTTCGTATTCAGAATACTTTTTCAGTACGCCAGTTGCCTCAACCCACGAATCGTTTGCTGGATAAGACGGCTTTTCCTTGTTTTTCCACGCTACCTCAAAACCGGCGTTGCCATCATACCCGCAGCAGCCGGGGCCGTAACGGATTACAAAACAGTAGGGCGTTTCCTCTTCGGTCAACTGCTCTGTTTTGAAAATTCCTTCGAGCTTGATAGTTCTTCCCTCGTACTCTTCGCTGTTTATGTAAATATCATTAATCAATGAAATAAAAACCCTTTCATTGATTTCAACGGGCTCACTGTTCACTGGAGCGTTTCTGTCGCAGCTTAAGGTGAAAAGCAGGCAGGCAAAAATCAAAAAACCAAAAGCAATAACAAAGCCGCTTACGGTTAATTTGTTTTTTATTGACGAACGGAGCGCGACCGCGCTTGCGCGGGCATGATCGAGCGAGAGAGGAAACGAAAGGTTTAATACACTGCGGCTTGCCGCGGAAAGCCGCATCGAACCGCAGGTTTGATGCGGCGGGGGCAGGGTTTTGTCCTGCAGTATAATACTTTTTATCATGATGTTACCTTTCTGTTTATTATAGTCGAACCGCGCAGGGAATCAAAGCCCCAAAACAGCACAAAAACAATGAGGTTAATTAAGACTACGCTTGCTCCGGTTGGCGTGGCGTAGAGGTATGAAATTACCACACCGGTAAAAAAACAAAGTATCGAAATAATTGCCGAACAAACGGTGACGCTTCTGAATTTTTTGAATGTTCGCATAGAGCTGAGCGCAGGAAAAATAATTAGGCTTGAAATAAGCATCGCTCCCATCATACGCATCCCCAAAACTATGGTGACAGCGGTTAAGAACGCGATCAGCATATTGTACACATCCGTTTTTATTCCTCCCGCTTTGGCAAAGGATTCGTCAAAGGTAATGGCGAATAATTTGTTGTAAAACAGGATAAATAAAACCAGAACGGTTATTGAGAGGGCGATGCTCAGATAGACATCAGAGGTTTTCATTGCCAGAATGCTGCCGAACAGGTAATTGCATACATCGGTGTTCATGCCTGTTGTCTTGGATATGATGACGACACCTGTCGCGAGGGAGGCGGTGGAAATAAGCGCAATGGCGGCATCTCCTTTTATTTTGCTGTTTTCGCTGAGGCGCAGGAGCAGAAACGCCGCCGCGATTACTATGGGAATCGAGACTGTCAGCGGGGCCATGTTGAGCGCGGTTGCAAGTGCCAGCGCGCCGAAGCCTACGTGTGAAAGTCCGTCACCTATCATTGAGTAACGTTTCAAGACGAGACTTACTCCGAGCAGGGCGGCGCAAATTGAGACAAGAGCGCCTACAATGACCGCCCTAACCAGAAATGTATAACTGAACATTTCGGCGATTATGTTAAGCATTTTTCGCCTCCGGTTTTGTAAAAAATTTCTTTCCTGTTTCCGATTGCAGGTATTCGTTTATGCCGCCGAAAAAAAGCTGCCGTCCCTGCAAATGCAGCGCGTGTGTCGCGCAGTCGGCGGCTTCGACATCGTGTGATGACATGATAACGGTCATGCCCATTTCCCTGTTGATTTTCCTGAGCAGAGTGTACAGTCCGGCGCTGATCAGCGGATCAAGTCCGGCAAAAGGTTCGTCAAGGATAAGGAGCTTATGCGCGGCGCAAAGACAACGCGCCAATAGAACGCGCCGCTGCTGCCCGCCCGAAAGTTCCCGAAAACAGCGGTTTTGTAAGCCGTCAATGCCGAGTTTTTGCATGTTTTCTTCGGCCTTTTGCTTTTCAGCTTTTGAGTAAAACGGGCGCAGCCGCATTTTGTTTAGGTTTCCTGACAGCACAATCTCAAAAACGCCTGCCGGAAAATCTTTTTTTGCCGCGCTTTGCTGAGAAAGGTATCCAATGTCTGTTCGCGCAAGTTCATCGTCAAAAATAATCGTTCCTTCCAGCGGATTTATAAGCCGTAAGAGGCCCTTGATAAGAGTCGTTTTACCAGACCCGTTTTCTCCGGCAATGCAGAGAAAATCTCCGGCCTGTACGGTAAAATCAAGCTCGCGGGCGACAATATGACCATCATAGCCAAATGAAACTTTCTGGCAGTCAATTAACATAATTACACCTATATTCGCGGTTGAGTTTAATACCCCGCCTCAAAGGGCGGGGAAATTCATTGTAAAGCCGTTCGCAAGTTTCCTACATTCTGGCGCATTAAATCAAGATAACTCACTCCCGAATCAAAATCACGTTTGGTGATATTGTGGCAGGCGTGAAGTAGAAGTTTTTTCGCGCCGGTTTCCTCGCAGATGGTGTCGGCCATGCGTTCGTTGGACAATTCAATGTGGAAAACAACAGGAATGTTTTCGTCTCTGACTTTCCTGATGAGGAACGCCACTGTTGCCGCGCTTGGTTCGGTTTCGGTGGAGCAGCCGGGAAACGCGGCAAAATATTCAAGCCCGTAAGCGTCGGCAAAATAGCGGAACGGAAAACGGTCGCCGAAAACAATTGTTTTTCGCGTTCCCGCCGCGACGACAGCGGCGAAATCAGAATCCAGCTGGGTCAATTCGGCAATATAGGCTGTGGCATTTTTCTGGTAGAATTCGGCGTTGGCGCTGTCCGCTTCGCAGAGCAAATTCGTTATTGCCTGGACGATTTTTATCGCGTTACGGGGAGATGTCCACACATGTTCGTCGTAGACGATTTCTTCTTCGTGATGATGTTCGTCTGTATGCTCTTCATGTTCGGCTTCTTCGTCATGATGATCCTCGTCTGTATGCTCTTCATGTTCGGCTTCCTCGTCATGATGTTCGCCGTCATGATCATGACCGTGATCATCGTCTTCCATTCCTTCGACGATTTCTTCTTCGACAAGATCGACAGTATCCATCATGGACAGAATTTCCATGTCGGCCGTATTCATGGATTGAAGGATACGGGCTACCCATTTATCGGTTTCGCCGCCGACATAGATAAAAATATCGCTATTCTGAATAGTGATAATATCCTGGGGTGTCGGCTCAAAAGAATGACTTTCCGCGCCGGGCGGCAGCAGCATTGATAGATTTACTTTTTCCCCGGCAATTTGCCGGACAAAGTCATAGGGCGCGAAAATAGTTGTTGTTATATTGATTTTTCCGTTGTCTGTGTTTTTCTTTTCCGCAGCGGGTCTGCCATACGCGGCAATGGATACGGAAAAAAACGCCAAAAATAATATCGCAAATTGATTAATTCTTTTCATTAAAAAACATCCTTATAAATTTAAAAACAGCTGACTTTTACAGTGAGATATTGGGCATATTCAACAACGGCGAAACTTCGTTTTGCTTATTAGTTGTCGAACAAGTCTCGCAAAATACTATGTATTTTGCAAAATTTTAGTGGAAGTTGTTCTGAAACTGAAATCCTGGAACAACTCTAATCCACAGCAATGAACGGGGATTTTTCATGTGCTGAATTTGACTTTTAACAAAACAGGAGTTGCGACAAGACAGATATTTATAGACGATAATGTAGTTTCGCGTCCGCTTTCAAGAATTCCGGGAAAAGCGATAACTCCGGCACGTCCCATATTTTCAAGAGTTTTTTTGATTAATTGAATTTGCAAACAGACAGAACAATGTTCGCCTGAACATTCGTGATCATGATGATCGTGATGTTCATGATGAGTAAAAATAGAAATCTCGGAAAAAACAGCGGCTAGTGTCAGAAAAGCCATCAAAGAAACAACGATATGTCCGCTTACAGACGATTTTTTCATACTTTTATAGTAATAAACAGACGAATCTTATGCAAGCGTTTTGAGAATAATAAAAGGTATTATACCGTGGGGTATTAAACCTTTTGTTTCCTTACTTGTTCGATCATGCCCGCCGCGATCGCGCTCCGTTCGTCAATAAAACTTGTTCGACAACTCAATTCAGGAATGAGAAGTAAAATTACTGCCGGGATGCGCTTGAAAGCGGCAGTGTAATATTAAACACTGTTCCCTTGCCTAATTCCGTCTGTACTTCTATCGAGCCTTTTGCGCTTCGTACCCGATCCCTGACCAAATTTAATCCGATACCCCGGCCTCCGTGCATTCCCTCGTTGGTGGCGGTACTAAAACCGGGCGAAAAGATAGCTTGTAGGAGCGCGTTCCTGTTTTCCTTGTCCGCGTCCTGGATAAGATTTTTTTCAAGGGCTTTCTCGCGGATTTTGTTAAAGTCTAGGCCTTTTCCGTCATCGGACAGTTTGATTTGGATAGTGTCGGCCATAGTTTTGATTGAAAGCCGGATAGTTCCAGTTTCATCTTTGCCTTTGGCGAGTCGTTCTTCGGGCGTTTCTATGCCGTGCACAACCGAGTTGCGGATAAGTTGGACAAGCACTTCTTTCATTACTCGCCGGGAACTGTCTTCGATAGCTGTAGAATCAATGCCTGTTACAACAAAACGCGCCTTTTTTTCCAAATCTTCGGCGACTTTGCAGACGGTCTTGTTCAGAGTTTCAACAAGGATATGCTCGTTCTGTTTTTGTCCTGAGCCGCTTCCGGCTTTGAACGAATCAATCTTCTGGATAACATCCTTAAAGCCTTCTTTTTCTTCGGCGAGCCGTTCGATTTCCACGGTCAGGTGCAGCATATCGTCAAATGTAACTTCGCCTTCCATTTCCCGCAGTTGTTTTATCACCGTTTCCAGCGCGTGTACTTTGTTGCCGAAAGTCGCAAGTCCCAAAATAACCGAGTTGGATTTTATTGCGTGAACTGATTGATACACTTCCACAAGGGTTTCATGGGCGGACAATTTATCGTTTTTGAGAATCTCGTCTATCCGCGAAAATTCATATTCCACATCACTGAGAAAATCAGTGAATACCGTCGGATTTACCTGAATAAGCTCAAACAGGGAACTCATCGCTTCATGGCGTCTGCTTTCTTCTTCCTTGAGTCGCCGCTGCAATTCAACTCTGGCCGTAATGTCGTAAATGACCACCAGAATAAAGACTTCTTTAAGTTCCTGCTCTATGGCGACGAATTCACACTGAAATATTTTTGTGTTTTTTGTCTCAGGATTTACATAACGCAATTCATGGAGCGGGTTAATTTCTTCCAGCGTTGTCTGATCAAAGGTCTGGTCAAAAACCATGCCGAAATAATCCTTTACGGATTCCAGTTCTCTCGCGCTGAGAGAGTCGGACAGAATATCGGTAAACTTTTTCCCGTTCGGCTGACTGTCAGACAGCAATTCTTCCAGATGCCGGGAATGATTGTCTTGTATAATGTAATCCCGGTTCATAAAAAACAGACCGATTTTCAGGTTGTCTTTCATGGCGGTAATTTCTTCCCACATCGCGGCAAGCTCATCTCGTTCGGCCAGATACGTGTTGTCGTGCAGGTTGATAAGAGTGCCCGGAGATGATCCGGTCAATGTATTTGAAGCCGCGTTGAAATACCGCCGGTGGCCGTCCAGCTCAAATTCCCATTCATCTTCGTACAGCTGTCTTTTGTTCAACATCTTCCCGGCCATCACTTTCAGTTCTCTGTTGGGGAAAATGTCGATGAAAGAACGCCCGTGGGCAAGTTCGGGGGCGGTGATTCCGACAAGATCAAGCAAGGGCTTACTGATATACCGGATACGGTTTGATTTATCGACCATTGCAAGATGGCTCATCGTGGTATCAAGGAATATTCTGAACGAATTTTTGTCGTCAAGGGCTTTTTTCAGATTGTCCGTAATAAGTCTGGTGAGCATAAGCAGCGCCACTGAAGCAAACGCGAACACGCCCCACGCAACAGTCACGGTGTACCACGGCGAGCCAGGGCCTGTTATGGGAAATTTTGTAAGGTACAGTATGCCGATTGTTATTGCCTGAACTATTGTAAAAATCAGTGTCCGGGAAAAATTTGAATACAGGCAACTAATTACGGATATGCATAGGCAGATAAAAAAATAATTATATGAAAACATCCCGCCCAACTGCATTATCACAGTGTTGAACAGAAATAAAACAAGTGGCACGTATATAGCGTTTCTGGAAACATTTTCCGACAGTTTGAAAAGGGGAAACAGCAGTATCAGCGTGAGAGCTGTGCTGAATACGATCATACTTTCCATGCCGGCGATTTTTGATCCGGGATATATGCTTTCAATGAATGAACCGGTGCCCAAAAATACAACCAGTATAACAGCGCTCAAGTTTGCGATTTTATGCTGCGCTGTACTCCGAGCTTCCTTTGTTTTCATTTTTAGGTTCCTTGATACGTCAGATTATTTACCGCGACAACCGGCATGATTCCTGGAATAATTTCCATAGTGAGGGAGGTTTCCAGAAATAGTTCTGTATCTGATTGTATCTGCATCGGTTTTTCCGACTTGATAGTTATTTTTTTCCCCTGCAAACACACGCAATTGGAGGGGATTTTTCCCCGTTTATATTTTTTGAATGAAATGAACGCGGGCAGCAGGGGAATTGAATTGAAAATCACTACGTTTAGAAGACCGTCATTCGGCGATACTCCTTTCAGCGCGTGCTGCTTCCGGCCAAAATACGGCCCGTTCAAAATAAAAATCTGGCTGTAATTTCCGTTGAACTCCTGATCGTCCACGGTGATGGTATAGCGGCGAGTGAGGATTGTTTTGTTCAGGAGGGTTATCACATTGCTTAGAAAAAGCCACAGGATAGTGGAAAAGCGGCTCATTCGCTCGGTCAGCCGTCCGGTGAAATCCCGCATTTTCATGGCTACTTCGGGAGAAAAGCCGACAGCGCAGCCGTTTATGGCAAAATTATTGCCGATTTTGATTATGTCGGTTGGAATAGCCGGGGCTTCGGCCATAGCTTGAATGTCTTTGAATAAATCGGCTTTTCCCTCGCCGAAAGAGCGGATAAAGTTATTCACCGGACCGTAAGGCATAATCGCCAGCTCCGCGTTGGGAAGTTCGGCGACAGCGTTCAGGCAGTCGAATAAAATTTCATCTCCGCCTACCGCGTAAACCCGCACAATTTCGCCTTCTTCGGCTTCCTGCGCTTGTTTTTCGATAAACTCCATAGCGTCACGCGGATAATGGGAAAAGAGCGTGGAAAAATTCGGCTTTTCCTGAGTTCTGAAATACTGTCCGATGCTGTCAAGCAGCGAGTCCATTCTCCATTGAATGTCACGAAATGACTTTGAATCGATTATAAAAACATGTTTCATTCGGTCCCAGCTTCGGCTACTTTTTCCATATCTACCAATAGATGAAAAGAATCATTTTCGTGTTTAAAAGAAATGCAAAGTATCCGTGACTGTTTGCCGGGCCACGCAAAGGTATGTTCTTTTCCCTTTACAACTGTGGGCAGCGAGATTACAATTTTTTCTCCGCCGTCTACTTCGTTTTTGATATTTCCGGCGATGATGTTTACGATTTCCCCGATTGCGTCTACGACATCATCGTCCATTTCACTGTGGGGTGTTCCGGTAAGAATATCGGCGAGCTTGATTGAGAATTCTTTTTTCATGGACATTACCACCGCTCCCCGGATATAGCCGGAGAGGCCGATTATCGCGGAAATGTCGCGTTCGTAAATCATTGTCCGTCCCTGAAAATGGGGATTGCCTACTGTCAGATCGATACCTACAAAAGCTTTGAACGTATTGAGAGTGGCATTTACGAAAGGTCTTACATACTGCTCCAAAATATCCATGCTGTTATATTCTCCTATAGATTCTGAAAGTTGGTAACTTGGTAATTTTTTCCCTGAAAAGGTCGAGATTAATTGGTTTTGTAATGTAATCGGTGGCTCCGTTTTTTAATGCCTCGATGACATTAAAGCGGGCAGCCTCACTCGTTACCATGATAATTGGCAGGTCTTTATATTTTTCCATTGACCTGACCTTTTTTAAAAAATCAATACCAGATAATTTCGGCATATTCCAATCGAGCAATACGAGATTGATAGTGTTCATTTCAAGTTGCAGCAGAGCTTCCTGACCATTATCAGCTTCTACAAATGAACAAGTTGCGTTCATTCCTAAGAAAACCCCTTTCACCGTATTTCTCATAATCCTCGAGTCGTCCACAACTAAAACGGTAATAGCCATTTTCTTCCCCTTTGCAATATAATGACCTTCTTTACCGTGCATGGGGCGCTCTCCTCTCCCGAC
>QMCE01000721.1_pt1 | contig 17394 bp, 16 predicted proteins | sample 1821851 | NCBI WGS metagenome assembly QMCE01 (sample SAMN09453174, study PRJNA476694) | Termite gut metagenome, whole genome shotgun sequencing project. | isolation source: worker | host: Odontotermes sp. | place: South Africa:Pretoria | collected 2016-01-28
GCCCTACGGCTATTTTTTGGACGAGGATCAGAATGTCCAGACCATCATGATCAAGCCTGACGCGATAGACGAGAACCTCAACATCGTGTTCCGCAACACAAATCCACTTCAATGAGACCGTCGTACCACGCTACGTTGCCGGGAGTGAGCTTTTTATAGTCGTCGGGACGCCCTACGGCGGTGAGGTAATCCTGCACGGCGCCGTCTGTCTCCCATATCGACGAAAGACAAGTAGTTTCGGTGGTCATCACATCAATGCCGGCGCGGTATTCTACCGGCAGCGCCGCGATACCGTCGCCCACAAATTCCATCACCTTGTTTTTCACGTAACCGCCCGCAAATACTTTAGCGATAATGGCAAGCGCGATATCCTGCGGCCCAACACCGGGACTCGGCGCGTTGCGCAGCAGTACGGCCACCACCGGCGGACAGTCGATATCGTAAGTGCGACCCAGCAGCTGCTTGGCCAGTTCGCCGCCGCCCTCCCCTATCGCCATCGTGCCCAGATGACCGTAGCGCGTGTGGGAATCGGAGCCGAGAATCATTCTGCCGCCGCCGGCGAAGCACTCCCGCATGTATTGGTGAATAACGGCCAGATGCGGCGGGACAAAGATTCCCCCGAATTTTTGCGCGGCGGTATAGGCGAATACATGGTCGTCCTCGTTGATGGTACCGCCCACGGCGCAGAGGGTATTGTGGCAATTGGTGAGGACATAAGGCAGCGGAAAGCGCGTCATGCCGCTGGCTAACGCCGTTTGGATGATGCTGACATAGGTGATGTCGTGCGAGGTCATTGCGTCGAATTTGATTTTAAGCCGCCGCGTATCGCCCGAGGTGTTGTGCGCTTCGAGGATGCGCCAGGCCATCGTGGCCTTTGCCGCTTCCTCGCGGGAAATGTCGCTGCCGGTGAGGGCGCGCAGCCGCGCGCCGGCGTCGTTGCCGTCGGGCACGGCGGTTCTGCCTCCCACAAGGTATACGCCGCCGTTGGTGGTTGTTATCATAGGTTATGCTCCTTTCCGCGCGGCCACCCGCGCGGGAGATTAGTGAGACGGTGAGGAACTGCCGCTGTGCGGTCTCTGCGTTTCCTGATTCAACGGCATATGGAAGAAATATTCCGCAAATACCGGCAGATAAAGGCTATAGTCGAACTCGCGCAGGAATTCTTCAATTGATTTTTCTTTATTTTTAAAGAAACCCGGATTGATCATAAGATCGAACTCTTCGCGCGTAATGTCCTGTTGAAGCATATCGCATATCGCCGGCGGCAAAGTCCCCATCATGCGGTCGAAGAAATCCTTGTATGTTTTGCAGTCCACAAGGAGGCCCCTAAATGTATCCATCAAGAATTCTTTATTCGCCGGTCCCTGCGTCCCCACAACAACCGGTTTACCTGATCTGAAATCTACGCCGATTTCGCTGTGCTGCATCATTTTGTACTCCTCGACCGGCCCTCTGTTCAGCGTAACGCGGCGTTTTTTCGGCGAGGGAACATCCATATCAAAGGCATGCGCTATCGCCTCCTCTTTCGCTTTTTCCTCATCTACTCTGCTGACAAACATATTGTCTGCCCTTACATTTTGAATGCCGGCGCGTTCGAGCGCAGCCTGAATTTGAGCCACGTTGGGCCGTGTTTTCTCGTTGAGATGCATCACGATACAAAACGTTTCTTCTCTGTCGGATAACGCGACAAACATGCACGAGGATACACTGTTGGTGAATGCCCGGGAAACCACCTTGCCTTCGAGAGACTCGTCAACCGTACCGCCCTTTTCGGCCATCAGCACCCTGTATCCGTCGCCCTCCCGTATGAAAACAGCCTGGCTGCTAAACCCCAATTGCATTGTAGGGATGCCGGCTATTTCTTTAATGACATTGTCGTGCGGGAGCACGGATGGGTACTTCTCTTCCAGCGGATCCACGACTTGTTTGGCCCGGCGCTCCTCTTCCATTTTGGCTAGGCGCTCCTCTTCCATTTGAGAAGATAACGTTTTATACTGTGATATTTCGCTGCGAAATGCACCCATGTTGTACCCTTTGGACACCTCACGCGGTACCGGCTCCAGTTCACGGTACTGCTGCATCAACTGACTGACACGAAACTCGGCGGAGCGGCGGCTCAGCGTTCTGTCGCCATATATTCTTAAAAATTCGGCGTATTTCTCGTCACTCCACAGCAGCGGCCTTATATTAATCGGACTTATCATGGCATAGTCTTCAAGTGTCATCAGCGTATCGTCATTTTCCATCACAGACTGCGACGACGAGCGGCTCTGCATTCTGTCGTCGTATTCCTCGTCACTCTGCAGCAGCGGTTTTTCTTCAGTGGGATTCAAGTCGTCAAGAGTCACCAGCGTATCGTCATTTTCCATCACCGACAAGTTTTGCGGTGTTGCCGGTGCCGGCAGCGGTGCATGTGCCGGTCCCGACGCGAACGAGGATGGGCCGAAAGACCCATACCGGCTGTCGGGCAATGGGGCGCGGCTGTCTTCCGGCCTTTTCCCCTTCCCCGGCGCTTTTTTCGTATCCTTGTGTGTTGACCACCTGAACAATTTCTCTCCCCCTTCCAGATTACGTCAGTTCCAGCACCGGCTTAGGCTCCCCGCCCTCTGTCAGCCCGGCGTGGCTGCGGCGCAGATATTCACGGGCAGCCAAATCTTCGGGAAAAGCCTTGATGATATCCAAAAACAATGCCCTGGCCCTGCTAAAATCCCCCTCAAAGTAAAGGCGGACGCCGCGCTCGAAATCGTGTGTTGTTTCGTCCTTTCCAAGGCGGATCTCGGGCGGGTCGCAGTCGTAGAAGTCGTAGAGCTCAAAGCGGCGCCCCTCGTCGCGGAGGTAACCCAAAAAGCGATGGCGGTAACGCGAAACCGCGTCGCCCAGCTCGGTATACGCCTGCTGCCCCACAATGAGGCGCGCGCCCATACGACGGCCCGCCCGCCCCACCTCGTAGGATTGTGTTACCCATTGCGACACCACGATCATATTGAGGTGCTCGCCGTTGCCCGTCACGCCCAGAACATAGGAGGAATACGTAAGAAAAACATGACATGCTATCTGCTCGTTTTGGGCGCCAAGGGCGGCGTAAATGGCCAGTACCGCTTCCAGCGCCGGCAGCGGACCGCCCTCGAACATAGCATTGAAGCCATGCTCGGAATAGCGCCCGATAAGCCCGCCGCCACCGGACACGCAGGGAATAACGGCGGCGTAAAACCGGCCCAGCGCGTCAAAGAAGGCTTTGTCGCGCAAATCGTCGAAGCCGGCGGTAGAAAGCAGAATATTTGCCCCTGTGAGATGAGCGTGGTCGCCGGGCGCCACCTGCCGTATCGACTGTTTGCCGAGAAGCTCGATCAACCGGTCGGAGACAAAGCGGCTGTAGCCCTGCCCCACGGCGGTGATATTCTCGATACTCTCTTCCACCGATGCGGCCATGCGGTTGAAGGAGGATGCGATTTCGCCCGTTTCATCCCACGAACGCGTGAGGACGCGCTCGGCGTAGTCCCCGCCCGAAACGGCCATCGCCCCGCGCGAAAGACGGCGCAACGTGCGCGTTGAAATTGCCAGCATCGCAACAAAAGCCGCCATGACGCCGACAAAAATCACCGCGCCGGACACGACGATTTCCTGTGTAATATCGCGTACCGCCGTGTCAATTTGGCCAACGGGCTGCGATATCTCGATGACCCCAATCAATCTGTTGTCCAGAAAAACAGGCTCAAACACAACGATCCAACCGGTTTCGGCGGCGGCGCCGGTTTGATAGCCCACATAGGGCTCATTTAATGCAACGAGGATATCTGCTGTTGAGCTTTCGCTATAGAGGCACCGAACGTCGATTCCCACAACATTGCCACCGCACATCGCCGTGTAGGCAACATTGTCCTCCACGCGGTACACCCAGTAATCCGTGTAAACAAGACGTCCGTTTGCCATAACACGATAACGCGAGAGCGCATTCATCCGCGCGCTTGATGCAAGATAATGATCGTTCGAAAAAGGGTTATCCCAATCGATAGCGGCAAAGCGGGCGGCATCAAACTCTCCGGCGGCGTCGTCCGCGGATTCAAGCAGATCGGTGACGATTTGTTCTTCCACCGCCAGCGAGATATCTCCGGCGGCTGTACGGATAATACTGAAGATGCCCAGCGTAAAAACAGGCACGAGAATCAGCAGCAGCTTGGGGAGCAGCCGCAGCCTGCGCCGGAGCACTACCCGGCGCGCCGCAACCAGCAACAGGGCCGCGCAAGCCATCACACCGGCCAGCATCAGAACAGAGCTTTTGTTCCACAATGCCGCCACACTTACGGTATAGCCGCTAAAAGCTCTCGGCGTTCCGTCTGCGCCGGTAAAAACGCTATTGTAGACATTCCAATTCGCCACCCAGCGGTCGGGACTGTCGACATGCAGGCCTGTGGCGACAAATCCTTCCGGCGCGCCGCCGGTATCCAGAATGACAGGGGCAAACGCCGCGGCCCCCGGCTGAAGAACATTGATAAGCGGATCGCGCCGCACATCGCCCATACGCAAATACACCGCGCCATCGTCGCCCGTATTGATACCGGTTACCGTCTGCCCGTCCGCGGGTGTAAAAACGCGCGTCCATCGCTCCCCTTCCAACCGGTAGACGCGGGAATCCTGCGCGAGAGCGTAAAGCTGCCCCGGACTTGCCACCGCGACAGCGGATAGCGGAAAATCGACAACGGCGTCATAAGCGTCTGTTACGCCGCCGGCGGCCACATCGACCCGACGCATTGCCAGACGCGTACCGTCCGCATACAACCCGCCGAGATACACACCGCCGTCCGCCATATCGCGGGCGAACAAAACTTCGTGGCCGGTGGGAGAAGGCGTATCGGCCACCTTGCGAAGCACACCGCCGGCCATATCAACAGCGAGAATGGCTTCGCCGTAGCGCGCGGGGCTATCACCGGATGCTTCGAACACGTAGAGGTATACCGTCTCTCCTTCCACCCCAACTATGTGCCACGCCGCGAACATGTCTTCGCGCGTGGGGCCGGGCAGCGTATGGCAGGCGGTTATTTTTCCCGCTTCGTCTACGCTGCGCAAGCCCCCGATAGCGTGGCCGTATCCAACGCCGGCCAGCCCCGGTTTATCAAAGCCCAGATTGGCAAGTTCGTAGAGCAGGCCGGCGGGCCCCGGGCGCCGCTCCATAATTTCAGCGGCCGCCAGCACTCGCCCGCGGGATATTCCCACGATGGCAGCCACCGCGGCGCTGATAGCAATAAAGAGTATAACAAAAGGCCAGATGAACTTCTTTTTCTGTGCCACGGGCGTACCCCCTAGGTTGTCAACAACGGGAAGGATAGTCATGACGGTGCCCGGTGAGATGGAACGGGTAAGCCCGTTGCCTAACAAAGCTTGGTTCTCTCTGTGCGAAGCTCTTGCGCCAGCGCGGAGAGTGCCGCCAGCCGGTGGTGTACGCCCGAACGCGACATCGGCGGGTCGAAGTAAGCGGCCAGTTCCCGCAGCGAAAGCTCGGGGTTTTCAATACGAGTGAGCGCCGCCTGCCGCAGTACCGGCGGCAGGCTGTCGAGTCCGCGCCGCTCGAGCACCAGCTCGATATCCTCTATCTGCGACGACGCGGCACGCACGGTTTTATCGATATTGGCTGTCTCGCAGTTGGTCTGACGCATGGCGCGGTTGCGCACTTCCTTTGTAATTTCTACGTCCACTACGGCAAGGCTGGCCTTACTGGCGCCCATCAGCGTAAGCAAATCCTCGATAAGACTCTTTTCCTTGAGATACACTACCCACGCGCCGCGCCGCCGTGTACGGCCTATCCGTCCTGTCCATTCCGGCAGCGCGACCAACTCGGCCAGCTCGTCGGCCAACGGTTGCTCGCGTACCGCCCATTCCAGGTGATAGCTCTTTTCGGGGTCGGTGACGTTACCGCATACCAAAAACGCCCCCGCGAGACAGGCGGCCCGCTGCTCTGGCCGCGCGAACCGCTCGGCCAGCGACGCGCCCCCCTCCCCTGCCCGCGCAAGCCGGGCCAGCAGCGCGCGGCGGTCGGGCCCGGCGGGCAGCCAGACGCGCCACAGCGCCTTCCCCCGGCCCCGCACGGCGATAGGCTCTTCGCCGATTTGCGCGTCCTTGGGGCAAAGCCGCGCCAGACAGCGGCGGTATAGTGCCGCGATGTCGGCGCTTTCGGTATGCAGCGCGACCTCGTCGGGCGAAAGCGCGCGGGCAAAGGCCAGCAATCCGTAGGCCAGGGCGTCGGGAGGCCGGTTGGTTTTTCGTGCCGATAGCAGCTCTTGCTTGACCTGTTGGGCGAAAGACATATTAACTCCGTCATGTTGAATATAGGGTAATGATAATCATACAGCAGGCCGACTTGCTTACTCCGGCAGCAGCACCCCGTACCGCGCCAGCAAGCGCGCCTCGGAGGCAGACACATCTCCCCCGCTACGCAGTGCAGTCTCTACGGCCACGCGCGCGGCTTCGCGCGAGACGGCAAAAAAGCCGGCCACCTCGGCCACAGGATCTGAGAAAATACCGTGCGGCGGCACAAGAAAGCGCCGCACCAGCGCACGCGGCATCAGCAACTCGGCGGCGAAAGCGTTGGCCTCGCGCTCCCGCGCGTCGCCGTCGCCGTCGTGTTCGAGCAGCACATGCCCCAACTCGTGCGCCAGCGTAAAGCGCCGTCGCCCCGGTCGCTCACTCGGGCCAAGCAGGATAACGGCGCGTCGCACGCCGTTTTTGACACGAATGAGCGTACAGCCGTCGCGCAACGCCCCACTGCCCGCCGCCAGCGCCTCGATGCTCGCGTTGGTGAGGCGGCAGAAACGCTCCATTGTATCGATGCTCACCCACCGCGGCAGACGCAGCTTTTCGGGTCGCACCGGCAGCGCGGCCACGGGCTGGCTGAGCAGCAGAGCGCGCGCGCCCTCCCTTGCCCCCGCGAGGCCGGAAGCCGCGACGGACACAGACGAACAGGATATCACACTCATGCCCGCGCTCCCGCCCTTCTGTCAGATAAAATCGAATGCCATATTGTGCGGGAATTTGCCTTGCCCGCAAATATACTCCTTAACGGGCAAAAAGCGCACGGGCATCGCGGGCTTTTTGCCGCCCGCCTGCGTCAAAAGTCGCAGGAATACACAAAGTATACCTTTGCGTTGTTTCCTTGCGGACAACAAAAATACCGCAACTCCGGCGCACTTTTTGCCCGTTAAGGAGTATAAATCGCCGTCGTTACAGCACTTCCACCTATGAACACAGCTTCTTATTTCCTGTCGACCGCCTCAAGGTACAGATCGATGTTTTCTTCAAAGTTGCGCAGGATGCGCGCGCGCAGATCCTCGGGGATGCGCTCGGCGCGGCGCGCCAGCATGAGCAGCTTTTCCTCCTGCGCATTGCGCGCGCCGCTTCGGCTGGCCGCATTCCCCTCATAATCGAAGAAAAATTCGGTAGAAACCTCAAAGAAATCGGCCAGCTTTTTTAGGGTGAGCGAATCGGGCACCGAGACGCCGCGTTCGTAGGCGCTATAGGTCTGGCGCTTGACGTCGAGGAACCGCGCGACCTCCTCCTGATTGATTTTTTGCGATTTGCGAATGGCTTGCAGCCGTTTACCCAGCATAATAATCACCTCACCCCTATAATAGCAAATAAATTTTGCCAAGGCAAGTCTTTCTCTTAAATTGTCAGCTAAAAAGACAGGCTTCTTGCAGCGAAACAGCTTGTTTTTGCTACTATATGTATAAGAACCTGTATACAACAGGGCGGGATAAACTATACAGGCTCCGTGAACCGGAAAGGATGGGATGTCAGTGGCCGGCGACAGATACGCGGACGCCCCCAAGCTATTGCGCGATTTTCTCTACTACATGCTCACAATACGGGGCCGTTCGGCACGCACGGTAGAAGCGTATTACATTGACCTGCGCACCTTTTTGCGTTTTCTTGTCCGCGGCAAAAACGGCGCCGCCGGCAATGAAACCAGAATTGATATCTCCGGTGTAGGTATCGAAGAGCTTGCGTGCGTTACACTTTCCACCGTTTACGATTTTCTCAATTATACTCTCACCGAGCGTGGCAACAACGCCAAGACCCGCGCGCGCAAGGTTAGCAGTCTGCGCGCGTTTTTTAAGTATCTCACGGTAAAGGAGCATCTTCTCGAAGAAAACCCTGTGAAGAATCTTGAAGTGCCTTCGGTGAAGAAGGCATTGCCCCGTCACCTCACGCTTGAGGAAAGTCTGGAGCTCATCACTCATGTTGATTCCGGCTACCCGGGGCGCGATTATTGCATCATCACGCTGCTGCTCAATTGCGGGATGCGCCTTTCGGAGCTGTGCGGTATAAACTTGGGTGATATCCGCGATAACACCGTGCGCCTGCTGGGAAAGGGCAACAAGGAGCGGATAGTGTACCTCAATGACGCCTGCCTGTTTGCCATCGGGCAATATCTGCCGGAACGCGACGAACTGCCGCGCGCCAAAACGGAAAAGGCGTTATTCCTTTCGGCACGCGGCACGCGCATAAGCCCCAGGCGCGTCGAACAGATTGTGGCCGACGCCTTGCGTGCCGCCGGACTCGGCGGTATGGGCTATTCGCCGCACAAGCTGCGTCACACCGCCGCTACTTTGATGTATCAGCACGGTCAGGTGGATATTCGCGTCCTGAAAGAAATTCTTGGACATGCGAATCTGGCAACAACAGAGCTCTACACCCATGTAAGCAACGCACAAATCGAAAAAGCCGCCGGTCTTAACCCGCTGGCTAACGTAACGGTAAAAAAATAAGAATAGCGCGCCCACCCAACGCCGGGTGAGAGCGCTTGTGTTGTCACCCACACCGGGTAAATAACGACAGAGAAATGTCGCTGACACAACCGCCGAAGTTGTCTGTACCAACGCCGCATACCAAAGTCTCGAGGATGCTCCGGTTATCCTCCCGGCTCTTCGCTTTCGTCGGGAGATGTTCCTTAGAAACCCATCATCGCCGGGAAACCATATGCCAGCAACGACATAATACCCGCTGCGCCGGCCACGCCCAGCACAATCGCCGGCATTGCGCGGCGCATAGACAGACCAAGGAACGCGGCGATAAGAGCGCCTGTCCATGCGCCGGTCATGGGCAACGGGATAGCTACAAAGGCACAGAGGCCCAGCATAACACGGCGGGGGTATTTCTTAGTAATCTGCGCAGCGCCGCGCAGCGCTCTGCTCTCGAAATGGGTGGCCAGTCGCCCGAAGAGCCGCGTACCGCGCAGATAATTCAGTACGCCGCGCGCACACAGCAGGATGACCGGAACCGGCAGCAGGTTACCCGCTACGCAGGCCGCTGCCGCCCTCCCCCAAGGAATCCCCATAAGCGACCCGGCAATCAACCCGCCACGCAGCTCCAGAACGGGCAGCATCGAAATAAAAAAACAGGTCAGCCAGTCCGGGATTTGATGCCGCGCAAAAAAATCGATAAGGGGCTGGGGTGACACTTCATCCGCTCCTTGTTTTTTATTCTGTTCCCCCCGCCATCCACAATTGAAAGCGCACTGTTTTCCCCAAAAAACCGTTTCGGATTCTACTTGCTTCCGTCGAGGCGTTCGTTGACGCGGTAGCTCAGCGTCATGAGACTGTCGCCCAGCTGAACATCCTCCACAAGGACAGTGTCGTGCAACAGGTTAGAAAGATCTACCTGTGTGAAATTCCAGAAAGATTCCACACCCAGTTCTACCAGCCGGCGCGCCAGCCCCGGCACAGCGGCGGGCGGCACGCACAACACCGCCACCAATGGCTTTCGTTCGCGGCAAAATGCCGGCAGGGAAGCGATATCACACACAACACGACCGTTGATTTCTTTGCCGATGACCGCAGGGTTGATGTCAAAAAGCCCTACAAAGCGAAAACCGCAATGTTCAAAATCCACGTGATTGGCCAACGCCAGCCCCAGATTGCCGGCCCCGATAATGATAGCCGGCAACTGCCCCTCCACCGATAATATCCGCCCGAGCTCGCCGCGCAGTGTCGAGACATTGTACCCGTACCCCTGCTGGCCAAACCCGCCGAAGCAGTTGAGGTCCTGCCGTATCTGAGAGGCCGTAAAACCGATGATCTCCGCAAATTCGCGCGACGAAATTCGATGCGTCCCGTTGCTCTCAAGCTCGGTAAGGCAACGGTAATAACGCGGCAAACGCCGCATCACCAGAGGTGAAACATCGGGATATTTAGCCATAAGCTCTCCCCTTTCCGGCGAAGTGATCTCCCCTATTCTACAGGAATACGGGCATTCTGTCCAGTAGGAGTTGCGGGAAACCTGATAATCGTATGAGCAAGCCGCGCGGCGTCTTCGGCATCGTGGGTCACAAGGAGACAGCGCCCCGATTTTGGCAGGCTTTCTTCGAGAAAGGCAAACATATCCTCCTTTGTCTTTGCGTCGAGGCCCGCAAACGGCTCGTCGAGAAGAAGCAGGTCGTACCGCACAGCCAGCGCGCGCGCAACCGCCACGCGGCGGCGCATCCCGCCCGAAAGCCCGGCGGGCAGCTTATCGGCCGCGTCTGAAAGGCCGCAGCCGGCCAATAACCGGTCGGCCGGCAGATGCGGGCGCTTCCCGCGCGGCGCAACGGCCAATATATTGTCGCGCGCACTAAGCTGTGGCAGCAGCCTGTCCTCCTGAAAGGCCATCGAGACAACTCCCACCCCGCACACCTCGCCGGCATCGGGGCGCTCGAGACCGGCCAGTATCCGCAGCAGCGTTGTCTTTCCGCTGCCCGAGGGGCCCATAAGCGCCGTGACGCCGGGCTTCTCCAGTGTAAGCGAAAGCCTCTCGAGAACGGTACGTTCGCCGTAGCTTTTGCTCAGGCCGCGCACTTCAACAGGCTTGCCGGCAGACATCGAACTACCGTCTTCCCCGCCACCCTCATCCTTCGCGCTGCCACTTTCCATTTTCCATTTTCCAACTGCCATGCGCCGCTCCAGCACGGCCAGCGCCCGCAACGCTCCTTGTTCCAGCAGCACGCTGAGCAGCACGACGGCCGCTGTCCACGCAAATAGGTCGGGCGTCTCAAAATAGATTTTGGCTTCCCAAATCCGTTTGCCGACGCTCAGTGAAGGGTGAACGATTATCTCGGCGGCAATGGCCGATTTCCACGCGAAGCCGAGGCCGGCGGTGGCGGCGGCGGTAACATAAGGCATGAGGCCGGGCAGCCAGACAAGCCGAAGCGTGCGCAGGCGCGGCACCCGAAAGAGACGCGTCATTTCGAGCAGCCGTTTGTCTAACGCGCCGAGGCCCGCTGTCAGGTTTGAGTAAGCCAGCGGCAAAACCATCAAAAATGCGATGAAAACAGGCAGGCGACCGGTGGGAAGAAACACAACGGCCAAAATAATGAACGACGCCACCGGCGTGGCGCGCACCACACCCAGCAGCGGAGAAAACAGCGCGCGCGCCAACGCGGATCTTGCCGAAAAAAGAGCCAGCAGCCCGCCCAGAAGCACGGCCAGTACAAAGCCGGCCAGTACCCGCCCGCAGGTAGCGGCCACCGAAAGCCAGAAACCGCCCCGTTCGGGCGAAGCCACCGCCAACGCCCATAGCCGTGCGGCGGCGTTTGCCGGTGTTACCAGCAAAAACGGTTTGCCGACGGCCACCGCGATCCCGTGCCATGCCAGCAGCCAGAAGAGAAGGGCGGCGAGCTTGGCGGGCCGTCCTTTGGCGCCGCGGGGTGATCGATCGTTCATTGCCCTTCTCCCCTGCCCTTATCTGTCGCTTTCCGCTTCTACCGCGCAAAAGAACCCTTCGTCCGGCAGCTTGCCGCCGACAGCGCCGGCATTCTGCTCATAAAGCACTGTCAGATACTCCATGACGGCGTCATTGGCTTCTTTTCCCCACCTGCACTGGATGGCGCTGCCGGGAATAGCCTCGGCGGCCACCGCCGCCGGGATGATCTCGTAGAGACCCACAAGCCCGGCTGCCTCGGCGGGGTTCCCGGTTACCCAGCGCGTGCTGGCATCGTACTCCTCCACAAAGGCGCGGACGGCTTCGGGATGTGCGCGGGCAAAATCGGCGCGAACAGCCACGCAGCTCATTGTCAGCTCGGTACCGCCTGCCAGCTTGTCCCACTCCTCGTGGATATCCAGCACTCGCCGAATGGCGGGATCTTGCGCTAAAACAGTTGTCGCAAAAGGCTGCGGCAGAAGCGCGGCGTCACAGTTGCCGGCCAGCAGCTGCGACGCCGTCTCGGCATGCTCGCTTGTATATTCGACCGTAACGTCGGCGGCGGGGTCAAGGCCGTTTTGCCGCAGCAGCCGGTCGAGCACATATTCCTGCGTGGCGCCCTGCCCCATTGTGTAAACGGTCTTCCCCGCAAGATCGGCCACAGAGCTTATCTCCACGCCGGGGCGCGCCAGCATATAGAGCACCCGCATCCCCGAAACGGCCAGAAGCTGCACCTCGCCACCTGTCTTGTTGTAGAGCACCGCCGCCAGATTGGTCGGCAGGATAGCGATATCCAATTCACCGCTCACCAGCGGCCCCTGCAAAACATCGGGCGCTCCCTCGAGGCGGAAGGCATAATCGTTTTGCGTGGCCTGCATGGCGGCAAGGTCTATGAGCCGCGCCAGCCCGATACCGGTAGGCCCCTTTAGTATCCCGACGCGCACCGGCTCGCGTTCGGCAGTCGGCAGCGGGTCGGCGGGCAGCAGAATATCCTGTTGAGCGGTCGGCGACGATGCCGGCTGTGAGCTTTCGTCGCTGCCCGCCGCGCAGGCGGCGAATATCGATAGTATAAGGGCGACAATCAAAAGCGCCGCAGCCGGCGCGTTTTTTTTCTGTGGCAAGGTCACGTGCTCCTTTCCTGCTCAAAACGGGGCTTTTCACGAAGAAAATGTCTAAAAGACAAGCACCTTTGCGCCGGGTCGGCGCGGATAAACGGGCGGGGGCGGGCATTGGCAGGGTCAATGCCCGATTTATCTTTTCCCGTGCCGCCGCACTTATAACATGGCGTTATATTTGGTTATATCTGTTTTTCTCCCTCCATAAAAAACGTCGCCTCCATGTCGGCCACATTGAGGGCAAAGGCCAGCGGGAAACGCTCGAGTGCCTCGCCGACATCGCGCTTATCTTCCGGACCGGAAAAGCCCATGTGGTAACGGATGGCAAAAGCCTCCTCGCGGCTCAGGCGGATAAAACCGGAAAGAATATATACCGATTTTTCTCCGTGGCCATAAGGCAGCCTGTCGTCGTATTCATAACTGGGCACCTTCTGCCATTGGCCCTGCTCATTTTTGGCATTGCGAAAGCCCGGTTTGTAAACGTTCACCTTACACAAATCATGCAGTAGCGCACAAAGGGCGACCGTCTCTGCGCTATAATCAAAGCCATAGCGCTCGCGCAGGCGCGGCCGCGTAAGAAAATCCACCAGACAATCGTAAACGTTCAGGCTATGCTCTAAAAGACCCCCTTCGTGCGCGCCGTGAAAGCGCATCGACGCCGGCGCCGTAAAAAAATCGCAGGCAGGCGACCCAAGATATTCCAAAAGCTTATCCGCGCCCTCCCGGGTGATATGGGTGCCGTAAATATCGTAAAAACGCTCCTTGTTTGTCATACTCGCTCCTGACGGATGTGTAGTTTCCGGGGCGGCCGCAAGGGCCGCCCCGGATTTCCTCGCCCTTCGTTTTCCGGCTGCCCTCCCCGCCTTCGGCAGAAGAAAGCAACGTGACATTTCAGCGCATCGCGCGCTCAACTTTGGTGACCTCGGCCTCGCAGCCAACTTCCAGCCACGCAAGGATATGATCCAGCACGCTGTCGATTTGCTCGGTGCTGCCGCCAACCGTAGCAAGAGCAAGGACGGCGGTGCGATGGATATCCTGCGCGTCCACCTCCGCTACCGCGACGCCGAATTTATCGCGCAGCTTTGATGTAAGGCTCCTGACTACCATACGCTTCTCCTTGAGAGAGCCCGCCCAAGGGATGTGCAGATGCAGTTCCAGCGTTCCGATTAACATTAGCTGTCCCTCGCTTTCGGTGTCTTTGAACCCGTACGCAACCGCGGGCGTTGTCTTTGCTTAAAAGGCGCTTTGGCGGTTGCACGGCTTCTGGGGTTTTCAGGCGCCAAGAAACGCGACAAAGGCGCGATAGGCGCTGTAGACATCTATCTTGGACACAACCTCGAAGGGCGAGTGCATTGAAAAAACCGGGACCCCTATATCAACGACGCTCGCGCCCAGATTGGCGATATACTTGGCAACCGTTCCGCCGCCGCCCATATCTACCTTGCCCAGCTCAGTGGTCTGCCACAGCACGCCGGCAGCGTCAAAGATCCTGCTTATCTGCGATACAAACTCGGCGCTGGCGTCGCTCGTACCGCTTTTGCCGCGAGAGCCGGTATATTTCACCATTACGGCGCCGTAGTTCATATAACAGTTGTTCTTTTTTTCGCTGACATCGGGGAAGGTCGGGTCGAAGGCCGCGGCCACGTCGGCGGAAAGGCACCGGCTCTTTTGCAACACATGACGGCCCTCCAGCCCCTGCGCCGCCGCCAAATCTCCGACAAAGTTCTCAAGCAGCCGCGAATTCAGGCCCGTATTGCCGTCGGAGCCTGTTTCCTCCTTATCGGCAAGAATATTGATCCACGTATAGGCCGGCTTTGGCGTATCGATGGCAGCCGTGAGGCAGGTGTAGGCGCAAACGCGGTCGTCGTGGCCATAGGCGCCGATAAAGGAGCGGTCGAACCCGACATCCCTCGCTTTGAATGCGGGGACAAGGCATAGCTCCGCAGTGCGGAAATCCTTCTCGACGATATTGTATTTTTCAAAGAGAAGGCGCAGAATATTGAGCTTGACCTTCTCGCTTGCCTTATCATCCTTGAAGGGCAGCGAGCCGACAAGAACATTGAGCTCCTCGCCTTTGATTCCCTCGGACAGCGCGCGCTTGTTCTGCTCGGCCGAAAGGTGTGGCAGCAGGTCGTTGATGCAAAAGACGGGGTCGTTCTCCTCCTCTCCGACGGCAACGGTGACACTGCTGCCATCCGCCCTGAGAATGACGCCGTGCAGCGCCAGCGGAACAGCCACCCACTGGTATTTGCGAATACCGCCGTAATAGTGTGTTTTTAGCAGGGCAAGCTCAGCTTCCTCGTACAGCGGACGCTGCTTGAGGTCGATGCGCGGGCAATCGATATGGCTGGCCAGAATGCGCACGCCCTCCGCCAAGGGTTTTGAACCGATAACGGCATGGATAAGGCATTTTTCGTGGATATTCACGTATACCTTGTCCCCCGGCTTTAAGGGCTTGCCGGGCGCGAAAGGCTTGTACCCTTTCTTTTTCAAAAGAGCTTCGGTATAGCTTACCGCTTCGCGCTCGGTTTTGGCGGCATTGATAAAATTCTTGTAGTCCTCGCAGAAATCGAACCCTTTTTTGAGTTCGTCGTCACCCAACAGGCTCCCGCCGTTTTCCGGCCTCAGGCAGAGCTGCTGCGCAAGTATCTCGCCGGGGGTTTTGCCGTTCTTCGTCCTTTTGTCTGCGACAGGATCTTTCTCCGTCGGGAGAGAGGCCTTCCTCTGTATGGCCATTGCGGATGCATCCTTTCGTCGTGAGATGGTTGGGAATAAAAAAACGGGATGCGCGTTATCGTCAGGTTATTTGGTATAACCTTTGATACACAAGCTTGGTTTCGAGCACTTTACCGACATACGCTCTGGTTTGGCCAAAGGGAATGTGGTCGAGGCTCTTGCCGTCTGAGGAATAGGCCTTATCGAGCAACCAGCCCTTGATCTCGCCGCGACCGGCGTGATAGGCGGCCAGCGCGACCTGTTCGCTGCCGAATTCTTCCAGTAAAAGCCGCAAAATAGCCGCACCGTACTGGATATTGGTTTCGGGCGTAAACATGGCGTCGAAGGTAAGCGCCTCGTCGCCCTGTTGTTTCATGCGCGCCCACTCGAAGGCATCGCCGGTGATCTGCATCAGACCGCGCGCCTGCACATGCGAGACGGCATTTGGGTCAAAGCCACTTTCGCAGCGAATAACGGCAAAGAGAAGGGCGGGTGACGGACCATTCTCCGCCGCGTTTTGTGCCACCGCCTCGCGGTAGCCCATCGGATAAGCCGCACGGGTGTAACTCAGCAGGCTCAGGCGCAGACCAAAGGTAAGGGCGGCAAGTGTGAGCAGAGCGGCGAGGGAGCGTTTTATCATGGTTTGAGGCTCCTTTGATCAAAACCGGTGCGGTATTCCGCATTCATAAGGATACCTCCGAATCAGCTCTCGAGTGTTGCCAGTATCTCCGCCACTACCTCGTCCACCCGCGCGAGCGTTTTGGAGAGATCGCCGTCGTTGACAATGACATATTTCGAGCGGGAAGTATAGAAGCTGTCGCCATGCTGCGCGCCCATGCGGGCCTGGGCTTGCGGTCTTGCCAGCGCGTCGCGCCGGAGGATGCGCGCAAGGCGCGTTTCGGCGTCGGCGATAATGCTTACCACAATATCGCAGCGCTCGTGCGCGCCGCTCTCGATGAGGGTGGGTGCGTCGAGAAATACAACGCGCGCGCCCTCGCCGTGCAGCTGCCCGACCCTGGAAAAGATCTCCTCCTGAATGAAAGGGAAAACGATTTGATTGAAGGCTTTGCGCTTTTCACGGTCGCTGAAGATGATCTCGGCGGCCCTGGCACGGTTGAGGGTACCGTCGATTTGCAGAATCTCTATACCAAAAACAAGCACCAGCTCGGCAAGGCATCGGCTCCCCTTTTCCGCTACGTCGCGGGCAACCTCGTCGGCGTCGATAACAACATGCCCTTTGCCGCGCAAATAGTCGCTTACCGTAGATTTTCCCGCGCCGGTTTGTCCGGTCAGGCCAACGAGTAGTCTCATAAGCAGTTCGTTGTCCTTTCCTTTCATTCAAATCCCGTCCGCAATAGCGAATTCAATCACTGTCAATCGTCATAACGGTAAAGCCGGAGGCGCGCAAGAGCCGGTTGGCGACGGCGAGGCTAATTCCGTCGTGTTCGCGGCCGTCCTCACCGTTATCCGGCATTCGCGCGTAGACAATGGCCGCGCCGCGGTCGTCCGCTTCGCGCAGGGCGGCGAAGAGCCGTCTGGCATGGGAGGAGGCGTCGCCATACGCGCCGAGACTGAGGGCGGGCAGCGGACAATCGGGCAGCTCTTCATCGAAGACAAGGGCAAAAGCGTTTTTGCCCTTCTCGCCGGCCAGCATACGGCGGCAGGCGCCCCACTCACCGCGCATAAGGATCACCGTTGCGTTTGGCGCGTAATGGCGGTATTTCATGCCGGGCGAGGCGGGCGGCGTATCGCTTTGCGTTTCGCGCAGCACACATTCGTCCACTTCAAGCCGGCCCAACACCGCGCGCAGCTGATACGGCGTCACGGCGCCGGGGCGCAACAGGCGCGGGGTGCCGCCAACCAGCGAAAGGACAGTGGATTCCACGCCGACCGCGCAGTC
>QMCE01000722.1_pt1 | contig 17389 bp, 19 predicted proteins | sample 1821851 | NCBI WGS metagenome assembly QMCE01 (sample SAMN09453174, study PRJNA476694) | Termite gut metagenome, whole genome shotgun sequencing project. | isolation source: worker | host: Odontotermes sp. | place: South Africa:Pretoria | collected 2016-01-28
CAGAAGGGCGTCGTCGACCAATTCTATCCCAAGCTCATGCACGAACTGAACGAGATGACGAGCCTCATCGGACAGAACTTGGGCGGCAACGATTCCGACGCCCTTGCGGACCAAGGCAGGTCCATGCAACAGAACATTGACTTTATGAAGACGGTGAACCAATTGTTCTCCTATATACAACTGCCCACGCACCTGAAAGACAAGAATATACACAGTGATTTGTACGTATACACCAAAAAACAGGACATGAAGAACCGTCCCAATATATTACACGCGTTGTTACATCTGGATATGGAGAATTTGGGGAAGCTGGACGTGGACATCACGTTGGAGAACCAGTCCGTCCGGTCCACCTTCTTCTGTGGGGACTCGTTTGGACGCTCCCTCTTAGAGACCAACATCCACCTGCTGGAAGACTCCCTGGCCGAGAATGGATTCCTCTTCCACGCCAAAGTCATGGATGTGAAGAAGGACTTTGACGTGGTAAAGGACATCATGGAGGCGGAAGCCCCCATCCCCAAAACCGGCGTGACAAGGTATTCCTTCGACGTTCGGACTTAGGGCTTGGGCCATCCACCCTCCTCGTTATTTAGCCCACCTTTTGAGTTTGGGGAAGTACGTCATCATATCCGCCCTCGCCGCCTCGTCGCTCTCATAACGCTCACGACTAAACGGGATGCAGGATTCAATCATTTCCTCCATTGTCTCTTCCTTGGAAAATGCACCGCCATTGTAGCAATACTGGCAATAATCACGGCTTGCGCTTCCGTCCGCCTCGGTACCGAAATCCTCCGCACCCACCAAAGGCATGGAGCAAGATTGGCAATACGTCACTCCTTCCGCTATCGGCACGTACAACTCCAACACGTTGGGATTGCCCGGCTCGGGATAGCGTTCGTGAATCGTACCGACGATTCCGACGTCGGGGTCACCCACAATCTTACCGTACACCTCGCCATACGCATCCATCGTACAATCGACCACCAAGTAGGTCTGGGCCGGAATGACCCATTTCGTCCACCCTTCCGGTGCCACCGCATCCACGTCCGCCTCACAACTCGCCATGTACTTGCCCGTATCGTCCCAACGTTTGTTGGACTCCCCGTTGTCGTTCATCGCACCCCACATCCCCTGAATCGCATCCTTTTCATCTTTGCGGATGACTCCCTTGATTTCTTCAAAATGTGCGTTGGCTTCCTTCCACAACGGCAAAATCCATTCGGTGGGGTTGTCAGACGGTCCTTGTCCCATTTTACCGATTACGGCGAAAGCGTCCTTGTACAAATACCTCATATCCATTCTCCCTTCCATCCATTTCCCATTGAACAGTGACGGTTTCATTTTACTCCCCCTAATATGACAGCCGTATGTCATATTAGGACTTATGCGAAGACGCACGTCCAACACCTACGCCGAATAATGGCGGGCAATCTTTCTCGCCTTCTCCTCGATTATTTCCCGTATGTGTTCCGGTTCCAACACCTCGACATGTTCCCCATAAGACAAAACGTGCCCATACAACCAATCGTCTTCCGGCCACGTCACCGTCACGACGTAGCTGCCGTCTTCCTGCTTCTCCACCATGTCCTCGTCAAATTCGTCGTATACGCGGTAGGTCATTGCCGACGCAATCTTAAATTTGAGCGTCACGTCCTTCCTGACGTGTTCATGGACGTCCGTACCCGTTTGACTTTGCATCAGCCTTCTTTCCCCAAACCGCTCCTCCGTCACCACAAAGTTCTTCGCCCGCGTCAATTTGAACACCCGTACGTCCTGCCTCTCAAGGCAAAATCCCTTGATGTACCAAGCCCTGGATTTGAACCAAAGCTGTATTGGCTCGATACGACGGTGCGTCTTTTCTCCATAGGTGCTAAAATAATCAAATTCCACAACTCGACGTTCCAGAATGCCCGTCTTCAGTTCGTGGAACACGCCGCCATTGCGGAAGCTCCAATCCGAGAAATCCACCTCCATCCAATTGACGGTACTCTTATTGAAAATGGTGGACAATTTTTGAAGGACTTGGCCCGTCTCCTCCGTCTTCACGGCGGAGAGTCCTTGTAAGGCGGACAGAATCTCGTTCTGCTCCTGTTCACTCAAAATGGACTTGTTCAAGACGAAACTGGGCAACAAGCAAATGCCGCCCCCCTTCCCCTTCTCCGTATAGACCGGTATTCCGGCCAAGCTGAGCACGTCCACGTCGCGGTAAATCGTGCGGCTCGACACCTCAAAATGTTCCGCCAACTCCCTGGCGGTCACCATCTTTTTGTTCATCAGAATATAAACCATTTCAAACAACCGGTTCATCTTCATTCCGTCCACCCACCATCCCCTATTATGTGTGCGGGGGCAAAGCGTGCCGCACCAGGTTTACTTGCCTTCCCTCATCCTCTTCAGATACGACCGTATTCCATCCTCTTCCGATCGTCGATTGGAAAAGCCCCCGTAATCCGCCACCTCTCGCGCCAGCTTGTGGAACAGGTCGCACGCCGCGTCCACCGCCGTCCACAGATTGTCGCACCCACCGTCCGAGTACGTCCCAATATAGTCCTCGTAGATTTCCACGGGCAAGTATTTCTTGAAATATTTGCCCCACATGCCCGACGTAACGGAGAAGCCATTATGTACGCCGATATACCATTCCACCATCCTGTCCAACTCCCCATGTACGACCTGCGAATACATCCGCATGGCATAGGGCATTTGGTCCCTCACAATGCCTTTGGCCACGTTGTTCAAACACCACCAAAAATTATTGCAACAGCCGTGGTACGCCCCCTCGTCAGGCGCCGCAATCCAGTAACCGCCATCATGGGGCGCTGGAATTTCGGGGAGCGTCCCATCCTTGTCCAGAAGTGGAACGGTCAACGCGTCGGACAGATACTCCTCCTCCGCATATGCCGCGACCCGCATTCCCAAGTCGATGCGCGTCCCGTCCTTAAACAACATGAGCCAGTTGTAGGAGCGGGAACAATCACACTCCTCCCCCCGGCTCAAATCATTGGCAATCGGCTCCTGCACGATGGCCAATTCCCCAAATACGGCAATCCATTCCTTGTCGGCCAAAAATGACTCTATCTCCGTAACCACATAAACCACATCATAGTCTTGATGCTCATCCTTGGGCGCGTTCGGATTCGCACGCGAACCATTCATATAAACCGCGCGTACCCTCTCGTCCGCCCCGGCCACCCCCAGAATCAAGTCCATCATTTCCCGTTCGCTTCGCAAAATTCTATATATACCTTTCTGACACCAGCCGGAACGTCGGCTTTGTCACATAGGAGCAATAGGTTCCCTTCTCCATCCAGCACATAACCCGCTGCCGCCACGATATGCATAGGCCAAACCATTACAGGCACCCCCTCGTCCAACTCGGCAACTAACTGTAACCACTTTCCATTATATCAACAAACGTCCCGTCGGTCAATCTTGATAAAATTCATTTTCATTCCACATATTAGGAGGCCACATCGCCAACATGCTTACGTGAAATATTACCGAAACAATATCCAACGCGCCACCCAATTCACTTGTCTACCCCGTTGGCTTTGACTGCGCTGTAACTCCATTGCCTTCCTGACTTTTGTGCGCAAATCAGTCCTTGTTCCTTCATGCGGCGAAGTACTTTGTATGCACCGCTTACCGTCATGTTCAGAGCCTCCGCGGCGTCTTCTTTTGTAAAACTTTCATCAGGAAACGCCATAAGCAATCGCCGTTCACTTGAGCCAGCGGTCATATTTTCATCCGCCACTTTATCCGCATGGTAATTCAGGTTGGGCAACCGAATCAGAAAACCGCCGTCAACAACGGGAATCTCAGGCTTTACTGCTTTGTCTCCATAGGAACTGAAGATACGGGGAATCCCCGTGCCGAAAGCCTCAATAATGTTCAGCCTGTAAAAAATCTGAGCCAGTTTTTCATTCCTTGCAACCGAAACCCCGGTAAGCATAAGGTCATGGGTTACGCCCGGCATTGCGCCGCCCAACGACATGATTTCCAATCGGTCATCGAACATACTGACCAGTATACTCCCCTCAATATAATAATCACGATGGATAAGCGCATTGATATAGGATTCCCGCAGAACGACGTCATGGTAGTCAGGGTAATCCACCCTGTAAGCCCCTTCTATCGCTCCATGCACGCGGTTATAAACGTGGAGGTATGCGAGGACGTCATCCATTTGCTTGAAAAGCGAACCCGTGAACTCCTTACGGTCCTTAAATTTTTCCTTGGTTGTCCCTTCAAATATGGCCGCTTTCGTCGTATATGGACATTGGTCGGACAAGAGCAACGCCAAGTTGGTATATCGACCATCCGGGCGGATTAGTCCGAGTGATTGCTTCTGCCGTTCGCCAAACCCTATATCTTTCTCGGCAAACGTCTTCTCGGCATACTCGAACGTTAATCCTTGGTCAATCGAAAGCTCCACAATGAATTGGCCGGTGCCATTATCCTTAATCATCTGGCGAATGTGCTCGCGAGCAGCCGTAACCGTATTGCTACCCACTCGAACATACACTCCTTGAGGAACCAAACCATACGACGCATAGCAATAGGGAACGGCGGACCCACGCTCTACCGTCGCAACGATGACGGACTTACCATCACGCATCTCGGGTTCCACCTTAAAATAGCCTGACGGGTCGGGAGTGACGGCGTCTCGAAAGCTGGTAGCCACTTTCCTTGCTTCAAAATCAACGTCGCCCTCAACGCCGTAGATGGTTCCGTCATCGGATATGCCGATGTAGAGCGTTCCACCTTCCGTATTAAGAAAAGCCAACATTGTGTTTCTTCCTTTTTGATTGTATTCACGCTTCCACTCAACGACAGTATTTTCAAGCATGTCGGTAGCCTCCTACATATAATTATGTAACCATTATATTTCCCTGCTCGCCCGTTGTCAAGGAGAGTTGGGAGAGTTGCGGGAGAGTTGGGAGAGTTGGGAGAGTTGCGGGAGAGTTGGAAGAGCGGTGGAAGATTTCTTCCTTGCGGGATATTTGATTGACGAACGCAAATTTTTCTGCTACAGTTGTCACACGACCACCATTTGCATACGGCGTACTACGCATGCCGCCAACAGAACGGAGGAATTTTATGACCCATCAAGCCATCCTTGATTACTGTCTCACAAAACCCGGAGCCTACGTGGATTATCCTTTTGAACCCACGTTCCCCGTCGTTAAAGTGAAGGCCCCGTCACAGGAAAAGGGGCGCGTCTTCGCACAAATATTTTCCCTTAACGGCGAGCCCAAGGTCACGTTGAACTGTACGCCAGACTCTGCCGCATTTTATCGCGGCGTATATCCCGGCTCCGTAGTGCGTGGTTGGCATTGTCCACCAATCCAACAACCACATTTCAACACCGTCAGTCTGGACGGTACCGTTCCCGATGATGAAATCCTACAGATGATTGACCATTCCTACTCCGTCGTATTGTCCAAACTCCCCAAATACGTGCAGAAGGAGTTGAGTGACGAGTCGTAAGTCACATTGCTCATTCCTCGTGCCGCAGCGTCCTCATCGCATTGCCAACGGTATTTTTGAGCAAGACGGAGGTCGTCACCGTCCCCACTCCGCCGGGTACGGGCGTGATGGCTGACGCGTTTTGCGCCACGGCCTCATAATCCACGTCCCCGCACAGCTTTCCATCCAACATGTTGATGCCCACGTCCACCACGACCTGTTCGCAGTTGGTGAAACTGGCGTCGACCATTTTGGCGGAACCCGCACAAGCAATCAAGACGTCCGCCCTCTTACTTTCCTCGGCAATGTCGCGCGTCTTCGTATGGCACACCGTTATCGTCGCATTCCTGCCCAGCAGCAACAGGGCAAGCGGTTTGCCCACCACTTGACTTCGCCCGATAATCGTCACCCTCTTGCCCGTCACGTCAATATCGTAATAATCCAATATTTCAATGACGGCTTGAGCCGTACAGGGTGCATAGCCTTTCCCATTCCCCTCGTACATGTAGGCGTCGTTAACCCTTCCCATGCCGTCCACGTCCTTTTCCTTCGCAATCATCTCTTTTAGGCGTTCTTGCGGCAAATGTTTTGGCAAGGGGCTGAATACCAATATGCCGTGAACCGAATCGTCATTGTTGAGGCTCTTGATGGTTTCCTCGAACACGCCCCACCCCACGTCGAGCGGCAGGGCGCTTACGGCGACGGCGGCGTCTATGGCGGCAAAACGTTTTACAATCCCTTTCTCGTAAGCCAAGTCGTCTTCCCTCTCGCCAACGCGGACGACGGCAAGCTTCGGTATGATTTGCTTCTTGGCCAATTCCTTTACCTGTGCGTCGATTTGCTCGACAAGCGCGTTGACAACGGGCATTCCCCTTAATTCCCTCATTTTCTCCCCCTCAATTCATCCGTCACCAATTGGTAGACTACGTTGCACCTCTTTACGCCGTCCTTTAAAAAGTCTTCCGCCTCTTGGTTAAGCCGCATGGCGCAATCCCGTTCTTTCATCAATTTCGTATTGATATAGACGTTCATGATTGCCCCCTCCATTGCCGAGCGGCAAGCGGAGGCCGCCACCCCCACGTCACTTACGGCAAGTTTGGAACCTTTGATGGCGAGTTGCTCAACCACGTCCACCACTCCCGCCATTTCCTTCAACATCTCCATGGGAACGGAGCAAGCCTTGACAAGCGCGGCCTCAAGGACGTCGTCCCTACTTGGGTCGTCCTTGGGAATCCCATAAGCCGCAGAAAGTGGCTCGAACACCTCCGCATCCTCCTCAACCAGCCGCAGCAAATTGGCGATGGATTCTGACGCGCGCTCCACGAGCCGTTCAATGTCCGATTGGTATTCCGCATATTTTTTCTTGCCCGACGTAAGGTTCGCCACCATGGAGCAAAGGGCCATACCGACCGCCCCGATTAGGGCGCTCGCCCCACCCCCGCCAGGCACGGGCGCCTTTGACGCCAATTCCGCAATAAAGCCCTGTATCGTTTTTTCGTATACCGTCATCCCTTCCATAACCTACCCCTTCCTCCTATTCTTATCGCATCAACGCGAAGGCTGGTATCATTATACCATACTTCCCCGCACAAGGACATACCATTCATACGCAAACTTCAATGGTGCGACGCGCCGACATGCTGCATTTCATGAATGATTTCTAGTACGTCCGCGCCATGACTGTGATCTGAAGGTGTTTTCTATGCTAAAATGGTTGGACGTTATCACGACGAACAACGAGAAAAAATATAGGAGGGCTTTTCAATGACCATCAACAAGGCACAGGAAAACGGCAAACTTATTCTTAGGCCGGAGGGAAGAATGGACACCACCACGGCACCAGAGCTTCAAAATGTATTGATTCCGGCGTTTGACGAGGCAAAGGAAGTAGCGTTGGATTTTTCGCAGCTTGCCTACGTATCGTCGGCAGGACTGCGCGTCCTACTGATGGGGCAGAAGACGGCCAAGTCAAAGGGTGCGTCCATGACGCTGACCAACGTCGCCCCCGAGATAATGGAAGTCTTGGAGATGACGGGATTTACCGGCATACTGACCATTGCATGAGGGCAATGCAACACTACCAAACTATCGAGGAGGGGGAAAATGATGAGAAAAATAGCCATTATTTTGGTGCTGACGGCATTCTTGGCGTCTCTTACGTCGTGTACGCGCGAAAAGGAATCCTCTCGCCAACCGGCTCAACATTATTCGGATTACGTCGATATAGACGCGCGCATTGCGGTTCAGGCGGGCGACGTCTATGGCGACGTGGCAAAGCGGGTGTTTGACGCCGATGACGCACCGGAATACCCGACGATTCCAGACATGCTGGAAGCCGTGCGAACCAATCGGGCGGACGCCGCGCTCGTCAGCCATGATTACGTCAGGCAGCTCACCGACAGCGGTGCATATCCCGACTTTGAATATCTATGGTTGCCAAAGGAGGAGTACGTCCACAACGCCGGTTTCGTCTTCCACACGGAAGAACTTCGCGACCAATACAACGAATGGTTCGCCACCATCAAAAATGATGGGACGTGGGACGAGGTCGTCAACCGTTGGATTGGCGTCTCCCTGCCGGAGCAGGAAGACATTCCCACGTTCGAGTTCACGGGGGAAAACGGCGTCTTGCGGGTATGTGACACGGGCAGTTACCCGCCAATGGTCTATTACGACGCCAACAACCAGCCCGTCGGTTACGACGTGGAAATGGTCAGCCGATTCGCCATACACATGGGCATGGTTCCCGAATTCACCATGATGGCCTACGAGGCCATCGGGCCATATGTGACGTCCGGCAAGGCGGACATGAGCTCCGCCGCGTTGACCATAACCGACGAGCGGGAAGACGGCATGATTTTTGGGGAGCCGAGCGTAATCACGCAAGCCGTCCTAGTCGTACCTAAGAGTGGGGAGGACGTCCTTGACTATACGGACTTCGCCGACAAGGACGTTGCGGTGATTACGGGAGTCCTCACCTACGACACCACGGAGAAAATAGGCGGGCGACCCGTCAACTACAACGACAGTTCCTCGGCGGCCGAGGACGTGCGGCAAGGGCGCGTGGCCGGGTATATGCACGCGTTGACGGCGATTCAGGTCATGGCGTCGCAACTGGACGGCTTCGCGGCGGTACCCGTCCCCACGGAGATTTTCTCCGCACAAATCGGGGGCGTATCCAATGAACAGGCGGTTATCGACCGCTTCAACACATTTCTCTCCTCCATCGAGGACGATGGGACGTTGGCCGACATGAAGGAACGTTGGTTTGGCGACGGAGTGGATTTGAACGCACCCATTCCGGACATCCCCAACCCGGGAGACAACGGCGTCTTGAACGTGGCGGTTTGCTCGGACTCCATCCCCTACGTCTTCGTCGGGGAGGATGGAGATTATTCCGGTTTTAGCACGGAACTCGCCCTGCGCTTTGGGGCGTATGAAGGGAAGACGGTGGAATTTACCGACATGGCGTTCGACGGACTCATCCCATACGTCGTCAGCGGCAAGGCGGATATCGGCCTCGCCAACATGGCCATTACGGAGGAACGCAAAAAGAGCGTGTTGTTCTCCGAGCCGTTCTTCGACGAGCAACACGGAATACTCGCGCTAAGCCAAGGCGCCGTCCCTGTGCCCGACTACGCGGACTTCTTCGGCAAAACCATCGGCCTGCCCACCGGCTACATCCTCGACGTCATAATTGAGGAGGATTTTGACGGCACGCCCGCCTATTATTCCGAAACGTCCGCCGGCATAGAGGACGTGCGCCAAGAACGCATTGCCGGATTCATGACCGACTTGTCCGTAGCGAGAGTCGTCTGCAACGAGCCGGGCAACGAAGACCTGGTGGCCGTTCCCGTACCGGACTCCTTATTCTCGGGACCCTTGGGCGCAATCGCCGCCGAGCAACCCATTGTCGACCGTTTTAACGCATTTCTCACCAAACTGAAAGACGACGGTGCGCTTGCCGACATCCAGCGCTATTGGTTGGAAGACAATCCAGGTTCCGACCCGCCAATGCCCGACATTCCCTTAACCGGTGAGAATGGCGTATTGAAGGCCGCCGTGGGCGCGGCGTCCATTCCCTTTACCTACTTGGGCGAAGATGGCGAGCTGAAGGGTTTTTGCATCGAGCTGATGCGCCGCTTTGCCGCACACGAGGGATTGAGCCTTGAAATTGCCTCTATGGAATTTGGCGCCCTGATTCCCTATGTATCTTCCGGCAAGGCGGACATAGGCATTGACGCCATCACCATCACGGAAGAACGCAAAAAAAGCGTCCTGTTCACTGACCCGTTCTACGACGACCAAGCCGGCATCATCGCACTGCCGACCGCAGGCGAGGCTCCCACCGAGTCGGGCGGAGGTTTTGTCGAATGGCTCAAAACCGGCGTCCACCGAAACCTCATCACCGACAACCGTTGGAAGATGATTCTGGACGGCCTTGGGGTAACCCTGGTCATCTCACTGTTGGCGCAACTGTTTGGTACGCTCCTTGGATGCTTCGTCTGCTTTTTGCTGATGCGCAAGAACGTGTTCGCCAAGGGCGTCGGAAGCTTCTATTGTGGCTTGATTCACGGTACCCCCATCGTCGTTTTGCTGATGATTACCTACTACATTATATTTGGCGATACCAGCGTGTCAAACGTCCTCGTGGCGGTGGCGGCGTTTACAATGGTCACCGGCGCCGGCGTCGCGGGTACTTTGAAGGGTGCGATAGAAACGGTCGACCCGTTGGAGGTCGAGGCGGCGCGAAGTATTGGGTTCACCGCATTCCGAGCCTTTCTATCGGTCACGTTGCCGCAGGCCGTGCGGCGCGCCATGCCCTCGTACACCAACGAGTTCGTCGAACTGGTGAAGGCTACCGCCATCGTCGGGTATATCGCCATCCAAGACCTGACGCGGGCGGGGGACATCATCCGCAGCCGTACGTACGACGCTTATTTCCCACTGTTGTTCGTCGCGGTAATCTACCTCTTCGTGACGACGGTTTGCGTATGGTTGTTCAAGTACACCATTAAAAAAATTAACAAGGGAGGCGTGGCGAAATGAGCGTCCTATCTATCAGGAGTCTTGAAAAACGGTTTGGCAACGACGTCATTCTTAAAAATGTAATTACAACGGTTGAGAAGGGGGAAGTCGTCTCCATCATCGGCCCTTCCGGTACGGGTAAGAGCACCCTTTTGCGGGCAATCAACTTCCTCGACCCACCCACGGGCGGCGACGTGTTCTTTGACGAGGTGAAAATCACCAAGAAAAACATGGACTCCGCACGGCGGAGGATGGGCATGGTGTTCCAGAATTTTGGATTGTTCGGCCATATGGACGTGATGGACAACGTCACGCTGGGACCCGTCAAGCTGCTCAAAACGCCAAAGCGGGAGGCGGCGGAGAAAGCGACGGAACTACTCAAAACGGTGGGCCTTGCCGAATGCGCCAAAGACCCAGGCGTTTATCTACAACGTGCAATCATACGCTTGCGAGGTGGCGAGTCGGGACTTCGATTATGTGGAAATGCTGGGCGGCGTGGAAAACTTCTGCTACAGCCACGCCGTCGACAAGAAGACTGCCAACAAGCTCCGACTGTTGACCGAAGAAATGGTGCTCAACATTGTAATGCCGACTTACGGGGCGTGTACCTTGAATCTGAGCTTTTCGGAGCGCCAGCAAACCTACGAGGTGGCGGTAACCTATGGCGGCGAGAAAGCCGGGGTGTTCGGCATTGCCACCCCTGAGACGGTAGACGCGTCCGACCCACGCATTATAGCGGGTTTGACGTTTGAAGACCCCGTACAGACGGCTGTAGCGATGGTCTCCGAGCTGGCCGCCGAAGACTGTGACGTGGTCGTCGCACTAACCCACTTGGGTATGGATGATTTGTCCGAGCCCTCCAACCGTAGTGACGAGCTGGCGAAAGTTGACAGAATCGACGTGATTATCGACGGCCACAGCCACACGAAACTGGACGAGGGGATGCGCGTCGGCGACGCCTTGATTGCACAGACGGGCGAATACGGGGAGAACGTCGGCATTGTAGAAGTCACCGTCCAAGGCGACGAGGTGACGACGACGGCAAAGCTGGTCGCCATGCCGGAGGAAGATGCGGAAGGTGAATATACGGAAAAAGGGGCGGAAGAATCCCCTTCCCTTCGAGCCGACGAGGCCATACTTGAGAGAATCGACGAACTGGACGCCGCCAACGAGGATTTGACAAGCGAAGTCGTGGGCAACACCCCCGTACTCTTGGAGGGCGACAAAGAGGTCGTCAGGACGCAGGAAACCAACCTTGCCAACCTGATTAGCGATTCCATGCGTTGGGCAACCGATGCGGAGGCTTTGGTAGATTACCTCCAGACGAACCCAAGCATCGAGGCCCAACCGGAAGGTCGAATGAGGGTGCTGGATGCGTCTGATACAGCGAAATTGGGCTCTCGCGCTACGGTAGCCATCATCCTTACCACCTCCCTATTGGCCGCCATTTCCATCTGCCTGTTTGTGATGGCGCAACGAAGGAAGAATGGTCGCAAGTAGTAAACCTTGCGTAACTCGCTTTGCCTTTGCAAAAATGTGGGTATGCCTGAGTCTTCAGGCATACCCTAGAAATGTTTGCGCAATTCTTCTTCATTCTCTAAATAGTAATTCTCCAACCAAGGCATACCATAGGCTCTCTCAAATGCATCCAACACTATAGAAATATCAACCTTGAAATCCAAAGTCTTAAGAGTTGAAAACAATTTCAAAGGCTCGATAAAATTCTCTTTTTTTATTATTTCAGAAACATCCCTTAAATCCTGCTCTCTCCCACTTTTTAATTTCATTCCAACCAAGTAAAGCATATCAACCGTCTCTACTATGAGATTGGATAATTCATACAGAATTTTACAGTACTTTTTTGGTGGCTCTGGGTTCATGTTTGATATGGAATTATTCAACCATAGTTCGCCCGCCTTATTTATACCAACTTCATCGCCAACTTTCCGTATAATCTTTTCAATCGTCGCACTGCTTTTAAAAAATGCATCAACATCTACGGTTGCTCTATATCCATTTATTTGTAGCACAAATCCACCCGCACGTACAATTTCTAACGTCAGGCTTGCCTTACCCAATTCATTATTTAGCATTATAAACACGGATTCGAAATCAATACTTCCATTCTCACTTTCCCAACCCATTGTTTTCATACTTCTCCTTCATTGCCAACACTTTACTCGAATCAGCTTTGTCATTCAGGCTCATCACATGTTGCCGCGTCGGCGAGCCTTCCTCAAAAGCCGCTTTCATGGATACGCGTTGGAAAGGCGTCAGTGCTTCGTTATGATACAGCTCTTCCACTTGCTGTCTTGAAAATAAAGTGCCACACTTGTCAATATCCTTCCGCAAGTATCTGAACCAATGACCCGCATTATTCTTTGAATGTTGCGCAGCCATCACCATATATTCCGACCACTCCACATCTTTCACCTCCCAATGTCTCTTTCTACATTATAATGATTCCCATGAAAAATGTCAATAATGCACATCCATATTGGGACTGAACTTGATTTTGCAAAAAGAACATGTTAAAATAAGTAACGGCATAAGAATGGCGTCAAAGCTCAATTGGAGAACGGTAAAATCAAGGTACGCGCGAAGAAGAGAGTGGGGGTTGGCAAGTTGAGGATACGAAGGAGAGGGGCATAACCCTTGCGGAGGTAATCAAGAACAACGTCTACGCCATCAAACTCATATGGCGGATTAGTCCGAGACGGATTGTACATATGGCGATACCGTCGTTTGTCGGGTACTTCTCATGGATGTTCTACAGTACGTTCTTTATCCGTTACGTGGTCAACGCCATCGAGACGGGGGTTCCCTTTCACGACATATTGGTTTACATCGTGGTGGTGTGCTTGGTCACCATGGCGCTCCAATTGTACGTCGCCTACGTCAAGAACGTCACCGTGCCCATTGACGACGTGAAGGTATACAGGCAGTTGTACGCCAAGTTGTACCAAAAAGCGGAGAACGTGGAACTGTCATGCTTTGAGGACAGTCAATTCTACAATCGTTATACAATGGCCTTAGATAATGCGTGCGAGCGCATTACCGGCGTCGTGGGATTGTTGTTTGACATCGCGGCGTCCTTTTTGGCCATGGCTTTTACGTATGTGTCCATGTACCAAATTGACAAGGTGATGCTGCTGTTCATCCTCGCCCCCCTTGTTGGGAATTTTCTGTTCGGCATGCTGGTGAGCAAGCTGACCTTCCGTATATACCAAGAGACCACGCCCTATACAAGGAGGACCGAGTATGTCAACCGTGTGATGTATTTGGCCGATTACGCCAAGGAGATGAGGTTGTCCAACATCTTCAACGTCCTAAGGCGCACGTACGACGACGCGGTGGAGCGGAACGTCAAGATTGTCAAGTCCTATAAGGGGCGCAATGTTGCGTGGGGGTTTGCGCAGTACTATTTTTCTTATACGATTATATTTCGAGGGGGTGCTTCTATACGGTGCGTACTGTGCGTTGGTGGCCAAGACGATGACGCCGGGGGAGTTGGCCGTATTGACCAGCATGATGGTCGTCGGGTCATGGGGACTCGTCGGCATCGCAAACAGTTTGATGCAATGCAGTCAGAATGGGATGTATATGCACAACATCCGCACGTTTTTGGAGTACGAAGAAGTGATTCCGGAGGATTGGGCGGGTGACGAGCCGCCTAAGGAAATAGAAAGCATAGAATTTAAAAATGTGGGGTTTTGTTATAAGGAGGGGGATTACGTCATACGCAACCTTTCCTTTCGCATGGACAAGGGCCAATCCATCGCGTTGGTGGGACATAACGGGCGGGAAAGTCCACCATCGTCAAACTCCTTTTCCGCTTGTACGACCCAACGGAGGGAGAAGTGTTGGTCAATGGAAGGAACGTGAAGGAGTATGATTTGAAGGCGTATCGGACGTTGTTTGCCGCCGCCTTCCAAGACTACAAGATATTTGCGGGTACGATTCGAGAGAACGTGCTGATGGGCAGGGCGGTGGACGATTCCGAAGATGTAGTGGTCAAGGCGCTTACGGATGCGGGCGTATATGACAAGGTGATGACGCTGGGGAATGGAATCGACACGGTGCTGACGAAGGAATTTGACGACGAGGGCGCAATACTGTCGGGGGGCGAGTTCCAAAAAATCGTGGTAGCCCGCGCGTTTGCCAATCCGGCGCCCATATTGGTATTTGACGAGCCGTCCAGCGCGTTGGATCCGATTGCGGAGCACGAACTTTTTGAAAGTATCGCAAATAAGGGAAAGGGACGCATGATGGTGTTCATATCCCAGCGACTTGCGGAGGGGGATGTCCACGTTGTCCGACCTCTTTCCACACGCGATGGAGACGGCGCTCTATGTGGAGAAGATACGCACGTTCTTGGAATATGAAAGCAAGATAGTGAACGGGGAGGGGCGGGCAAGACCACGTTGGTCAAATTACTGATGCGGTTGTACGACCCCGTCGAGGGTAGGGTTACGCTTGACGGCGTAGACGTCAGGGATTATGACGTGGAGGAGTACAGGCAGAGGATTGGGACGATTTTTCAAGATTACCGTATATATGCCGCAACGGTGGAGGAAAACGTATGGATGGACGCAACCCCGGCGTATGGGGGGGCGCGGTTCCGAGCGGAGGGCGACGCAACGGACGGCGAACATATGGATTCTATGGAGGAAGTTAAAATGAACGGTGCGCTGCGCCATAGTGGATTTGGAGACAAGGTGACGGTATGGAAGGACGGTATGCAGACACAGTTGACGAGGGAATTTGACGAGGAGGGAGTCGGACTTTCCGGTGGGGAGAGCCAGAAACTGGCGACGGCAAGGGTCTTCTACAAAGATTCCGACTTGATTATATTGGACGAGCCCTCCAGCGCCCTAGACCCCATAGCCGAATACCAATTGAACCATTCCATGGTGAAGGCGGCGGAGGACAAGTCCGTCATCTTCATATCACACCGATTATCGACGACGAGGCACGCCGACAGAATATTTATGCTGGAGAATGGCAACATAATTGAAGAAGGCACCCATGAATCACTACTGGCCATAAACGGAAAGTATGCGCAGATGTGGGCGGCACAAGCAAGCAAGTATGTGGAGTAGTGCGACATGAAATTTGTCGCCCACATCAGGAGGTTGGACGGGGAGCAACACCTTATTCTCCCTTCGGGCCTTCCGACTGCTCCCTCCATTGGTACAACCAATCGAGCTGTTCCGCAAGCTCGGCGTCACTCAAACAGTCATCCCCGAATATCTCCATGATTGTCGCCTGAGTTGAAAAATGCTGCACGGCTATCATCGTATGAAAGACGTCTATTTCCGCTTGGCTTAGGGGGCAAAACTTCTCATACTCCGGCAAAAACCTTGACAACGTCTTGTTTGACTTACCATAATTCCGAACGTCATAGTTAAAATACTCCGTCCTATCGCAGAAAAGGGTGACGTCGTACATCGGGAACCCTATGCAGGAAGTGTCAAAATCATGTATGTATAGTTTTCCGGCGGGCGTCTTACGAATGTTGCCGACGTACATGTCGCCATGGCAGTATCCACGCGGCAAACCCTTCATTCTCTCCCAGAGGTCGTCGCCGTATGTGGCAAACTCCTCCACCCTGGGGTATTTTCTACCCTTCAGTATGTCAACATACCTACCAACGTAAAAATGCTTGTCCCTCTCTACCAACTCGCCTGGATAATCCTCCATCTCCAGATGGAGCCTTCCCACCAACGCCCCAACGGCCTCGGCGTCCTGCTCCGCATCCGAATCCTCACCCTCGACAAACTCATATAGAATGTACAGTCCTCCTTCTTCGCACAAACCTTTTGCGGTGCGTTCGCGAAAATATGGCCGCCCTTCCTTCGTGCAAATGATGCGTGGCACGGGAAAACCCCTGCCTTGCAGAAACACTTGAACCTCCGCACCCACAATGGCGGTATCCAAAAATGCGGGCTTTACGATGCGCAGAAAATACCTGTCACGTCCCGAAAGCACGGCGTAAGCCGTACTGCCAACGTCGCGCAGCCACTCACAACCGTCAAACCGCATTGCGTAATTATCATTAAGGGTATTCAAAATCGTCGTACCTCTATCCATCGTCATCCTCCACCTTCTTCTACCCATTAGTATAACGCTTGGGCTTGGGAAAGCAAAAATTGATTCATATATGTCTTTACAACCAACAACTTCTCCTTTACAATGGTAATTGTCAACAAACACACTTTAGTTGTAAAATTAAAGGAGGCAAATTTATGAGTATCGAATCTTCCGTAATGTACAAGCTCTCTTACGGCCTGTTCGTCCTGACCACGAGGGACGGCGAAAAGGACAACGGCTGCATCATCAGTACGGCCATACAAACCACCAGCACGCCCCCCCAGGTATCCATCGCCGTAAACAAGACCAGCTTCACCCACGGCTTCATTAGAAAGACGGGGGAGTTCACCCTCTCCATTTTGGCCGAAAGCGCACCCCTTTCCACTTTTAAGCGTTTTGGCTTTCAAAGCGGGAAGGACGTTGACAAATTTGCCGACTGTGGTTATGACGAGCGCGCGGCAAACGGGATTCGCTACGTCCCCGAACACGTCAACGGCGTAATTGCGGCGAAGGTTATCGATTCGACGGAATTACCGACCCACACCGTGTTCTTTGCCGACGTTACGCAGTCTCTCGCCTTGTCTGACGAGAAAAGCATGACTTACCAATACTACCAAGACAACGTCAAATCCAAGCCACAGCCGAAAAAAAATGGGAAGAAGGGATTTGTATGCAAAATCTGCGGATATGTATACGAAGGCGACACCTTACCCGCAGATTTTATCTGCCCCATCTGCAACCGTGGCGCGGAAGACTTTGAGCCGATACGCTAAGACGAAGCAGCTTTGCGCGGCGCAAT
>QMCE01000725.1_pt1 | contig 17381 bp, 17 predicted proteins | sample 1821851 | NCBI WGS metagenome assembly QMCE01 (sample SAMN09453174, study PRJNA476694) | Termite gut metagenome, whole genome shotgun sequencing project. | isolation source: worker | host: Odontotermes sp. | place: South Africa:Pretoria | collected 2016-01-28
GCCCGACTTCGCGCGGAGCGTGCCGTTGAGGAGCAGCAGGAGCGTGCTCTTCCCCGCGCCGTTCGGCCCGAGAAGCGCCAGGTTCTCCCCCTCCGCCACGCGCAGGCTCGCGCCCGACAGGACGCGGATGCCGTCGTAGTCGAAAAACAGATTGTCCGCTTCGAGGAGAACAGTCTCCGCCATGCTACAGCATCCTCTCCGCCCCGAACAGCGCCGCAAGCAGCGCCGCCGCCCCCGCCACCCTCGCTCCGGAAAGCGGGGGAAAGTCCGCCAGCACCCGCAGCTCCCCGTCGAACCCGCGCGCCGCCAGCCCCGCCTCCAGCCGTTTCGCCCTCGCCAGCGCCTGCGTCAGCAGGTTCGCGGCGAGCATCCCGGTGGAGCGGTACGCCGCGCGCAGCGTCGCATAGCCCAGCCGCGCCTCCTGGCTGTTCCGCATCCGCGCGGCGGACTCGCAGAGCACGGTAAACATGGTGTATGTGAGGAGGGCGGCTTCGAGGACAGCCTTCGGCATGCCGCAGCGCCGGAAGAAATACAGCGCGTCCGGCAGCGGCGTGGTGAGGGAAAAGAGGAGGAGGGAGGAGAACGCCGCCATCGACCGCGCCGCGAGCGGCAGCGCGGCCGCCCACCCGTCCGGCGCGGGCGAGACGGCGGGCAGCCACCCGCCGTCCCCGAAACGCAGACTGACGAAGAGCGGCGCCGCCCCCATGACGAGAAACGCGGCCGGCAGCAGCAGCAGCCTGCCGTACACTCCCGCCCGCACCCGCGCGGAAAAGAGGAGCGCCGCCGACGCCGCGGCGAACACGGCGGCCTGCGTCGCGGGGGAGTCCGAGGCGAGGGAGACGGCGATCAGGCCGAAGGCCAGAAACGCCTTCTCGCCCGGATGGCGATGAAGCCAGCGCTGCCGGAGCGCCGTATCTTCAATCAAGCGCACAGGGGAATCTCATGTGCAGTCTCATGGATGCTCTCAGGGGGTTGCCGCCGTCTTCTTCCCTCTCCGGTATCCTATATAATAGAACAGCAGCCCGGATCCGATGGCGGCCTGGAGCGCAAAGAGCAGGCTCTCCACCTCGCCGCTCGGCGGCTCCCAGAGCGAGGAAAACCACGGCTCGTATGCGGGGCGGATTTCGGCGATCACTTCCGCGGCCTGCCCGTCCGCGCCGGCGAAGAGTTCCGTCTCCGCCCCGTCGCCGGCCGGCCTGTGGAGGACGAAGGGAAGGAGCGTCAGGACGAGGACGCCGAGGAGAAGCAGGATGTTCTGTTTCGCCTTGCTCATTGCGCGCCCTCCGTCGCCGCCTGCGGCGCGCCGCCGGCCGTTTCTTCCCGCCCGGCGCTCAGCAGCGTGTTGAAGATGAAGACGGTGAGGAGGCCTTCGCTGAGCGCGAGGGGGATTTGCGTGAAGGCGAAAATGCCGTTGAACTTGGCGAACGAACCCCAGAAGCCGCCGTTCGGATCGGGAAAGGCCAGCGCGAGCTGGAAGCCTGTCGTGACGTAGGTGCACATGTCCGACAGCGCCGCCGCGAAGAACACCGTCAGCCCGGAGGAACACCCCAGCCCCCGCAGCAGCCTGTACACGCCGAACGCGACCAGCCCGCCGACGACCGCCATGGAAAACGCGTTCGCGCCCAGCGTCGTTATGCCGCCGTGCGCGAGCAGAAGCGCCTGGAACACGAGGACTATCGTCCCCAGGACAAACATCACCCCCGGCCCGAAGAGAATCGCGCCCAGCCCCATCCCCGTGGGATGCGAACAGCTTCCGCTCACAGACGGCAGCTTCAGCGACGAGAGGAGCATGGTGAAGCCTCCCGCCGCGCCGACCAGGAGCTTCTTCTCCGGCTGTTTCCGGAATGTCTTTGCAAGCCGGTAGACCCCGTACCCCCAGAACGGCGCGGACGCGACCGTCCATGCCGCCGCGTGCCCCGCGGGCAGGAACCCTTCCATGATGTGCATATGCCGCTCTTTCCTCTCGTTCCCCTGTCACTCGCGCACAGCAGTCAGGCGAGCGCGGCTCCTGCCGCGTGCGCCTGCTGCAGAAATTCCTTGTACGCCGCCGTTCCCTCCGCCGGTTCGCCGCAGCAGGCGATGCTGGCGGCGAGATTCCAGCCGAAGCCGTCCTTCAGGAGGTTGTGCAGCCAGTCCATGGCGGACTGGAACATCTTCGGATTGTCCTGATGCTGGGAGAAGATGGTGAGCGCCTTCTTCCCGGGCTGCCTCGGGACAAAGGCGCTGTCAATCATCGGGAACATGCGATCCACCCACATCTTGGCCTGCCCCGTGATCTGGTAGAAGTAGATGGGCGCGGCGACGATGATCGCCTTCGCTTCGGCAATGTCCTGATACGCCGGCGCGAGATAGTCCTTTGTCGCGCAGCCGTAGGCGCCGCGGCAGTGACCGCAGCCCTGGCAGCCGCGGAAGCCGCTGTCGTTGAGGTTGTACTCCTTCACTTCCAGCCCGGCCTCCTTCGCGCCTCGTCCGGCTTCGCGCGCGAGGGTGGTGGTGTAGCCGCGTTCGCGGGGGCTGCCCAGAAAAATGACGACCTTGCCTGCTGCCATGTCTGTTCCTCCTGATTTCCCTCAGAGCCTAGTAGCCTGTCGCGGAGACCACCCTGTCGCGTCCCGCGTTCTTCGCCTGGTAGAGGGCGATGTCCGCCCGGTCGATGAACTTCTCCGGCGTGTCGTCGACGACGAACTGCGCCACGCCGAAGGAGCACGTCACGGCCAGCTCCACATTCCCGCAGCGCGCCCTGCTGTCGCGGATCGCAATCCGGAGCCTCTCGGACACCTCCGTCGCCGCGTCCAGCGACGTGAAGGGCATGACAATCACGAATTCCTCGCCGCCGTACCGCGCCGCGAGATCCACGCCCGCGCGGATGCCGCTTTTCAGCGTTTTCGCCACAGTCCGCAGCACCTCGTCGCCGTAAATGTGGCCGTGCTCGTCATTCACCCGCTTGAACAGATCGATGTCCGCCATCGAGATGCACAGCTCGTGCCCCAGCCTGCGCGCGAGAATCATCGCCGAGTCCAGCTGGCTCAGGAGGTGGCGGCGGTTGAAGATGTTTGTGAGGGGATCGATGATGGTGAGGGCGTTGAGCTTGTCGACAAGCTGCGCGTTGTGCAGGCTCGACGACAGGAGGTCGACGAAGAACTGCGCGGACTCCGCGTCGCGCCCCTCCAGCTTGCCTTCCGCGCAGCCCAGAATCAGCCCGCCGAGGAACTGCGGCTCCGGACTGTCCGGCCTGGGGACGCGGAGCGGAAACACAAGCGCGCGGCTGTCCGTCAGCGCCGCCCAGTTCTCCGGAATGTCGCTGTCGAAGGTCTCCCCGTCCTCGAACACGAGGCAGTTCCGATTCGCGTCATGGTCCACGATGTAGGATTCGCCGCGCGAAAGGAAGAGCTTCCGGAAGAACGCCTCCTTCTCCTGGAACGGGGGCAGCGCGTCCGGCCCCGCGGAGGAGCGCGCGAGCCGGAACGCCGCGGACTCGGGGCTGTAAATGTAGAACGCGGAAAAGGAGCATTTGAAAAAGGCCGCCACCTCCGTCGTGGCGACGTCGATGATCGTTTCCAGGGGCGCGGCGTTCAGCTGGTGCGCCAGCGTCGCGGCGCGGGAGAAGAAGGAGAGGCTGTTCTGGAACTCCCAGTTGAGGAACTTGTTCTCGTTGTCGAGATAGTCGCACTCCTTCTGCAGAGCCTCGACGTATTCCACAAGCGCGTTGTGCGGCATGGCCGCCAGCGTGAAGATGTCGCTGTCCTTCATTCAGACACTCTCCCCGGCCAGCATGTCGTCGAACGACTCGCGCCGGCGGATGATCCGCGCCGACTCGCCGTCGACCAGAACCTCCGCCGGACGGGGCTGCGAGTTGTAGTTGCCGGCCATGCTGAAGCCATACGCTCCGGCGGAAAAAATCGCAAGGTTCCTGCCGCGCTCCATCAGGGGAATGCGCCTGCCCTGCGCGAAGCAGTCCGAGGATTCGCAGATCGGCCCCACGACGTCCGTGAGGACAAGGCCGTTCCCGTCGATGTCCCGGGAGCAGCCGGCGCATTCCCGCTCCGCCTCCTCGCGGGCGAAATAGGCGCCCGCCGACTCCGAGCCGAACAGATGCGCCGGCGGCGCCGCGTCCGACCGCGTCGGCCAGATGAAATGGTACGCGCCGTACATGGCGGGGCGGATGAGGGTGTTCATCCCCGCGTCGACGACGGTGAAGAGCTTGGTGCCGTTGTCCTTCAGGTAGAGGACTTTCGTGAGGAGGACGGCGGCGTTCCCGATGATCGAGCGCCCGGGCTCGACAATCAGCTTGCAGCCGCACTTTTTCGCGAAGGGGATGATGGCGTCGGCGTATTCCTGGAAGGAGGGAACGGTTTCGTCCCGGTACAGGAGTCCGAAGCCGCCGCCGGCGTCCAGGTATTCCAGCTGCGCCCGGGGGGAGCGGTGATCGCGGATGAAGTCCGCGACCTTCCCCAGCGCCTCGGCGTAGGGCGCGGTGGACGGGATGGGGCTGCCGAGGTGGACGTCGAGACCCAGCAGCCGGACATTCGGCTGCACGGCGATGTTCCGGATGAGCCGGGAGGCTGTGGGGAAGTCGATGCCGAACTTGTTTTCCTTCTTCCCCGTCGTCGTCTTCGCGTTCGTCTTCGCGTCGACGTCGGGGTTCAGGCGCAGGGCGACGGGGGCGACGGTGCCCATGTCGGCGGCTATCGCCTGGATGACGTCGAGTTCTGCCTCGCTTTCGACATTGAGCATGAGGATGTCGTTCGCCAGGGCGGCGCGGATTTCGCCGTCGGTTTTCCCGACGCCGGAGTAGATGATGCGCCGGGGCGCCGCGCCGGCGCGGAGCGCGCGGCCGAGCTCGCCGCCGGAGACGATGTCGAACCCGCTGCCGAGGCTGCGGAGAATGTTCAGAATGCCGATGTTGGAGCAGGACTTGACGGAAAAGGCGACAAGGGTCTGCACGCCGGAGAAGGCTTTCTCCACGGCGCGGTACTTCGCCTCGACGGCGGCTTTCGAATAGATGTAGAGCGGCGTCCCGTATTCCCGCGCGAGCGCGTCCGCGGAGACATTCTCACAGTGCAGTTGCCCGGAACGATACGTAAGGTGCTCCATGATTGCGACCTTTTATTTCTTGTATACGTCATCGGGGTTGAACACCTTCACCCCGTCCTCGACGAGACCGTTTTCCGTCACCTTGAAGTGGAAGCAGGAGCGCATCCCCGTGTGGCAGGCGGCGCCGCCGTTCTGCTTGATTTTGATCAGCACGCAGTCCCTGTCGCAGTCGAGGCGGACTTCCTTCACCTCCTGCGTGTTGCCGCTGCTCTCTCCCTTTACCCAGTATTTCTGCCTGCTTCTGCTCCAGTAGGAAGCGAGTTTTTTCTCCAGCGTGTCCTGGAGGGACGCCCGGTTCATATACGCAACCATGAGCACTTCGCCCGTCTCCGCGTCCTGCGCGATGCAGGGGACAAGGCCGTTGTCGTCAAACTTCACCGAGTCAAGAAAAGACACATCCACTCACGGACTCCTTTTCCATGGAGGATGGTTTGCGTAACAAACCATCCTGAAGAATACATTGCATTCGTTGCTGACCGGCGAAAACCGGAAAGCGACATGAACGTGAAAGTATACTACACCCCGCCTCCCCGCGCAAGAAAATTTGCCAGCCCGGCAAGAGCGCGCGCCCGGTGGCTGACGCTGTTTTTCGCCGCCGCCGGCGCGACGGCGAAGGAAGTGCGCAAATCTGTTGAATAAAACAGCGGATCGTAGCCGAACCCGCCCTCCCCCTCCGGCGCGAACAGGATGACGCCTTCGCATTCGCCCCGGAAAACCGCCGGCTCCCGCCCCGGAAGCGCGAGCGCGACGACGGAAACGAAACGGGCGGAGCGTTTTCCCTCGGGGACGTCCCGCATTTTCTCCAGCAGAAGCGCGTTGTTCGCCGCGTCGCCGCCGCCGGAAAAGCGGGCGGAGAGCACGCCCGGCCCTCCCCCGAGCGCGTCCACCTCCAGCCCGGAGTCGTCCGCCAGCGACGGCAGCCCCGTGAACGCGAGCGCGGACGCGGCCTTGATGACGGCATTCTCCTCGAAGGTGCTCCCCGTTTCCTCCGGTTCCGGAGCGCCGGGGAAGTCCGCAAGCGTCAGGACGGCATGCCCCATGGGTTCGACCATCGCGCGCAGCTCGGCCGCTTTTTTCGCATTGTGGCTCGCCAGAACCATGTTCATGTCTGTTCCGTTCAGTCCATTCCAATCGACTCGGTGATGCCCAGCGCCGCGCAGAGCCTGGACAGGCTCCGCCACGACACCCCCCCGTTCACGTCCAGCAGCCCCCGCGTTCCCACGCCCGCCGCCGTCCACGCGTCTCCCGCGCCGTATTCGAGCATTTCCCGCGCAAGCTGCGTCGACAGGGGTTCGAGCTGATCCGCCGAGCGCGGCTGCCAGTCCGCCGCCTCGACGAGAGCCACCTGCAAAAACCGCACGGGCGAAAAAATTCCCGCCATTCCCGCGCCTCCCGCATCCACGCGCGTGAATGCGGAGCGTATGTCCGGCGTCCCGTCCCCCGTCTCCCGGACGCATTCGTCCGCGAGTCCCGCGCGGTACGCCGCGACGTCCGCGCGCGCCGCGCCGTCCGTCCGCGACGGGCCGCCGGCAATCACCGCGCGGTTTCCCTCGCGGCCGCAGGCGAAGACCGCGTCGTACAGGGGCGCGGCGTCCGCGCCGCCGAGAGGGAGGATGGTGAGCCGGGCGGCGTCCGGCTCCATGCCGTCGCGGCGGAGAAGGACGTTCCAGCCGAGCTGCGAGAGTGCGCGGGACAGCGGCGTGTCCGGGAGGAGCGCCGCTTCGAGCGCGTCCCAGGCGGCGGGCAGTTCGCCGGGGTTGTCCCATTCCGTCGCGAGCAGGCGCGCGCCGCCCAGTTCCGGCCGTCCCGGCGGCGGCGCGATCCACGCCCACGCCGCCTCCCGCAGGCCTGCCGCGCGGACGCGGTCGTACAGGCTCCGCGCCGTGTCCCGCGCCTCCTGGCTCACCACGCCTCCCGCCGCGCCCAGCGCCAGATCGGCGAAGCCGTACACGAACGCCTCCACCGTCGCCTCCGTCATCGGCGACGCATAGGCCAGCGCCGTCCTGTCCGGAAGCGTGCGGAGCAGATCCAGCCGTCCCCGCGGACGCTCCGCGAACGCCCCCCCCGCCCGCAGGCGCCACTCCACGCCCTCCTGCTCGAACCAGAGGTTCACGTCCACGCTCTCCACCGTCCTCGGCCAGGCGGCGAGGTCGTCCGCAAGCCGGCCGATGAGCCGCGCGCGCGCCGGGTTCGGGTTCCAGTACGCGAGGATGTCCGTGACCAGGCGGTCGATTTCCTCCCGCAGCCAGTACGCCCCCGCCTCCTCGTTCTGCCACGACGCGAGGCGCGGCGGCGAGAGCCGGAGCGTCGCGTCCGGTTCGACGCCCCGTCCTCCGGGCGGCGCGAGCAGCCCCGCCGCGGCGCTGTTTTCCTCGTATGTCTCCCGCGTCGCCGTGACCGCCTCCCGCCGCGCGCCGAACACGGCGATGTTCCCCGGAAGCCACTCCAGATACCAGGCCCGCATGCTCCCGTCGCTGCCGATTTCCCGGAGAACGGACACGCCGTCCATGCCCTCGTATTCGTTCAGCCCCTGGTTCACGAGCTGCGCAAGGTATTCGTCCCGGTTGTCCACGGGGAAGACCCACACGAGTTCGAGCGCGCCCGGCGAGTCGGGCGCGAGGAGCGCCCCCTCCACCCACGCCTCGTAGGTGACGCCGAAAAAGGTGGGATTGCGGATTGCCGCGCCGACGAGGGTGCGCATGGGGGGGATGAAGCGGCCGTCGTTGCGGATGCTTTTGAGGAAGACGGCGAGATCGCCGTCCTCTGCGTCGAGGGCGTCGATGTTGCCGAAGCGGAACACGAGAAGGGGCGAGAAGCCCTCCCCCCCGAGAGCGGAGGCGGGAAGCGAAAGGGCGGAAAAAAGCAGAAGAGACAAGAGGGCGGCGGCGAATCCCGGAGCGCGCGTCATTCCATTCCCCCCCCGGCCGTTCCCCTCCCGGCCGTTCCCCTCCCGGCCGTTCCGTCTCCGGCGTCCGCGCCCGCGTCGCGCGAGCGCAGGCTTTCCCGGAGGGTGAGCGCGTCCCGGAGGAAGGGGAAGATGAACTCCCCTCCCCGCTCCGCGTCGTGGCGGAACGCCATCCGCAGCCCCGTGGAGCCGTTCGCCAGCAGCCGCAGGACGCGTGCGAACTCCGGGTTCGCCCGCTCGACGGCCGCCAGGCCGCCGCTTTCGCCGGTCACGAGAACCTCCCCCTCTATCGTCCCGTCCGGGTGGTATTCGAGAAGCCCCGCCGCCTGTCCCACGGCGTCCCCGAAGGCGCGGAATTCCACGGAGAGCGCGCCGTCCGCCGTTTTCTTCGCGACGACGGAAAGCTGGCGCAGCGCGAATTCCTTCGCGCCGGCAAGCGCGCGGAGTTCCGCCCCGTCGCCTCCTCCCCATTCCGGCAGCGCCATCGCCATCGCCTCCGGCACGCGCGCCAGGCTCGCCCACCAGCTTCCGCTCGCCGCGACGTCCACCACCGGATCCGACCAGACGATCCCCGCCTCCCACTCCGACAGCCCTCCCCCGCCGTCCGGGAGTCCCCGCACGCTGGCGCTTGCCGCGGAGCCGCGGATTTTCGTGCGGAACTGCGCGGGCAGCTGCCTCGACAGGCGCTCCGCCACCGCCGCGCCGTCCAGGCTCTCGGACGCCACCGTCACCGGCACGCCATCCTGCCCCGGCGCCATCGTCAGCCGCGCGCGCCCGCCCAGGAGGTTCGCCGTTCCCGACAGGTTCATTCCCGCCGCGCCGCGCGACAGGGACAGCACGATGTCCTCCCCCTCCCAGCCGAATCCGCGCCATTTCCCCGCCCGCCATTCGATGAGCGGGAACGTGCGGGACAGCCAGTCCGGCCACAGCGGATACTGGAGGAAAAACCCCGGGATCTCGTCCAGCGCCGCGACGTCGCCGCGCACGTTCAGCCCTTCCGGCCTGCCGTCGTCCGCCAGGGGGATGGTCATCGTGAACGCGCCGAAGCCGGACGGCCCCATGCGGAGGTCTGCGCGGATTTTCGCTCCCGGCTTCGGCGCGATGGGCCAGGACAGGCGCAGGGGGGAGTTCCGGGGAAGGCCGAACACGGCGAGCGGCGCGTCCCGGAGTTCGCCGTCGACGAACACCGTGCCGGCCGCGTCCCCGTTCGTGTCGTAGCGGATCACGCCGTTGAAGACGCCCGCGCTGTCCTCCATCGGGATGCCTGTCGCGAGAAAGGGCAGAATCGAGACGGGAAGCCCGGAGACGAGCGCCTCGCACTGTCCGGGAACGGGAACGGGAAGGCTGGCGACCCCGTCGCCGAACAGCAGGCGCAGGCCGATGCGGTCGAGCGTGCCGGTTTTCCGCTCTTCCGCGTCGGCGCGGCCGAACGCGAAGGGCACGCTGTTCGCGCCGAGGTGGAACCACTCCCTGCCCGCGCGCCCGGCGACGCGCGCGTCCGCGTCCAGCTCCAGCGCGTACCCTCTCCGCCGGAGGTCGAGGTGTCCGTTTTTGATGTCCATGTCCCAGTGGCGGATGTTCGGCATGGGGAAGGGCATTTCCGCGTGCGCGGCGTCAAGCGGCTGCATGAGGCCGTCGTGGCTCCATTCCCCGGAGGCCGCCTGTTCGATGCCGATGCGGACGTTTTCCGCGAGAAAGGCCACGCTGCCCGGCAGGATCCCCGCCGCCGACCACGGCGGCGCCCAGGCGCCGAGCCTTCCGATGCGGGCGAGCTTTCCGGGGAAAACGGGATTGGGATGTTCGATTTCGACGTCGGTGAGGACGAGGCCGGAGTCGCGGAACAGGTTCAGCCGCATGCGCATGTCGCCGAGGACGGCGACGTCGGCGTTGATGGCGCCGTCCAGCCAGGCCTGCACGGCGCGCTTCCGCGCCGGCGACGCGAAGGAGCGCTCCGCCAGCCACAGGGCAAGCGCGACAGCCGCCGCGGCGGCAACGAGAACAGCTCCCCAGCGGAGCGCGCGGCGGGAAAAGAGAAAGCGCCGCAGAGCGCCGGGCCGGCGTGTCATTCGCATAGGGTCATCGCGCCTCATCGATCCGATCCGGGAAGGGGGAAAACAGCAACCGCTTTTTATTTTCTATTTTGAACCACAGAGAGCACAGAGGACACAGAGAACCACAACTACAACCACAAACATTTATAAGAGTATACTATAAAAAAACAGTTTGCAGTTGCGGTTCTCTGTGCGCGGTTCTCTGTGTCCTCTGTGTCCTCTGTGTTTCATTGGTTATCCATGATCAATCGTCACGCCAAGTACAAACCCCGCGCCCGCACAAAGTCCAGCACAGGCTTCGTCAGGAGCGGCAGCAGTTCCCCGTCCCCCGCGCCGCGGGCGACAAGGCCGCGCACTGTCGTGCTGTTGACGTGCGCGTGCGGCATGGGAAAAACGCCCTCGCGCATGATCGCCGCCTCGTCCTCCCGGAGGTTGTCGAAATCGCCGGCGGCGAGCATGAAGTCCGGCCGCTCCGCAATCAGCGGCGGCGCGGCGAACAGAATCTCCCTGTATTCCCGCCACGAGGCGAAGGACTTCGCCATGTCGGAGCCTATCACCAGGCGGAACGTCTCCTCCGGGCGGCGGGCGCGGAGTTCCCGGATCGTGTCGACGGTGAAGCTGGGGCCGATCCGGCGGATCTCGATGTCGTCGACGGAGAGCCTTCCGTCCTCGCCGGCGAGGAGCCGCGTCATCGCGAGGCGGAGTTCCGGCGGGACGCCGGGCGCGGCCTTGTGCGGCGGGATGGCGGCGGGAATCAGCAGCACCGCGTCGACAAGCCCCAGATCCAGCACGCGGAGCGCCAGCGCAAGGTGCCCCCGGTGCGGCGGATTGAACGAACCGCCCAGAATGCCCGTGCGCATGGCGGCCTCCTATTCGATGGCCTCGCCCCGCAGGCCGGGGCCGTCGCGGCAGATGTCCGGCGTCTCGTCCCCGTCCAGCCCGACCATCGAGCGCCCGGAGCGCCCTGTCCGCTCCCTGTCCCGCCTGGCGAGGCGGCGCTTCAGGGCGTCGTAGACGGGGGGGGGAATGAAGGCGCTCATGTCGCCGCCGAGGGCGACCGCCTCCTTGATGAGGCTCGACCGGATGAAGGACTTCTCCGCGGAGGACATGATGAACACCGTCTCCACGCCGCCGATGCGCTTGTTCGCGAGGGCGAGCTGGAATTCGTACTCGAAGTCCGCGAAGGTGCGGATGCCGCGGAGAATGACCTCCGCCCCGATGCGCTTCGCGAAGTCCACCGTCATGCCGGTGAACATTTCCGCGCGGACGTTCCCGAGATCGCCCGTGAGGGTGCGGATAAGCTCCAGCCGCTCTTCAAGCGAAAGGAGGGGCGCCTTCGCGGGGTTTTCCGAGACGGCGACGACAAGCTCGTCGAAGAGCGCCGCGCCGCGGCGGATAATGTCCAGGTGGCCGTGGGTGATGGGGTCGTAGCTGCCGGGGAGGACGGCGATGCGGGGCTGCGGCGTCTGCATCAGGCGCTCCTCTTTTCGTCGCCGGCGGTTTCGGGCGGCATCGCGCCCATGAGCTTGTCCAGAATCCCCGCGAGGCGGTCGCGCATGTCGCGGCGGTGGACAATCTGATCCATCTGCCCGTGCTCCAGCAGGAACTCCGAAAGCTGGAAGCCGTCGGGCAGCTCGGCGTTGATCGTGCTCTTGATGACGCGGGGGCCGGTGAAGCCGATGCGGGCGCGCGGCTCGGCGATGTTGATGTCCCCGAGCGCGGCCCAGCTCGCCCACACGCCGCCCATCGTGCTGTGCGTGGAGACGGAGAGGAACGGCAGGCCGGCCTCGTCCAGCTTCGTCAGCGCCGCGGAGGTCTTCGCCATCTGCATGAGGGAGAACAGCCCCTCGTACATCCGCGCGCCGCCGCCGGAGCCGGAGAAGACGATCATCGGCGCATGCCTCTCGACGGCCTTCTCGACGAGGCGGACGAATTTCTCGCCCAGCACGGAACCCATCGACCCCGCCATGAAGCGCGCGTCCGTGACGCCGAAGGCGACTTCGCGCCCCTTCAGGCGGCCGGTTCCGGAGACCATGGCGTCCGCAATCCCCGTGTCGCGGCGGGCTTTTTCCAGCTTTGCGGTATACGGTTCGATGCCTTCGAACCGGAGCACGTCGATTGTCGCCAGATCCTCGTCCATGGGGACGAAGCTCTGGTAGTCCAGCGTAATGCGGATGCGTTCGAGCGCGCCGATGATATGGTGGTGATCGCAAAGGGGGCAGACGTTCAGGTTGGCCTCGAAGTCGACGCGCATGAGCATTTCGCCGCATTTCTCGCATTTGACGCCGGGGCCGGTGCCGATTTCGCGGATTTCCGTTTGCGGGCGGAGGCCAAGCTTTTCCTTCAGCCCCTGCCATTCGAGTATCGCCATGCCGTCTCCATTACATGCCTACTGTTTGTCATACTGTTTGTTCAGCAATTCGGTCGCCCGGTTCGGTCGCACGATTCAGTCGCCCGGTTCGGTCGCCCAATTCGTCGCACTGTTATACCCGCCTCCGGCGGGAACGCAAGGGATCAGGGCAAAACCTCCGCCTCCACGTCCCCTCCGAAATATTCCAGCCAGGCGTTCACCTCGTATTCCGACAGCGTCCGCGTCTTCTGGCGCAGCACGTCCGCGAGTTCGCCGGCGGGCGGGGAAGCGGGGGCGCGCCTGCCTTTTTTGCCGTTTTTCGCATTCTGCGCGCTCTTCTCCCTGCCCTCGATCAGGGCGAGGAATTCGCCGACGCCCAGGCAGGACGCGCCGAGGCTGCGCATTCTGCCCTTGAGTTCGCGGTCGTTCGAGACGGCGGTGATCATTTTCGCGTCGTCGCCGAGATCGTAGAGATCGTCGGCGAGCCTGTCGTCCGCCTTCCCTCCGGGGCCGCAGTAGCGGACGCGCATGCCGCCCATGCGTCCCTCCCGCCGATCAAGGCCGCCGTCGAGATAGAGGACGGAATACCCCGCCTTCCTCCCCAGCCTGCGCCCCAGAATCTGCGTCGCCCGGGCGAGGGCGCGGACAATGTCGTATCCGGAGTCCGGGCGGAGCAGCGCCTTTGTTCCGTCCCAGTGGTGGAAGAAATTGAAACCGTCTATCCAGAACTCCCTGTTCATCCTCTCTCCCCTGTAAACAATATATACATCTGTCCCCCGCGGGGGCGCTTCCCTTGAAATATTTGCCCTCATTCCGAAGGAAAGGCGGCGAAACACGACAAAAGAAAACAGAAAGGTGCAATTTTTACCGTATGCAATATATTGTCGCGTAAAGGTTTGAGCGGAACAACGCTTGCAATTCGCGGCCGCGTTCATATACTCTGACCCTGTGAAGAATCACAGGGGGGGGACGAGGGTACATCATGCTGAGAGTACAGGACGAAGAAGAGACGGACACCCTCAGTGACGCTCCCGTGAAGCGCGAGAGAATCGACGGAGCGGCGCTGCTGCGGCGCATCAGCCAGGGCGACGAAAAGGCGCTGGAGGAGTTTTACGAAACCTACTTCTCCAGGCTGTATCGCTTTGTGTTTTACCGGGTGGGCCGGGATCACCACCACTCCGAGGAGGTCATCCACGACACCTTCATGGAGGCGGTCGAAAAGGCCGGGCAGTACAACCCTGACCGCGGCTCTGTGGAGTCCTGGCTTATCACCCTGTCCCGGAACAGGATACGCTCCACGAACGCGCTCATGACGCGCCCGCACGAGTACGAGAAGTCCTGGAACATGGTCGACGGCGAACTCGAAAGCCTCTTCGCCGACATGGACAGGAACAACCTTCCCGACGCGGCGCTGGAAAGCGAATATCTGCGGACACTTGTCGGCGCCACCATGGGATCCATCCCGCAGGAATATTCCAGCCTGCTGGAAATGAAATACATTACCAACCTTTCCGTCCGCGACATTGCAAAGGCAGTGCACAAAACGGAAAAGGCAGTGGAAAGCCAGTTGACGCGCGCGCGGAACACGTTCCGCGAGGCGTTCAAGAGCATGGCTGCCGTCCCCGCGGCGGAAATGGGGTTGCAGTAAAAAGTTGCAAAAACAGTATATTTTTCCGGATGAAAATTCCGGGAACGCGACACAGTATAACATCCGCCCTTAACAAGAACGACAATTTGAAAAAGGGGAGCCGGCAAATATCATGTTGCCTTGCCGGTGCCCTTGTTTGACGACACGCGTTTTCGGTTGCGGTTGGGCGCTGACAAACCGGAAAGCGACAGGAGACCAAGGGAATGATTGATCGAATGGCTCAGGGCATGGTGAATACGCCCGAAACCGTGACAGACGCGAATTTCCGCCGCCTTCTTCAATCCGCCTACACCCCCTGCCATCCGGACAGCGCGTTCAAGAACGTCCTCCTTGCCGGGCTGAAAGCACGGCAGCTCGCGCTCTGCGAGCCGGCGCCCGCGCCCGCGGCCGAGGGCGACGCCCTTCCCGACGACGTCATCAGCACCCTCCTCACCAAAACGTACCAGCCTGTCACGCCGCGCCGGGAGTTCGAGACCCGCCTTCTCAACAACCTCAAGGAACGCCAGCAGACAACCCGCGTTCTCCGCCGCCGGACGCGCCGCAGCACGCTCTTCTTCTCCGCCGCCTCCAGCATTGCCGCCGCGGCCGCGGTGCTGTTCGTCGTCTGGGTCATGCCGCAGCCGGCGTCGTCTTCCGTTCCGCCCCTTCCGGTTCCGGCCGTGAGCGCGGCTCTGGACGCGTCCGCCGCGCAGGGCGGCGTGCCGCTCCCGATTCCGGAGATGGCCTCCTCCTCCGATCATGCCGCCCTGGCCGGCCTGCCCGGCGCGACAGCCATCCCCGCCTCCTTCTCCCCGGGCGCCGGCTATTCCACAGACTACACCGTCGCCTCCGCCTTTGCCGGCCCCGCGCTGGCGGCGAGCGCGCGGCTCCTCCGGAACGTCGCCTTCGGGAACAACGACGAATGGGAAAACGCCGCCTCCCCCCGCAGCGTCCCCCTCGCCCCCGGCGAGCGCTTCCGCTCCGACAACGGCATGGGGCATATGGAATTCCCGGACGGCACCCTCCTGTCTCTCAGCCCGGACTCCGTCCTTGAGGCGACGGACGAGGGACTGTCGGTCAACAAGGGCTTTGTCCTTGTCTCTGTCCCGGAGACTGCCGGGGAGCGCTTCCGGCTCCATTTCCCGGAGCGCGATCTTGCCGTCGAGCCGGGGACGGAACTTGCCGTGATGGTGGAAGATCCGGCTCTCTTTGCCGAGGGCGGCGCTCCCGCGCCGACGGTGATGGTGGTGGATCGTCCCGGCCTCGGCGGCGGGCTGGCCCTGGCGCGCGGCGAGAACGGCGTGGGGCCCCTGTTTGCGTCGCAGATATACCGGCTCGACAGGTACGTGACGCCGAACCTTCCGGGGCGCACGCTCTGCGATACGGAATACCAGGATCTCGAAAATCTCTTCAAAGCCGAAACCGTCCGGGAGACCCTCCCGAAGGCTTCCTTCGCGGGCGGCTTCTCCGGCCCGCGCGACCTGTCCTACACGACCACCGTCCTCTCCCCCGCCGGGTTCACGAAAAAGGGCGACACCTGGGTTGCGGACACGTACCGTGGCGAGCCCACGGTGAAAGTGAAATACCTCTCCGACGAATACTTCGGCCTCGCGAACGAGCGCCGGGATCTGGCGCGGTCGCTGGCGCTGGGTTCGAGCGTCATTCTGGACGCCGGCGACGCGGTCTTCTACGAAATCCAGAAATAGCACAGAGCACATACAGACAGCCGGCGAGACAGCCGGCACACCGGGGGGAACAATGGGAGTAGCGTTTCTTTGCGCCTATGCCGGCGTGCTTCTCTACCTTTCGCGCCTGCGCCCTCCGGAAAACGCCTGCGCATCCTTTTTCGTCAACAACCGCGCGTCGAGCGCCGTCGGCGTGGCGTTTTCGCTCGTCGTCTCCTGCGTCGGCGCGTCCGCCACCATGGGCATGCTGGGCATGGCGTGGAGCGTGGGAACGCCCGCGTTCTGGTGGCTGGGCGCGGGCGCGGTCGGCATTTCCGTCCTCGCGGTTTTCCTGGCCGCGAAGGTGCGGGAGAGCGGCTCCTACACCATGCCGGAAATGGTCGAGAAACTCATGGGGCCGCAGGCGCGTGTCCTTGTGTCGATCATCATCGTCATCGCGTGGACGGGCATTCTCGCGGCGCAGTTTTCCGCCCTGGGCAAGCTTCTTTCCTCGCTCCTGCACCTTCCCTCCCTGCCCTGCCTTCTTGTCGGGTTTGTCCTGATCGTCGGCCACACGCTGGGCGGGCAGGCTGTCGTCATGCGGACGGACAGGCTGCAATTCTACATTCTTGCCGGCGGCATCGGCATCCTCCTCTACTGGCTGAGCGCGAACAACCCCGGCTGGAGCGCCGGCGTCGACATCGAGGCGGTGAACAGCCGGTTCGGCGTTTCGGATTTGCTGCACTGCCTCTTTGTGGTGGGCGGGAATTACCTTGTCTGCCCCATGCTGTTCGGCCGTTTTCTGAGTGCGCGGGACGCGCGCGCGGCGCGGAGGGGCGGGCTGCTGGCGGGGGCGGGGCTGCTGCTGTGCGGGGGTCTGATTGTCGCGGCGGGTCTTGCGTGCCGCGGGCTTGTCGACGCCGGCACGCCTCCGGACGCCGTGTTGACGACGGCTCTGGACACGGCGTTCCCGCGCTGGCTTGCCGTGCTGGTTCTTGTCGCCCTTGTGAGCGCGGTGGTGTCGTCCGCCGATTCCTGCCTGGTGACAGCCTCGACGGTTCTCGGCTACGATCTTCTCCGCACCCGGAGCGTGGGGACGTGCCGTCTCTGCATGATTGTCCTGGGTCTTGCCGGCGCGGCGCTGACGTTCATGGAAAAGGACATTCTCGGCTTCCTGTTCATGGCGTACGACATGTATGTCGCGGGCGTGGTGATGCCGGTGTTTATTGCGATTCTGCTTTCGCGCGGCATCGGTGACGCACTGCGGCGCGGCAGCGGTGATGCGATGCGGCGCGGCGGCACGGCGCGGCGCGGGTTCGCGCTGGCGGCGATTGCCGTGGGCGGCGTTCTCGGCGGCGTCGCCGCGCTCACGGGCGAAGGCGCCTGGAGCCTCGCCGGCATGGCGGTCTCGACGCTCCTCGCCCTGCTGGGCATGCGCGGCAAATCCCTTCCTCCCGAGCGCGGCCTCCCCCCTGCCGCCTGATCTCCCCCTCGATCGCATGGTTTTGAAGAACCATCATTGACACAGCATTCTGTATGAACGCGAGTGGCGTGGCGTGCAAAACCGCATTGCCTTGGTGGCCGTCGTTCGCGGACACGGGGTATCTCCTCCGCTGCGCCTGCATTTTTTCGGCACGGAGCGCTTCGCGCTCCTGACAGTGCCGAAAAAACACAGCCCTCCGCTTCGGAG
>QMCE01000726.1_pt1 | contig 17373 bp, 13 predicted proteins | sample 1821851 | NCBI WGS metagenome assembly QMCE01 (sample SAMN09453174, study PRJNA476694) | Termite gut metagenome, whole genome shotgun sequencing project. | isolation source: worker | host: Odontotermes sp. | place: South Africa:Pretoria | collected 2016-01-28
CAGAGCGATGAGAAAATACTCTATCGGTGGCAAAAAAGCAACGGAAAGAACCGTTTTCACCTTTGATACTATTTAGAAATCACCAATTTATGAGTTGCTTTTTTTTCTTTTCCTTGCAACTCCAAGAAATAGATACCGTTTTCCAGATCAAGATTTAGTTCAAATCCTCGATTAACGATAGTGCTTTCTTGATATACCAATGTCCCTAAGAGGTTGTAGATATTACATTGAATTTGTTCGCCGTTAAAATCACCTTCTATCTTAACTACCCCTTGAGTAGGATTCGGATAGATATTGGTTACGAAACTATTTTTTGCATTTTTATTCTCTTCAACGCCTACTAATCTTTTATAGAACTCCCCCTCTAACTGTGTAGTTCCGGTATTACCGGGGTCAAGCCAATGTTTGAGTTGTTTTGAGGTATTTGAGTTGAAAGTCCAAGAGGCTGATATTTTACCATAAATATCGGTACCCTTGGTCTCATCAAAAGCAGTTCTGGGATCATCATCACATGCACTAGTACCTCTGGATAAACTACCTACAATAAGTCCATTGCCGTTAAATAGCGGCGAGCCGGAAGAGCCTCCTTCCGTAACGCCTTTTTGCAAGGCCACATCATACCATCCTACTTCCCAATATCGACCGCTATAATAGTTGTAGGAAGAGTATCTTTTTGGTTTGCTGTATTTCTTGAAATCCCCACCGGGGTGATGAATAGCGGCACCTACGGTTGGTGTAGAAGTCGAAAGATCCCATCCGGCAAAGTAGAGGTGATCAACTACTGCCGGCGGAATTTCTCCTGTGATCTCTAATAACATAAAATCCGGACCACTACTTGCATTTGATCCACCCTCGCTATCGTAAGCCCTAATTTCACAGTTCCGTGTTGCATATCCGTTGCTTCCTGTACTTGCGGAACAAGCATACGTTTGATAATCAAAATAGAAAAACCACTCCGCGTTCTCGGTAAAACAGTGTGCCGCCGTATAGACGTATGGAGTTCCGTCTTGTCTTGCATTATTGACCATAGCACCGGAGCATAAATAGGTGCCTCTTGGGGAAACCATTCGGATACAAACTACGGAATTGATCTGATTTTGCCACAATTGTTGTGCCTCAGGGCAATTTACATTGATATGGCAAGTTCCTTCGGCATCTCCCCAATGTCCTTTAGATACGAAAGCATCTCTGTAATTGTGTCCTAAATAAGAAATTTCAAAATTACCTGCAAATTCGGCTCCTGCAGGTTCGTAATATTCTACTACTACTTCATCGCCGGGAAGATCCAAAACAATAAACTCTTCACCCTCTTTCTTTTCCGTATATTTTCCTCGAACATGTTTTTGATCGGGAGTATAGACAAATAGTTCTGCGCCTTCCGGAATCTCAAAAGTAGAAAAGAGCAAATATACGGCATAGGCGTTGGGTGATTTAATGTTTAAACGCCACAATTTACTTCCGTCGCTTAAAATATCCAACCTTCCGGAATTTTCCATTGTGTAATATAAAGGTTGATGAACCGATATTCGCAACGGTCTATTCTTTCCGTTTATCTCATCTTCGGCAACTAAAGCTGCATGATCTACCGAAGGGAGGTGCATTTGCGGAACATTCATGGAGAGCTTTTTTGCAGAGAAACTAAAAGGAGAACCTCCCAATTCATCTTGGGCATACACAGTTACAGACATCAAAAAAACTGTCATTAAGAGAGTAAGTAGAAATAATTTTTTCATCCCGATGTTTACTTTTTAATTTAAGTTTGCAAAAGTAGAAAAAAAAAATGAGCCATAATTCATAAAATTTATGTTGGGTTTATTTTTGTACATTTGCATTCCATTTATAATGATAAAATTTTTATGCAACGAAAAGGAAAAGAGAACACTACAACAATTCCATTCCAAGGAAATCTGAAAGAATTAATCGTTCAAGCTCTTTTGGAAAAAAAAGGTGAGGATATTTCCGTTATTGATATGAGAAAAATTGGTCATGTACTTTTTGACTATTTTGTTATTTGTACCGGAAACTCTAAACCTCACGTTGAAACGCTTACGGATTATGTACAAGAGGTAACTAGAAAAGAAGCAAATATAAAAGTTTCCTTTGCAGAAGGTTTGGATAATGGAGAATGGGTGTTATTAGATTATTTCAATATTATTGTTCACGTTTTTCAACCGGAAGCCCGGAACTTTTATAACTTGGAGCAGCTTTGGAATGACGCGGATATACAACGTTTTTAATTTACTATTTTCAAAAATTTATGTCCAATAATTCACAACAAAAAAAGATGGAAGGGAATACTCCTTTAAATCAAAGAAATAAAAAACCCAGAGTGAATATCTGGTGGATCTATTTTGGAATTACTTTACTGATTGTACTTTTTTATTTTTACTCTCCCTCTTCGGGATTGATCAAAGAGACTGATAATCTTGATTTTAAAGAGATGATTACCGGTAAAGACGTTAAGTCTTTGGAGTATATCATGAAAGATAATAAAATCAATATCTATTTGAAAGAAGATGCAATCAACAAGAAAGATGCGTATAAAGATTTTAGGAAAGACAATTTGAAAGGACCACAATATTTTCTTAAAATATCTGATTATAAAGTTTTTAATGATGATCTTCGACAGTATAAGGAGGAGGCGATTGATGCCGAATTGGCATCGGATTCAACGATAAGTAGGATTGGGGTAACCAAAGCGTATGATGTGCCCATCAAAGTTGATACTTCGCAAAATTGGGGAATGCAGATTTTCTGGTTACTTCCGATGCTTCTGATTTTCCTCTTTTTCTTTTTTTCTATGCGTTCCGTGCGTGGCGGAGGTGGTGGAGGCGGAATCTTCAACATTGGAAAATCCAAAGCACAACTCTTTGATGAAAAAACAAGTCAGAATGTCTCATTTAAAGATGTAGCGGGTTTGGAAGGCGCTAAATATGAAGTAGAAGAGATTGTTGATTTTCTGAAAAATCCTAAAAAATATACCGAGCTCGGAGGGAAAATTCCAAAAGGTGCATTGCTTGTCGGACCTCCCGGAACAGGGAAAACTTTGTTAGCCAAAGCTGTAGCCGGAGAGGCGAAAGTTCCGTTTTTTTCGCTCTCAGGTTCCGATTTTGTAGAGATGTTTGTTGGCGTAGGTGCTTCTCGCGTTCGCGATCTCTTTAAAACAGCCAAAGAAAAAGCTCCTTGTATTATCTTTATTGATGAGATTGACGCTATCGGAAGAGCACGCGGTAAAAATGTAATGAGTGGGGCTAATGATGAAAGAGAAAACACATTGAATCAATTGCTTACGGAGATGGATGGCTTCTCTTCCAATACGGGAGTGATCATTTTGGCTGCAACCAATAGAGCCGATATTTTAGACCGTGCACTCCTTAGAGCCGGACGGTTTGATCGCCAAATCCATATTGAACTCCCCAATTTGAACGAAAGAAAAGGAATTTTTGAAGTTCATGTGAGAAATCTGAAATTAGGCGATGATGTGGATCTTGACTTTTTCGCGAAACAGACTCCCGGTTTTTCCGGGGCGGATATTGCTAATGTCTGTAATGAAGCAGCTCTTATAGCCGCTCGTCATACCAAAAAGAAGATCGAAAAAGAAGATTTCTTATCGGCTATTGATAGAATTGTGGGCGGACTTGAAAAGCGCGGAAGCATCATCTCCCCGCAAGAGAAGAGGACAATTGCTTACCATGAAGCGGGGCACGCTTCCGTAGGCTGGCTTCTTGAACACGCTTCGCCGCTCGTAAAAGTGACGATTGTACCGCGTGGTCGTTCGCTCGGAGCCGCTTGGTATCTTCCGGAAGAGCGCAATATTACAACCACCGAACAACTCTATGATGAAATGACCGCAACACTCGGAGGAAGAGCCGCCGAAGAGGTCGTTTTCGGGAAAATCTCTACAGGCGCCTTGAGCGACCTCGAAAGAGTAACGAAACAGGCTTATGCAATGGTCGTTTATTATGGGTTGAATGATAAAATCGGGAATATTAGCTACTATGACTCTACCGGACAACAGGAGTACGCTTTTACAAAGCCTTTTAGCGAAAATACGGCGAAAGAGATTGACGACGAAATCAGGAAATTGATTGAATCGGCTTACCAAAGAGCTAAAAAGATCTTGACGGAAAATAAGGATAAACTGACAGCTTTGGCGGAAAAACTTGTTGAAAAAGAGGTGATTTTTGCCGATGACCTTGAAGCCATTTTCGGGAAGAGAGAATTTTCGAATAGTTCTAACGATACGCAGCAACAGCATAATTAAAAAAAAACGGTCATGGCGAGATCACAAAAAAACAGTTCTATTGATACGACGGAAAAAGAGATTATCAGAAGAGATATACGACACGCCCTTAGCGACAAGGCGCAGAATAGATTTCCCAACATTGATCTCTTGACTAATCTCTTTGAAGACGGAGAAAATCCGATCAATACCTTTGTCGCCAATTATAGAGCAGCCGGAGGAAAATTTATTCCATGCACCGGTGATCAACTCTTGCCGAGATTGATGGATTTAATTAATGATCTTCAATATAAGAGGCTTATCGCTGTAGATGATTCATTGATTCATTTTTTGAAAAAACAAGGAAAACAGGTGAAGAAAGATCCCGATGATCAAGAGGTTGCTCATGCCGCTATCTTTCATGCCGACGCATTGATTGCCAGAGAAGGAAGTATCTGTTTTACGCAAAAAAATATTCTGCATACCTCCATTTATAATTTGGCGTATGATATTATTGTTGTGGCAAAAGTGGAGAGTGTGCAACTTGAACTCAAAGAGGCTCTGAGTCATCTTGCGAAAGTGTACCGCGATACTCCGCCTTTCATTGAAATCGCAACCCCTTCCATACATGAAATTGTGGACGGAAAGCCTTTCATAACACCAAAAAATCCGCGTTTTATTTTGTTTATGGTCGTTTAATATTTTAACAAATTGAATATAGGTTACAGCATGATTTAAAACAAAAACAGATAATGTATGAAGACATTGCTCACAAGAACGATTACCGGATTGATTTTCATCTCTATGATCATTTTAGCGTTCTTCCTTCCGGTTGCCTATTCACATATCCTTTTTTTCGTTTTTGTGATGTTGGGGATCGGTGAATACCTAATCATTGTTTCAAAGTCTTCGGAAAATAGTCCGCAGCCGTATCTCATCTATTTAACAAACATTACGCTTTTGTTGGCATTTCAATTGGTTCTTTACTCCAAGAGGCTTTTTATCCTTCTGTTTATGACGACTTTATTGTTGATTGCGATCACTTTTATTGCGGAGTTGTATAGAAAAAAGAGCAATCCCTTGAACAATATCGCCTTATCAATACTTCCGCTATTTTGGATTACGCTCCCGTTTGCCATTGCTTCCGTTTGGATGAACTATTTCAACCAAAAAGCACTTGTCTTAGCGCTGTTCATCATCATTTGGCTCTATGATACGCTCGCCTATTGTATAGGAAGCTTGTTCGGAAAACACAAACTGCTGGAAAGAGTATCGCCTAAAAAATCGTGGGAAGGTTTCATTGGCGCTCTAATTCTCACGGTTACGATCTCTGTGGCGTTTTACTATATCCCGTTTTTTCATATTTTGTCATTTACTTCGCCGCTCTATTGGATGATCTTCGCTTTTATGATTGTCATTGTTGCTACGTTCGGTGATTTGGTAGAATCTTATTTCAAAAGATCTGCCGATATTAAAGACAGCGGACATATTTTGCCCGGTCATGGCGGTATTCTCGATCGTTTTGACTCTTTTTTGTTGGTTGTGCCGATAGCCTTTGCCTATTGGGTGTTAACGCAGATATTTTAGTCAACAGGTTTTAGTACTTTTGCCATTAATAATTTTGAAACTTAAATTGAACATTCATCAATAAAAATAAATTACTATGAAGAGAACATGTATAATTTTAGTAGTTGCATGCCTATTTCTATCATGCAACCAACAACCTAAAGTAGAAGAAACTATGAAAGAGAATAATGCAAAAAGATCGGAAGAGTTGATCGCTATTCTTCCTACGGAAATTCCGGGTAATGTGATAGAGATGATCGGCAATGAGTGGATGCTGATTACTGCCGGCAATAAGGATGCGTATAATACCATGACTGCGAGTTGGGGCACTTTAGGACAGCTGTGGGGAAAAGCGGTGAGTACCTGCTATGTTCGTCCGGAGCGCTTTACTTACGGTTTTATGGAAAAAAGCGACTACTATACGCTCTGTTTTTTTGAAGAGGAGTATCGTGAAGCGTTGCAATATTGCGGTTCTAAATCCGGTAGGGATCATACCGACAAAAATAAGGCGGAGGTTGCCGGATTGACACCCGCTTATACGGAAAACGGATCGGTCTATTTTAAAGAGGCTTATCTCGTTTTGGAATGCAAAAAATTATATGCCGAGCAATTTCAAGAAGCTAATTTTACAAAGAATGACATTGTAAAATCTATCTATGGCGAGAATAACGGCATTCACAAAGCCTATATCGGAGAAATTGCAAACTGTTGGATTAAAAAAGAGATTGATAATACGGATGATGGAACGAGCAAAAGCAAGACAGTTCTTTCTGTTATTCATGAGCGTAAAAGTGTTCGTAAATTTTTGAAAGATAAAGAGATTGCTAAATCCGATGTAGATGCGATCGTGAAAGCCGGCATGGCGGCTCCGTCGGGAAGAGACGCCCGCCCATGGGAGATTATCGTAGTCAATGACAGACAGATCTTAGACGCGATGGCAGAGAAATTGCCTTACGCTAAAATGTTAGCCGAAGCGCCGATGGCAATTGTTGTTTGCGGCGATATCAATAAATCGGAGTATTGGTATGTCGATTGTTCCGCCGTTACGCAAAACATCCTTTTGGCAGTAGAAGCCTTAGGACTTGGTGCGGTTTGGACAGCTACCTATCCCTACGAAGATCGGATGTCGGTAGTGACGGAATATCTTAAAACACCCGCTCATATCACTTCGCTATGCGTAATCCCGATCGGTTACCCGGAAGGCGAGCACCATCCTAAAGATAAATATGACGAATCGAAATTGCACTATAACAAATGGTAAGAGCAGCCGATGTTTTTAGATCATATTAAACTCTCTAATTTTAAAAATTACAGCGAGATTGAGTTTGATTTCTGTGAAAAAGTAAACGCAATTGTTGGGGAGAACGGTTCGGGCAAGACCAATTTGTTAGATGCAATTCATTATTTGTCGTTTTGTAAAAGTTATTTTACTAACCAAGATCGTCTTTCGATCGCTTTTGATGCCGATTTTTTTGCAATTCACGGTGAGTTTATTGATTTCTCCGAACGAAAATCGACGAAAGTAAGTTGCACTTTCAAAGCATCGGGAAGGAAAGTGATGAAAGCACATCAAAAAGAGTATACGCAGTTGAGTAGCCACATCGGACTATTCCCGCTCATCATGATCTCGCCTTACGACAATGATCTTATCAATGACGGCAGTGAGGTGCGCCGGAAATTTTTCGATATGATCATCTCACAGTTTGATAAAAATTATCTTCAATATTTGATCAAATATCAGAAATTAATTGTGCAACGAAACAGTATGTTGAAACAGTTTATCGAGCAACGTTGTTTTGATGCGTCGTTATTGCAAATTTATGATGATCAGTTAATTGAACCGGGTAACTACATTTATGAAAAGAGGAAAACCTATTTAGAGAGTATAATTCCCTACTTTCAACGCTATTATGATTTTCTTTCCGATCAAAAAGAGCAGGTAGGTATTTCTTTCGAATCGGGCTTGTCGCAATACACTTTCAAAGAAGGTTTTCTACAAAATGAGACAGCCGATAGGAAATCCGGTTATACCAATTTCGGAATTCATAAGGATGACTATCTCTTTACAATTAATGGCAGACCGGTGAAACGCTTTGCCTCACAAGGACAACAAAAAAGTTTTGCCATCGCATTGAAATTGTCGCAGTTCGATTATATCTATCGGCAAAAAAAGATAAAACCCATCCTGTTATTAGATGATATTTTCGATAAATTAGACATAAACCGAATCGGGAGATTGCTGGAATTGGTTGGAGGTAAGGAAATCGGGCAAGTTTTCATTTCGGATACCAATAGAGCGAGAGTATCGGAAATTTTGGATTCTCATCAAATTGAGTATAAAACTTATGCATTAATTCGCTAACAAAGAATATCTATGAATTATCTTTCGGTCGAAAAACTGAGCAAGGCATACGGAGAGAAACAGCTGTTTCGGGAGATCACATTCGGAATCGAGAAAGGACAAAAAGTAGCATTGATCGCGAAAAACGGTACGGGGAAGAGCACACTACTCAACATTATTGCCGGCATAGAAGCCGCCGATAGCGGTATGGTGACGACGCGCAAAGATATTACGGTTTCATATTTGCCGCAGTTGGATAACTTTTCCGACGATTTTACGGTAATCGACACTATTTTTGAAAGCCGTTCTCCCGTCATTCAAGCAATCAAAGAGTATGAAACATGCCTCATGTTACCGAATAGTGCGGAAACAAGTGCCAAGATGGAGCGCGCTATCGAAACGATGGACAGGCTCAACGCATGGGATTTTGAAAACAGAGCCAAAGAGATTTTATCCAAATTCGGGATTCATGACATCTTTCAAAATATAGGGCAACTCTCCGGCGGACAACGAAAAAAAGCATCTTTGGCTAAAACGCTGATTGAAGAGACCGATCTTCTTATTTTGGATGAGCCGACCAACCATCTGGATATTGACATGATTGAGTGGCTGGAGGAGTATCTCTCTACTTCCAACACTACGCTGCTGATGGTTACCCATGACCGCTATTTTTTGGATCGTGTTTGTAACTCTATGATTGAATTGGAAAATCAGCAATTATATCAATATAAAGGGAAATATGACTACTATTTGGAGAAAAAGGCGGAGCGATTGAGCAATGAGGCGACTGAACAAGAAAAGATAAAGTTATTATACAAGAAAGAGTTAGAGTGGGTTCACACCTCGCCGCAAGCCCGAACTACCAAGGCGAAAGCCAGAATTAACGCTTTCGAATTTTTGAAAGAGGAGGCTTCCAAAAAGAGTATCGTAAAACAAGAAGCTTTCAAAGTACAAACAGAACGTCTGGGTAACAAAATATTAGAAATCAACAATATTGATTTTTCTTATGATGAAAATGTGTTGCTGGATGACTTCTCTTATATTTTTAAAAAAGGTGAAAAATGCGGTATCGTAGGAAAAAATGGTACGGGAAAGAGCACTTTTCTGAAACTGATCATGCGGGAATTGAAACCCAATGCAGGGAAAATTACTCCGGGCTTGACGATTAAGTTCGGCTATTTCTCGCAAGACGGCTTGCAAGTTGAAGGTAATAAACGCATTATTGATCTGGTAAAAGAGTATGCCGAGATGATTCGTACAGAGAACGGCAACTATATTAGCGCCACCCAATTTCTCAATCACTTTGGCTTCGGTTTCGATCAACAATATACCTATTACGAAGACCTTAGCGGTGGGCAAAAACGAAAGCTGCATCTACTTATTACTTTGCTTCAAAATCCGAACTTTCTCATTTTGGATGAGCCGACCAATGACTTTGACATTGATACGCTCAATCTTTTGGAAGATTTCTTAACGCATTACAAAGGGTGCCTTCTCATTGTTAGTCATGATCGTTGGTTTATGGATAAATTGGTCGATCATATCTTCGTCTTTGAAGGAGACGGCAAAGTGAAAGACCATTACGGCAATTACACGGAATTTAGAATCGCCAGAGATAAAGAACTTCGTATACGGAAAAAGATCGAAAAAGCAACTCGTCCGCAAGAGGTTAGAGCCGAAAGAGAGAACTCGTCCAACAAACTGACTTATAGAGAGAAGAAAGAGTTTGAAGCGTTGGAAGCAGAGATCAGCGCCTTGGAGGAGGAAAAAACAGGGATTGAGACCCAAATGAACAGCGGTATTCTTGAAAATCAAGAACTGCAAAACTTAGCATATCGTTATAAGGAAATTATAGATCAATTAGATGTGAAAACAATGCGATGGTTGGAGTTGAGTGAAAAAGAGGGGTGATAGACGTTTGACAAAAACTAATCGGAAGTTGAGAGTTAGGAAATTTTGAATTACTTTTGTACTCCTTTTATTCATCATAGTATGAAAAGGAGTGTAATAGATTTTTATAAATTCATGAATAATAATAACTTTTAAAACATGAGAACCTCTAAAATTTTCTTTGCAACTCTATTTTTTTCAGCAAGTATGATGCTAATGCTAACTTCATTCGCTCAAGTTGAATCCATTCTCGGCGAATGGAAAACGGTGGATGACAAAACCGGGGAAGTCAGAGCGGTGGTTCGAATCTATAAAGCATCCAATGGATTATATTACGGTAAAATAGAGAAAATGTTGAAGTATGCCGATGCTGTGTGCGACAATTGCGAAGGCGAGGATAAAGGGAAGCCTATTCTGGGCATGCAGATTATTAGGGGAATGAAAGCCGACGGCGGTGTACTGAAAGAGGGATACGTCTTAGATCCCGAAAGTGGTAAGAGATATTACGGCACTATCGGTTACGACAAAAAAACCGGCAAACTGAAATTGAGAGGATCCATAGATAAACACGGAATCTTGGGACGAAATCAATATTGGATTAGATGATAATGGAGAGAGAGAAAGTTAGAGAATAGAAAAACGAGGGAAAGGATTAACCGAATTTTCTTTGTTCTCTATTAACCATAAATGTTAAACAGATGAAAAAGAGTTGTATCCTGATTTTTATTGTGATGACCCTTTTCTCTTGCGGAAGAGGCAAAAAAGAGATAGAGCCGATTGTACGTACAGTGAAGATTGATACGGTTCGATTGTCGGGGGGAGAGCGGTGCTCCGTATTCTCAGGCAAGGTAAAATCCGAAGCCGAGGCAAACCTCTCTTTTCGTGTGGCGGGCACTATTGCCGCTATGCCTTACGTAGACGGGAAATTTGTACATGAAGGCGCTGTTATTGCCGAAATAGATGATCGCGATTATCGTATTCAACTTTCGGCTACCGAGGCGGAGTACAATCAGATAAAAGCTACGGCAGAACGAGTCATTGAGCTCTACAATCGCGGAAGTGCAACTCAAAGTGATTATGAAAAAGCTGTTTACGGTTTAGAACAGATCACTGCGAAATATAATGCTCACAAAAATCAACTGCATGATACGAAATTACTCGCTCCTTTTGATGGTTATATTCGAAAACGTATCTTTGAGGTAGGAGAAACGGTAAGTGCAGGCATGCCGGTCATCTCAATGATCGGCGCTAAAGAGCGGCAGATTGAGATCAATTTGCCGATGCAAGATTATGCTCGAAGATCTGACTTCAAAACTTTTGAAGCTACAGTCTCTACGGCTCCCGACAAAACAATTCCTTTGACATTGTCGGAGATCTCTCCGTCAGGGAACGCCAACCAGCTTTACAAAGCGGTATTCGGAGTCAAAAATCCCCAAGAAGTCACCTTAGCCGCAGGTATGAGTGCAGAGGTAATTATTACCTACAATCAATTGCAAGAGACTTGCTATGAGATACCTGTCTCCTCCCTGTTTGAGCGCAACGGCAAACACTATGTTTGGCTGTTTATCTCCGAAGATCAGCCTGTCAAAGCTAAAGAAGTTGAAGTAGGCGAGATGAAAAGAGACGGTTATATCGTGATAACGAAAGGGCTTCATGAGAAAGATAAGATCATTACCGCCGGCGTGCAATCGCTCAAAGAGGGCATGAAGGTAAAACCGTTAGAGACGCCCGCCGCAAGCAATGTGGGAGGATTATTGTAATACCGGTAAAAGTGAAATGGATAATTACTATTCCGTAAAGCTATGACAATATCAGAATACGCTCTAAAAAACAGACTTTTAGTAAAATTCCTGATTTTCGCCTTGATGGCGGGTGGAATTTTCGCTTTTTTCAGAATGGGTAAGATGGAAGATCCCGAATTGGCAATCCGGTTGGCGCAAATTGTGACGGTCTACCCGGGCGCCTCCGCATACGAAGTGGAACTCCGCATTACCGATCCGTTAGAAAAGGCGATCCGCTCAATGACAGGCGTAGGAGTGGTAGAGTCTAAATCGATGAATGATGTCTCTATCATACAAGTTGCGCTGGATATCACTCTTCCCGAGTCGGAAATAGAACAGCATTGGGATATGCTGCGCCGCAAAATCGGTGATGCAACCGTCAATCTGCCATCCGAAGCCGATCCGCCTATCGTGATGGACGATTTTGGAGATGTGTACGGACTGTTTTATGCGATTACAACAGATGGTTTTTCCGATGCCGAGTTTAATGATTTTGTAGGGAAAATAAAACAAGAGTTGTTGTTAGTCGAAGGGGTAGGCAAAGTGGCAACTTACGGAGAACAAAAACCATGTGTATATATTGACATTAAGCAAGATAAATTGGCGAACTTGGGAATCCATTTCTATGAACTGCTGCTCACGATCAGAGGACGGAACCAAACGGTTTACCCCGGTTATTTCAATACGGGCGATCAGCGGGTACGCATCGAGATTCTCGACAAATGCAACTCTATTGAGGATATTGAAAATCTTATCATTAGCGGGCACGAGCATGATCAACTCCGTCTGAAAGATATTGCTGAGGTGCATTACGGTATAGTGGAACCTTCGCGAAGCGGTATGAGATTTGACGGACGGTCGGCTATCGGACTTGCGGTCTCAATGGCTCCGGGACACGATATTACGAAAGTCGGGAAAAACGTGGAAGCCCATCTGCAGGAGATGGAAAAAAAAGGAAGCCTTCCGCTCGGTATCAATTTTCACAAAGTCTTTTTTCAATCCGATCGTGTCAATGAATCTATCAACACATTTTTAATCAATCTATTGGAATCTATTGTGATTTTGGTCTTGTTGTTAATGCTAACCATGGGATTCAGGAGTGGATTGATTCTCGCTTCTCACTTGGTAATTATCACATTAGGCTCTTTTGTAATACTGCACTTTTTTGATGGTACTTTGCAACGAGTCTCTTTGGGTGCATTGGTTTTGGCAATGGCAATGTTAATTGATAATGCCGTTGTCGTTATTGATGGGATCTTAGTAGAGGCAAAGCAGGGCGTTAAGAAGCCGCAACTATTGACCAACACCCCCAACAATCTCTCAATGTTGCTACTTGGTTCAACGCTGATCGGCATCTTGGCGTTTTTCCCGATATTTCTCTCTCCCGATATGGCGGGTATCTATGTAAGAGATCTCTTTATTGTATTGGCAGTCTCCCTCTCTATCAGTTGGCTATTGGCACTCTCCTTAGTGCCTATGCAGACCGACAAACTGTTGGATTTAACCCCGAAAGAGAATCAAGAGCCTTTTAGCGGAAAATTTTACGTTAAATATCGTAAAATGCTCTATTTTATGCTCTCTCATAGAACGATAACCATGACAATTGTCGTGATATTACTTGCACTTTCCGTTTTTGGATTTAAGTATGTTAAACAGGGATTTTTTCCGGATTTTACTTACGAACAGATCTATATTGAGTACAAATTACCGGAGGGAACCAATATAAACCGAGTGAAGACCGATTTGCAAGAGATTGAGAGTCTGTTGCTCCAAAGAGATGATGTTCAACATGTCGCCTCAAGTTATGGAGGTACGCCTTTCCGATATAATCTGGTTCGCTCTTTTGCAGAACCCTCTCTCTCTTATGGCGAATTGATTGTTGATTTCTCTTCTTCCAAAGCCATGCAAGAGGCAATACCCGGTTTACAGAAAGAGCTCTCCGAGAAATATCCGCAAGCTTATGTCCGCATTAAGAAGTATAATTTGATGTATAAACCCTTTCCGATAGAGGTGATGTTTACGGGTCCTGATCCGGCTGTTCTGAAAAAGCTGTCAGCGCAAGCAGAAGCAATTATGGAAGCGGAAGAGAGCATGATGTTGGTCACGAACAATTGGGAACCGGAAATTCCGATACTGACGGTTAACTACCAACAAGAGGAAGGTAAGAGTGTGGGTGTTGCCGGATCGGATATCGCCATGTCGCTATTGGCTGCCACCGACGGGATCCCGATCGGTTCGTTTTATAACGGAAACCGAGTTGAGCCGCTCTACTTGAGAAGTACTAATATGCAAAATCAACCGATAGAGGATTTGAATAATGTGCCCGTTTTAACTGCTCTACCTTCATTAGATGTAATTAGCAAAGAGAGTGTTATGAGACTTTTTATGGGTAATACAACCTTGTCGGCAATTCTTTCCGATATGCTACAACCCTCTTTGGTCAGTCAAGTTAGCGATGGAATTTCGTTGGAGTGGCAAGATCCCGTTGTGCGTCGTTATAACGGAAAACGAGCAATCAAGGCGCAAGGCAATAACTTGTACCAATATACGCCGGCGCAGTCGCTCGGCAAAATTAAAGAGCAAATTGAGGATATTCCATTGCCGGACGGCTATGAATTGAGTTGGAAAGGCGAGGCGGAAGCAAGTTCGGAATCAACACGCTATCTATTTGCTAATCTTCCGCTTGCCATTGTGCTTATGATTGTCGTTCTGATTATGCTGTTTAAAGATCTTAAGCAACCGTTGATTATCTTTCTCTGTGTTCCTTTGGCGATAATCGGTGTAGTGGGCGGGTTGCTCATCAGCGGGAAAGAGTTTGGCTTTGTGGCTATTGTCGGCACGTTGGGTTTAATCGGACTGATGATCCAAAATGGGGTTGTCTTGCTCAATGAGGTTTCGCGGCTCATCAAAGAGGGTACTCCGCCGGTCAAGGCTTTGCTTTCCGCTTCCTCTTCGCGTTTAAGACCGGTCTTTATGACCTCACTCACCACCGTAGTCGCAATGATTCCTTTACTTTCCGACGATCTTTTCGGCTCATTAGCCGTCACCATCATGGGCGGACTCTTACTCGGTACTATTATCACTCTCCTGATCATTCCGGTGCTCTACTCGTTATTTTTTAAAGTAAAAATAGAGTGATGTTAACTTATTGTACTTTAACTTGTTTATAAAAACGGTTATTGCTTGCTCGTCTGAAGAGGCTCCATTGGCATTCTATTTGCAAAAACGCCCCTTGCTTCTCTTTACAAACAATTGTTCTCCCTGTCTACTCTTCTTTTTACGTATAAACATACCGAAAAATACTCTTTCTTTGAGCGTGCGTTACCCAAAATGGAGCTAAATCCATATAGTAAAAAAGGAGGCTCTCCTTTTGAGAGAGCCTCCTTTTGATTTACAAAATGTCAAAATTATCTTGCTGCAACTTTCGTAACTCTTTTATTGTTTTTAATAGAAGAGCTTAAAGCGTTACCTATTTTAACAGCTGCACTTAGAGGAATGTTTTTGAATGTAACCGAAACGGTTTTCAGTTCGGCGTTAGTAGTGTTTCCATTTTCATAATAATCAAACTCATCACGCATAGTAGCAGTTCCCGTACCGGAAATTTTTCCATCTTCAATTTTGGAAATTATAACGCTTCCATCCATGGTATCCCAGTCGCCGTACACGATAGATCCAGTTTGATCCGTTAAAAAAGTATTTTCAAAATAGTCGAAAGTATAGTCTCCACCATAAGTGTATTCGCAGTTTCCTACACTATTTGGTCCGCGAACTCTAAGAAAGGGATAACTAGCTTCGTTTTCAATATCAAAATCGGCTCCTTTACCGGCAAGAATCATGTATTCGCCATCTTTCGTCATACCTTCAATAAGAGTAGCTGTCCAGTTTTCAGATCCAAAAGATACGGTAACACTCGCAGCATTATCAGTATCAGGAATTACAGCTCCCTCCGTAACAGTCACGGCACAAGTAGCGGATTTTCCTCCGTCGTTAGTCGTTACGGTAATTGTTGCGGAACCTTTAGCGATAGCCGTAACTTTACCGTTAACAACGGTGGCAACAGCATTACTGGAACTGGTCCATGCTAACGATTTGTCTTCCGCATCTGCGGGTAGAACCGTAGCTTCTAAAGTGGCATTTTCTCCCACCTTCAACGATAACGTTGCTTTTGATAATGAAACACTTTCGACCGAAACTTTTTTGTCACAAGAAGAGAAAATAATAGCTACCGCTATCAAAGCGACTAAACTTAACAATGGTTTTTTTCATACGTTCTTACTCTGTTATATTCCATCGAGTCCTTCGGATTTTGTTAAAAAATTAGTTTATAAATGTATCTGTTTTTGTTGATAAAAAAATTAAAAATAGCTCTTTCCGAAAGGTTTATTGCCAATACACTTTTCTTCATTTTGCAGCGGCAAAGATACAAAAATGTACCACATAACAATACCTCTCTAAACAGAGCAAACGCATTAAAATTCTGCGTTTCATTTTCATAAAAGGAATTTGAAAAACATTTCATTTCATGGACGTAATCCATTGTCAGTAAATATGATTGTGAATTTGTGAGCGTGGATGGGAAGAGCCTCTGCCGCGCAAGCAAGATGCTTGACAGCTTGAGATTAGGAAATTTTAATGATTTTTCCCCGGTAATTAACAGTATCCGAAATCCGTAACTACACTGACCTCTTTTAAAAAAGTCATTCTTTTCGTTTTTTAATTGTTATAGAGATAGTTATGTGTGAATTATGTTTGCTTTGACTCTTTTTGAACTAAATTTACTACTTTTGCACGGTAAGAAAATAGAATAACACAAGCGATGATGAGACAGCCATTATGATAAAAATCACACCAAAATAAGGATGATCTTGGCGTATTCCATCTGATCTTAAAATACAAAATATGAACACATGAAAAAATTACTGCTCCTTTTACTATTTATGGTAGCGACCGGATTGTCGGCGCAAACCAAAATAGCTCCTGATTATGAAAAAATCAAAGAGGCTATTTCCGATGAAAATTCGCCCATGTACTATCCAAATTTACTTCAAAAGTATTTTTCCGTAAATAATACCCTGACTTTAGAAGAGAAACGCCATCTCTATTACGGTTTTATATTTCAATCTTGGTATAATCCGAATGTAACAATGCGTGAGGAGAAAGAGATTTTGAAGGTGATGGGTAAAAAGATAATTACAAAAACCGAATATCGAGATATTGTTTATTTAGCCGATATAGTGTTAAAAACCAATCCGTTTAATACGCAAGCGTTGCAATGGAAGACGGTAGCTCTCTTTAAATTAGAGCAAAGTGGCAGTGAAGAGTATGATAAAACAGTCACACAATACAATATTATCATGGAGGCAATTTTAAGTTCGGGAAGCGGTAAAACCGTACAAGATGCTTATTGGGTTACTTCGCTTCAACATGAGTATGAATTGTTAAGCTATTTAGATTATAAACCGGCAGGACAAGAAGAGCAACAAGTTGAAAATCATTTTTTTGACTATATTACACTTTTGGAAAATGGGAATAGTATTGCCGGTCTTTATTTTGAAATAACACCGGCACATGAT
>QMCE01000727.1_pt1 | contig 17368 bp, 26 predicted proteins | sample 1821851 | NCBI WGS metagenome assembly QMCE01 (sample SAMN09453174, study PRJNA476694) | Termite gut metagenome, whole genome shotgun sequencing project. | isolation source: worker | host: Odontotermes sp. | place: South Africa:Pretoria | collected 2016-01-28
AAGGCCAAAACCCATGGCGGTTATTTTTGGGAAATAGCTTGATTTACACTTGACAATCGGAACAGTTCTTGATAATATCTAATCATAACGGCTACTTGCGTGTACATTTACGAGACGATGACGGACGAAACCGAAACTGGATGGTACATCATCTTGTACTTATGGCGTATAATAGCCTAGGATGTGGCCGGGAGTGCAATCACAAAGACGGGAAAAAAGACAATAATAAACCTGGAAACCTTGAATGGGTAACCCACAAGCAGAACATGGCCCATGCCTCACAGCACGGCCTTTTGGAGCCTCTGGCGATGCGTATGGCGGATATGAACGTAGTAAGATGCTCTGTGCCCATTAAAGCGTTAGCTGCGGACGGGAGAGAATCAATGTTTTTTCATTCCCTTCGCGAAGCCGAGCGTCGTGGTTTTCAGCACAGCGAAATCAGCCGATGTCTGGCGGGTAAGGCCAAAACCCATGGCGGTTATTTTTGGGAAATAGCTTGATTTACACTTGACAATCGGAACAGTTCTTGATAATATCTAATCATAAGGAACGCGGATGAGAATTCGCGGACGCAAGCCGCAAGCCTGGACTGATACAGAAACCCGGCCCGTACCTTTAAAGAAATTTTAATCATTGGTGCCCAAGAGTAACATACGGGCTTAAATGGTACCATAAGTGAGTATCGGCCAAAATAAATTCAATGGCCCATGAATCATAATTTTGATAAAATAAGCCATATACCGAAGCGACATGGCGTTAGGTAGAACAAAGATGTGGCCTATGCCCGATATCCTAAAGAAGGCGGAAATATCCGCTCAAGTAGAGGAAAAGCGCCACGATAGCCGGTCTAGCATGGGGATAACGGCAAACGTTTTTTAGGTTATCGTTTCCTATGGCGTATCGCAGTATGACCAAACCAAATAAACCTATATCCCCCAACTGCGATAAGGGGGGATAATCCACAGGCAAATCGCCAAATGCCCAAGGCTAGAGTAGAGCGGTGGAGTGCTGAAACAGGACACAAAGAAGCTGCGAATGCCCCAAAATAAAGCCTATGAGAGGCGGGGATTGATAGCCGACATCATCCGGACCAGATGTAAAACGCGCCGGACTTTAAGCGATGCGGGGAAACCCGCCTAAACACAGCATCGTTTGGCCGTTCGATGCAAATAAAACGGCCTACGTATTCAAGATATAACAATGTCAATAATGAGGTGCAATTTTCACTACCATAGAGAAGCCTAACTTGCCGCACAAATAGGCACAGAAAACACATCTAAGATACATAGAAGATTAGTCTTGACAGTTTGCGGTCTGTCACAAATTAAAACCGCAATATTTAAGGTAAGTTGGCAGAGTGGTCGAATGCGGCGGGCTGTAAACCCGTTCTGTAAAAAGCGCCCTAGTTCGAATCTAGGACTTACCACCATCTTGACAATAAATAAAGAGGAATAATTGAAACAAGTAAATGATGCAACTAAAATTATCCAAGAACTGCTTGACAGGGGAAAGACAATCGGTGAAATAGCTGATTATATGGCGGTTGAACGCAGAACTGTTTTACACTGGAAACAGGGATATCGGATAATTTGGGGTGGAAGAATTGGCCCAAAGGGGCCAGCTAAAAATCCTACCGGCCCATCTAATAACAGCATGATGAACCTTAAACACCTGCTTGAAGTGGTAAAAGGAAATCATAAATGACCAAATGCGCCAACTGCGGAAGAGAATTTGAGGGAAACGGCCACGTATGCTTTGAGTGCACCGATGAACTTGAAATAATTACAGCGCCCAAGGTTACAGGATGGACGAGCGATGACGACGAGACTCTTAAATCGGCATTGGAGTTTGTCGGCATAACCGACAATAACGAACAATGGACTGCCGAAATGAGGATTTCAGGAACTGATCGACTGGTTATCGAATGGATCATGGACGACATAACTAGGGCAGGGAAAAGAATCAAAGAAATTGTGGATAAAAGCCTTAATCATTTTGCGGATGAACGAAAATAAGTGTAAAATGAATTTAACACCACTTGAACATGATGAACAGGTAACCCTATTTCAGTGGGCCGAATGGAACTTTGGAAGGTATCCTGAATTGCGGTGGATGTTTGCCATAGCAAATGGTGGATTACGGAATAAAATAGTTGCAAAAAAACTTAAAGCTGAAGGTGTTAAAAAAGGTGTACCCGATGTATTCTTATCTGTTCCAAGGAGAGGTTATAATGGTCTATACATTGAAATGAAACGCCAACAGGGAAGCACCACATCAGAAGCGCAAAAAGAATGGCACACAGCTCTTCGTCAGTATGGTTACAGAGTAGATGTTTGCCAAGGATTTGAAAAAGCTAAAGAGGCTCTAGAGAATTACTTAAAATGAAAAAAACAACAAGTATTGATTGCGATTTTAATCGAATGGCTAAATTGATTGTTGGGCTTTGTGTTGGAAAAGAATCAAGAGAAATACCACAAACAATAGTTTCTAATATTAATGATGAAAAATCAAAGGATAATGTGATTAATTCTAAGTTTGAAAATACTATTAATGAATATTTAGAAATTAGAGAAAATATAAAGGATAAATAAAGATGTGTAGTTCAATCGAACGCCATGCCGCAACCATCTGGACATTAACGGATGCACTCTGTGAGGGTAGCAAAAATGTTGAGGCCGTCAAAGGGCTGAAAGTTTCCCTTGTAAAATTGCGTCAGTTCGTTTGCCAGGACTGGGAAAACGATCGAGCGATGAACCGACTTCGGGGGAGGTTGGTGGACTACATAAACGCTAAGATCAACCCGAACGGAACGATCGGAATAAACATAAGTCTAAAAAATATCCTAGCTTATTGTCACATGATTTCGGCCCTGGCCAATGACTTTTTTGACCAATTGCCCGAAAGGCCCATTGATCGAGGTATAGCTTGGCGTGACTTGACTACCGAGATAGCCAACCTTATAAACTTGTTGGATAAGCCGGGAAGCGGTTCACAAGCCGCTAAAGGTTGCAAGTGGGCCAATGATATTATGGGTATTCTTAGAGGGATATGATGGACAAAATAATCATCGTCTTTGTGGCGGCATTCTTCCTGTACCTTTCACTGGCCCCAGAGTCCAGGATGACCAGAATATACCCGCTACAAGTTATAACTGCTTTAGGATTTGCGGTATACGCAGTTATCAAAGTCATGGAGTGATTGTGCCAAGATCAAACGTTATTAAAGAAGATTTGTGGCGGTTCAGAAAAGAAGAAAGAAACGTGGCCGCAAAGGCAGCTAAAGAACATAAAAATAACAAGAATGGATGCCCATTTCGTATTGGCATAACCATAAGTTCAGATGGTTGCAACTTGAACAGAAGATCTAAAAAATCATTGTGCAATGGATGCACTTTACCGTCTGAACATTTAGGAGGTGATAATAAGATTTTAAATAATACTATGTTGTAACTCCGTTAGGCCGGGAATTTATATACCTTATTCCCGGCTATTAAATGCCTGTCTTCCGATTAGTTCGGTCTAATATCTTGCCTAAATTCTCCAATACCACAGTTCGCAATGGACAAAACGAAGTCCGCCCGTTAAGGCGGACTTCGTTTAGCCAACGAGGCATGCTAAGATGTCTAACGCACACGGCAAGCAGTAGCCGCAAAAAGAGCATATCAATTGGTAGGCATCCTGTCAACCTTTATTTTTCCAACTTCATCGGCCCAATCTCGAAGAATCTTTTTATCGCCATTAGCGGCCCTAAGTGCGGATCTTAGCGCTACCGACCAGTCGACCAAGTCTTTAACTTTTGTTCCCGACAGTTCCGGCTCCGGCGTTTCTTCCATCAGAAAGGCAGGGGGCAATAGCGGCGGTGTCACCGGAGGACAAGGCCGGGAGCAAGCACTCAATAATACCAAGGCCAGCAAGGTCAATATTGCCAGCGTCAGCGGCCAGCGGATTTTTTTCATATACATTCTCCAGGTTTGACTTTATGGTTGATGTTTCTTTGGTGATTTTAGCGGCTGTATTCGCCCGCTGGTTGATAGCAGATCTTTCCAGCTTCAGCTCTGTGGCCAGTTGCTTATTGACGGCCATGGCTGCGTTTATGGCCTCTTCTAGGCGATCATTTTCGGCGCTCAGAGATGACATTTTGTGGTTGACAGCCATTACAGCTACAAACAATAAACCGGCCGCCACACAGCCGACTATACCCTTAAAACCGATGGTTTTTAGTATGGTTCCGATCATTCATCAACCCTCCTGGGCATCATGCAATCTTTTTCTCTCTTGTATTGAATCCATTTAGTACCACCCTGGGCACCGGCAATAACCGTAATTATAGCGACAACGCCATTCAGTCGTCCGGTGGCGGGCGTGGGATGAACATCAAGTTTCAAGACATCAAGAAGCATGTGGGTAACACTCTCGCCCACAGCAAGCCACAGCACGGCTAAACCGCAAATTTTAAGTACCCATGCCCAGGCCTGTTGTATTTTAGTTTCTTCAATCATATCTAAAATTGCTATTCATTTAATGGAGAATCTTTAAATTCAGAAGTTTCATTATCCTTATCGTGAACAAGAGAGATGTTTTTAATTTCTGATCTTCTCAATTCACCAATAGGATCAATGATGATTCTTTCAAACTTTTCTATGAGATCCTCCATGCTTGTTTTATCATCATTTTCTTTCATCGTCTACCTCCTTTTTTTGATGCTTATTGTATGACATTTTACCGCCCAGAGACACGCCGATCAATGCCCCAAATAATGCCGCAAGTTCGGCCACTGACCGATCAGGGAAAACGAACCAAGAAACGAAAATGGCAATCAAGACAGCCCAGGACATCCATCGGAGCGAACTCTGGCGGCCACTTTCACCTTGGAGCATTTCAAGAATGTATTTCATCATCTTCGTCACTTTCAAATATTTCGGCTAATTTTGGTTTATTTTCCTGAGAGTATTTCCGTGAAAATTCATCATTTTCTGGATAAATTCTTGCTTCTATTTCCAACCGTTTAAGCTTTATTTCTGTTTGAGCATTCATCCAAGTAATGAAGCATTCAGAAATGAACTTCATGGCTATATAAACAATAATAGCACAAGCGAAGAATATTAATACATTCTCCAATTGTGCTCCGGTTAAACCCATTACTTTATAAGACTTTTCAGGCATTTCCACCTCTATTGTTTTTCTGCTTCAATCTGCTTCAATCTGCTTCAATCTGCTTCAATATTCGGGCAGATTCGGGCAGATTCGGGCGGATTCGGGCGGATTCATTCCCACCCATCGCCCTTCTTGTTTGGCCGTGGAACATGTTCGGACTTGTGATGTGTATTTGTGATCTTCTTGGTCTCGCATCCGAAAGCTTCTAATTTCCTTTCAATCATCGAAGCCAGAGCATCCAAAATGACAGTCCCCGCATAGCCAGAAACACCGATCATCATCGCCCGAGTGTCCGCATCTAAATCCCATGAACCAGTCCCCAAGTGAACCATCCAACCCGTGAACGCAGAAGATAAAATGTCTGAGGTTATCGCACAAAATTTAGGCCAACCCTTCATGTGGCCATGTCGCCTCTTCAACGTTCTAATTAATCCACCTAAAGCGCCCAAAAACAATGGCAATATCGCCGCGTTTAAGAATGAAGATAACTCATTAAGCGAACGCGGATCACTGGAAATACTTGCTGAAGAGGCAAGAAACAATGCGACAAAATCAGACATTATGCCAGCTCATAGTGTGGCCCGTCTTTGAAGCTTTTCCAATCTCCGCCCCACTGGATGGCCACGCCCAACTCTGAGGCGGCCCGCTTCATGGCGCTGGAAACATCGTCGTAAGGCTTTCCCCAGTCCCAAATAATTTCACCTTTGACCAATGGGGCAAGGTCAATGGCATGGCTATACCCATCAGCCTGGGGCAGGTGCTTGGAGTTCATAGTCTTGCTAGTGCCTTTAGCCACATACTCTTTTTGCTTTTCATGGGTTCGCACACCCTCAAGAACCGTGAAGTCTGTTTCCGTGATTTCAATGGCCCTATTCACCACCTTCACCAGATTAGGATGAACCCCTTCCAGCTTTGACAGTGACTTCTTTGAAAGAACAAAACTCATTTTCATATCCTTTCAGGCCCGGCCAAATCCGGGCACTGGCTTATTATATCACAAATAATACATTCTACGCATTAGGATAGAATGTAACGTCAAGAGATTCGACAAGGCCGACAAGGCCGGTTACGGTTACTACCTGACCCGTGGAAACTTGAATTGGTTCAGACGGGCTTTTGGTAGTGCTCGCCCCAAGTAAGGCCAAAACAGCTTGCCACCTTTGAACACCATCAACAAGAAGTATTTTCGCGGCCCCCAGAGTGGCACTATACGTCACAACAATGCCACCATTGGAGGTTGCAGTCCATCCATTATTGTCGCCCAAAGTGATTAGACCACCCGTGCCAAGAACCACCAGCGGTTGCGTATAGTCGAGCTTCGGAGTTGACCCGTCATATATTTTTTGTGCCTCTTCCAGAAGACGGGCATACATTCTAGCCATGTTGTCGTTTATCTGTGTAAGCATAACTGCGGGGGGACTTGTAGGGTCAGGGATAGCCGGTGTGAAGGTAACCGAACTGGCGTTATCAACTTGAATCTGATCGCCATTTAAAAGACGGAAGTATTTTGTGATTGAAACACCCTCAATCAGGCCGTCCGAATTCCATCCATCCTTTCCCAAAATGCTAACAACAGTAAAGAACCCACTACTATTCAAAGCGTTAACGGTAAGCAATCCCCCTTGAGGGCCTGTGACTGTATACGGCGTACCCTGTGGAACATTAACCGTATTGTCGAAGTCGGGCTTCAATCCCTGTGATGCAGCAATTTGTTCATAAAGATCAAGCTGTGTCCCATAAAAATCAGACCAACGATAGCGGTCAGTAGGGATGTGCTTCCCGTTTAAAGTTGCATCCAACGTGTCAATTTTAACCCCAACACCGGCCAATTCCCCAAAGTTCAATTCGGCCACATTTTTCATTTTAACAACTTCACTCATTATGTCACCGCCTTAAAGGTTTGCTGATAGGTTGCATATATCGGCCACATCAAGATTGGCCCCCGTGGTCACAGCTCTTACAACATAGACTTTGGCTGAATCATTGGCATCCATAATCGTTATGTCGTGCCGGGAGATACCCACGCCGCGTCCAAGATTTGAAGCCACAATGTGCCATGTGTCATCCGTAGTTGTCCTGTCCACCGCAATGGCCGCGCCAGGGCTCCACGTTTCAGAAGAATCTCCGGGTAGGCTGTAAAAGGCAACCAGCAATCCGTCAATGGTAAAGTTCACCCCAGACACAGCAGAGCGAACCGCCAACGTGGCCATTTGGTCATCGGTGTTTTTGGTAACGCGAAAGGCCAGACCGCCGATCTGTATTTCCAAAGGCGGATCATTAGCCGACAGCGGCCCGTCCGCGAAAGGCCCCATGCACGGGCACCGGCTGCCCAACTGTTCACTGGGCTGAACGTCGTAGGCCTTTGCGAAGCTCACTCTGTGGCCGCAAATGGGGCACTCCCAAACGTCTTGGCCCCAGACTACAACATGCACCATTGCCACATCGCATAGCGAACAAGCCTTGGCCGGATCAGGCGTCGGCGTTTCAGGGACAACCCTGATCGTCGTCTGCGGGTAACCTGTCCGCTGGCTTAGTCCATTTATCTCATCCTGGTACGGAGTTTCGAGAGTAGCCAAAGTCGTCTTCATTTCCCCAGCCTTGACAAAATACTCATCCCGAATAGCCGCCGCATCAGTGGACTGCGGAGAACTTTTCAGCGCCCGCACTACGAAAACATCATGGTAGTCTTTCAATGCCACGCCAATAGGCCCATTCTCGATTTCAGACCTGGCCGCATAGTACCTAGACTTGATCTCTCCGGCGCGTACGTCAGGCTCTAAATCACCCGTGAACGCGCCATTAAAGTGCAAAGTCTCTATTAGTTCGGCGATGTTTTCTTGATACGTAATAACATCAGTTCCGTTGTAAGGATCATTAGGGTCATAATCAACTAATGATTCATCCACCCATTCGGCCAGATCTCTACTCCAAACTTTTCCGTCAGGGCCGCCATTCAAAACCTTATAGAAGATAGCCATAGAATCACTCGAGTCCTTTCATCATTAATATTTATATATATTGACCGCCACCGCTTGTAGTACCAGCAGAAGATCCTGGTATATAATTGGCACCCCTGCCATATGTATTTATTGTTCCTCCCACATCGCAAAGATATCTAGAACCTGTTGAGGATCCGGAGAATGTGGCATTATTTATTGCGATCAAAGCATGGGAAAAACATTGAATAGTATTCGTAAAAGAAGGAGTATTAACCATAGTTATGGATGTTACATTAGGTATCCATATATAAGCATGTTCTTGTGCGCTTATAAATGATCTGCTTGTTCCTTCTACAGATATAGGGCCATTAAACAACGTAACTCCGCTAGTTGACGCAATACTTGTTATGGATATATTATTGAAACTCAAAGATTCAACTAATACCCTATGGCCAAATGAAGATTGTATTCCATTATTAGCCCCATCAAATGAAATATTTTTAATCTGTAACGTCTCGAAACCTCCACCGCTTCTTGTAGTAATACCATTTGAGCTACCAGATGAAATAATAGTATTTCCGATACCACCTCCGTTTAAAATTAAAGATCTTATTCCTAAGCAAGCATACGGATAAAAAGTTATTCCTGGCCAGGTTCCAGCCCCCAAATTGATTGTAAGGTCAAATCCGTTACCGTCTATCCTTGTCAATTCATCAATAATTCTGGACATAGTTAAAAAAGCGGTGGAAGATGAAGTTCCATTATTACTGTTATTCCCAGTTTGGCTAACATAGTAGTTTGTATTACTGCTCAGTTTGCGGCGTATTTTCAGGCCAAACAATGCAGTATGGGCATCAACATCAGCATTATGTTCCGCTATCGCCGCTGCGACATCACCGCCACCGCCTGGCACTGAAAGCATACCATCGGAGGTTTGTTTTATTGTTACGCCGTCTGGGTACAAAAGACCTCTTTGGCCGGTAGCGGGATTGGCATCAATAGCAGATACAGCGGGTAAGGTTTGCAATCCATTTGTCGAAACTAGAAGACCGGAAGAATTGCTAGGATCAAGTTTGAGTGATATTTTGTTATCCGCCGATATGTCAATTGCGCCATTGCCAGAAGTATATCCACCGCCAGTTACTTGTGATAAATTGACATAGGTGGTCACATCTCCACTTGAAGTTTCCATGACAAAAACGAGATAAGTGCCAGCAGGTTGACCCGCCGGATCAACTTCAACGGTAACCGACTTAACCACAGTGGGGGAAGCAATCGTATTCCATGGTGTCCATGCGACCACGGGATTATTCGGATCACTATTGTTGATTGTACCAGTCCGCTCGTAGATCAAATGAGTACTAGAACTATCCCATATCCTTTGAGTTACCGCAGTATCCCCTTCATTGATATAGACCATCAACCAGGCCGGAATAGTAATATCAGGAGGAAGATTAGTAGTCCCGGCACCTGTCAAGTATATCTTATCAGCGACATCATATAGGGTATTAACGTCAGCATCTTCTGTTTCAGTTCTAAATTTCCCCATAGCCGCTTCAATAGAAGGGACAAGGGATGAAATACGAGAATCTGTTTCGATTGTTGAATATGCTCCCACTTGCTCCGCAGTAACAGCATGCGGATTATTATGATCGGCAATATGGTTGGATAGACCAGTAGTCACTTGACCGGCTTGGCTTTGAGCCGTGGCGGCCAGGTCGAAGGCGTTGTTGGCCCGGATCATAGCATTGTTCGCTACAACGGTGGTGGAGGTCAAATCATTGCGAACCTGGGTAATCTGGGTTTTGGCTTCATCCGCCGATGTTTGGGCTAGGGCCGCTGCTTGTTTCGCTTCACTGGCCGAAGCCAAGGCTTGATCGGCCGTATCCTTTGCCTCAGAAGTATTCGTATTCGTTTCATCAACGCGACTATGAAGATCGTTTATAGCGAGTTCGGTTTGATCTTCAAAAGAAACACCGGAAATGGGGCCACTGGGGGGGTCATATTGAAAATGTGCCATAACAAATACCTCTTTTAATCGTGTCTAATACAAATCAATGCGGCCATGTTGATGGGGCGAGTTTCCTGGCCTCCTGTTGCTCCGCTCTGTAGTCCTCCAACAATCGGATCGTCGTCTCCATAATTTGTAGGAGCGCCATAAGTATGAAAAACTTGACCATACATGGCTACTGTGTGCGAATGACTCTTGAAATCGTCGCCCTGTGTTACGCCAAGTCCTAACGAATTTCCGCCAAGGCCGCGAATAAATTTACCCCGTAAATCAGGGAGGATAGCAGAACCAAGAACTTGATACAGCTTTGGGTAATGAGTCGCGCTAAAGGTTGATCCGTTGCAGTGCAAATAACCATCCGGGGCTGTAGTACCATGATAATGGATGTAAGCTCCAACCGGATTACCGCCTATGGCCGCCGCCGGATCAGAAGATCCGCCACTTTCGGCAAAGTCATTCAGAATTTTTGTAAAAAGATCTTGCCAATAATCGGGGGCATTGCCTGGGGTTTGTAACCCGTTGGCGCTTTCGGGGCCATTTTCTTTCAGGCACCACCAAATCATGTTATTGCGTACCACAATGGCGGGAGAGGTATAGTTTATTGTGGTTATATAATTGAACAATCCGCCACTCTGTTGCCAGAAACTAAAAGCGGAAAGCATATTAAACATGCCGTTGAAGTCAAGGCGGTTTGGTGCTATGCCACCTTGCGTTAGCGGTAATTGCGTTTCTGTTGGAAAACCTTCGGTCAATGATGCACGTCCAGAAATAGGCTTTGTGTCGGGTATAATTACATGATCCCCATCGACGGCAAAAGGCCTTTTAAACAAATTTACGGGCATGAAAGGTATAGGCATATTTACACCGCCATATTCGACGAAATTAAAGCATTGTCAGGCGCAAACGGGGCTTGGTCAAATGGATAAAGTTCAGAACCATCAAAGCCAAACACATGTTGGGGATTGATAGCATAAAGTTCCCAACCTACGCCCGCCCCCCTGGCCAGGGTTCCAGCCGCCTTGAATACGGCCATTTGCAATGGGTTCATAAAGTCCTCAAAAACCCACCGAATGACCATAGTGTCTACTTCCAGGACGTAGGCCACGGGGGGCAATAGGGCAATGCCTGTATTGACTAATTCGGCCAGAAGGTGATTCAGGGTAGCAGCATCCGAACGGCTGATGTTGGCCAAAGCCTTATAGAGTAACAGGAGGCGATAATATTCATCGGTCAACGTGATCGAAACTTCACCATCTTCGATAGTGCGGGGTATGGCCAGTATTCTGCCCCAACCGTCAAGGCCGACCCCTTCAGCCGTATATATGTTGAAAAACTTTTCATAGAAAATATTGATATCAACAGTAGGTTCAATATTCTTTTGAAATCCAGCCAAGAGGTTCAGCATCTTCACGGATGCTCCATATTGGCTTTGAATAGCATAACTTTTCAGGTTCCTGATGTTGCTCAAGGCCCGTAAGTCTTCGGCCTGTCTTGTGCTATACCATGTTGGCATTATGCAACACCCTCTATGATAATATTTGCCAATGACATAACCGGCTCTTGATCACCCCTGATTATAACCATGTTTGAATAATCGGCGGCTGATGGAGAATCAGAAAGCGCTATGGTTACCTCAAGAAGATTTTTCACACCTTCCAGGGCGGTTACAGCGTGATAGAACCGGGAGGCATATACCGTTTGTGCAAGCCCCACCCTGGGCTGTTGCGTGTGGATGTTTTCCCCCAGAAAATCGGAGTAAATGGCTTGCTTTATAGCTTCCACAACAGAAGGCGTTACCGTTGAAATAGACCCCAGTTTAACATTGACCCAAAAGTTAATAGTCTCAGGGCGAAGAATTTTGTAATTATAAACGGCATTAGAGTAATCAGCCGCCGTATATGTAATATCGGTATTACCTCCGGTATCACAACCAGCGTCTTTTTTCTCATAAATGATTTTGGCTATCTCTTCATCGGAACCACCAAAGATGCAAATTGTAACGCCGTGCCCCGGAACGGTCACGCCATATTTGACGATAGGATCAGGCCCCACATTTTCCAATACTTGAACATCCAACACGCCATTCTCACCTGAAATATCGTTCAGGGTGCCATAAAGTGCCCCAACACTACCGTGGGCGTTGGCCGCAACAGAAGCATAGCGCCGGGCCTCAAACTCCGCCCTAGGCTCAATATCACGCCCCGTAACGCCAGCATCTTCGTTTGTTATAGTATCCCATCCGGGTATGGTGGTGGTAATCGAATTGACAGAGCCAGAAGGTATAGAGATAGGCCCGGTCACGGTGGTGCGAAATGTGGTTTCGGCCACACCGTCAACGATAGTAACGGCCCTATTACACATCAAAGGAATGCCATCGCCACTTTTGACCAATGCGCCATACGGTATTATCGTGCCGTTGAGGCCTGTCAACTGGCAAGTAACCACTGTCGGCTCCGCGACCTTTCGCCGCAAAAAATAAATAAAGCCCAAAGCGTCTTGCCAACGGCCGGTTGAAACTTGGGGATTAAACTGATTGCTTAGATAGAGAATATCCGCATTCTTAGCCTCAATTTCAGCCGTTTCACCATCGATCAATTGGCCAGCCGGAGTCATGGGTTCAACGTCTAGCTGTGGCTGATCTGGTTCCGCAAATGCGGTTATCCATTCTTGCGCTACGCTATCGCGAATATCTATTGTATCGGGTGCCACAAGCCCGACAGTGGGGTCAAAAATAAGTCGTGATTGCGCCACTTGCATCCCCTATCGTATTGAATTCAATGCTACCCGTCAAAACCCTTGTTTCGGCATCAAGATTTTCAACGTCAATATTTAGGATTTCCCGAACATCATCGACTTTCATAGCGGCCAAATGCAGATAAGATCGAACAACTGAAGATGTGAGGCGTTGACCCAAGTCTATCACAAAGTGGGGTATGCCTTGATCTTGGATGAAATATGCGTCATTGGTAAAAAGCCTGGCCTCATTGGCCACATTCTGGGCAGTGGCTTGTGCTCCCCGTGACAATGCAATATGACCGGAAGAATCCAAAGTCAAATCCCACGCGGGAAAGAACATATCGACAGGCCCATTAGCGCGTATGTTTGGAACCGCACGAACATCAACCAACGCCCGGAAATCAAAATTCCCCGGAGATTGTGCCAAACGGTTTTCTGTCGTCAACTTTAATGTTCTTCTGGTATGCGCCATATTATGTTCCAGAATTAGGGCCGCCAGTATCTCCATAGCCCGGTTGAACACCCTGGTGAGTGTGAGTGTCCAGTGTAATACTGTTAGATTGTACCACGCCGCCGCTGTTTTGTATAGAACCTTTATTCACAATATTGCCAGATTGGTTATTAATGTCGCCTGTTCTGTTGATAATTCCTTGCCTGAAAATGGCCGGGCCACCCTCTCGCCCATAAGCCTCTCCCCATACCTCAAGGCCTTGAGTAACACGAACATTTCCATCAAGTATAATCTGGGGGCAAGTAACTACGGCCTCAGAAGTGGCATTTATATTCACATTTCCACTTCCAGTATTCACATTTATATTGCCTGAATCTGTATTTATTGTGATATTTCCTGAAAGCGTTTTGACTTCGATATCGCCGGATTCTCGACAGGATATTTCAATATTAGCGGCTTTAGTAGATAGGGATATATTTCCAGTTACCGGATTAAGTTCCAGCCATATTTCCGGTGCCTCTCCAAGAACTCCGGGAAAAAGGATGCTGTCGGCCTGGTCAAAGCTGCGGAAACTGGCCGGGGGCACAGCTTCTTTGGTGTCTACTCCCACCCCTGAAGTGTCTCGCTTCATAGTTACGGCCAAGGCTTTGTCACCAGGTTGAGCATCCATGACAATGGCGGCCTTACCCGCTTGTGGCCGGTAATAAGCCAGTTTGGCCAAAGTGGCCGCCGGAATAGCATTGTCGAAACCATCCGTCTGGCTAACCAATGGCGTGGCCGAGGCATAACCTCCAGGCCCACCGGTGCTATTCTGGTCAGCCTGTCCGATTACCATTAATTCAGCGGTATTGACATGACTTTTGATGGATTGTTCAATAGCAAAGCTAATCGCATTAACCAGCGTATTCGGAGTTGATAATTTCCGCGAACCTTTGACTGGTTGTTCACTCATTTGAAGCCGCCTCTATTTTGCTTTCCCAATCGCCTCCACCTGGAACATAGGCTGATAAATCATGGGACAACTTAGTGATCTTCCATACTCCTGTAGCCTTGGGCACAATACTTTCCACCTGTATCAATCCACCATACTGCAAGTCTGGATTGAATATGCAACGGCACACGATACCGTCCTGATTGAAAGTCGGATAACCAATCATACCATTGGCTGAATTCAACAAGACGGCATTTCCTTCCCTTGATTGACCCTCGGGCATGGTAATCATTACCCCATCATCAATAAGCAGTTCACATCCGATATCCCGGGCCAGCTTCATAGCTTTTTCGATAGGTGAACCGGGAAACCAAGCATCCTTTACCGATGCTTCTACCCCTTCATTTTTATACTCATATCCGGCCTCAGACGCAAACTGAGCAAACAGATTGGCGGCTGGGGCCTCTCCCGCCACTGTAGCCGTGGGGCCAGCTATTTGGTTGGGGTAACTACCGCTATCGGCCTCAAAGTCCATAGCCACATCTGGCGCGGAATTGAAATCAGCCGAAGCGCTAATAATCTCTCCTTGGAATATGGTTGCCAGAGCTCCCCCTTTGTCCCCCGCCTTGACCTCAATAAGGTTTTTTTGCGATTCAAGAGGCTTAAAGGCCAGCATGGTCAGTTGTGCCATATCTTCATATTTCATGCCCCACACACGGGCCTTAAGGCTATTCTTTTCAGGCAAGCCCGGCTTTTCTATGGTCACTTGACAGGCCAGTCCCTCGATGATCTTAGTGTTACCACTTCCCCCGTCAAACCCACCCTGTGAGAGGGTAACCGCAAGCTGTATGGTTTTTAGGCTGAAACTTTTGGGCATCAGAACTTCAAACCTTCTGGCATTTCTTCGCCATCTTCCACGTATAAAAGTCTATACCTATCCCCCAGTCCATCCCAATGGGGAGGCCTTTCCCCGTCCGTATCAAGAAAATGCAAAGAACCATCCCAAAACTGTGAGGGTGATTGCACAATATCTGCCCTATTTTCGCACACTGCCCCCCTACAAATTGCTGTTCCATTTACGACCAAATCAAGGTATAATCTTTCTTGCCGCCAATAGATAGCCAAAAGGCAATATTGGCCAGCTAAAATAACGTTGAATACCTGGGCTGGCGTTTTGGAAAGTGGAATCTCTCTCATCAATACCCCCAACGAAAGGAAATTACATTGACCACTGCAACCTGTCCAAAATGCGGCGGAACGGAATTGTCGGAACCTAAGCTTATAAACTTTAATGGGCTACACTCTTTTATCGGTGCTTTGATTTTTGGCACCATTGGTTTTTTCTTCGGCATCATTGGAGCAATACCGGGAATAGCCGTTGGTATTATGTGTGGATACCGCTTTGGCAAGAAGCCCGCGTATCGAATTTGTATGAAGTGCGGAAAGCAAGTTATTTTGAAATAATCAATCAAAACAAATCACCAAGTCCAATATGAGCCAAAGATTCATTTTTTTCTTCTGGCTCATTTGTTTGTGTCTTACCTGTATTTTTCTTGCCTGAACTTGTCGGATTCTTCGGCTCTGTAATCACTGTCGTGGTGGTCTGAGTTTCAACCTCACGAACTTCCACCAACATCAACTCAACAACCAACATTCCCGCTCCGGCCTCAAGGGTACGTCGGTAGTTGTAACTTTCCAAAGTATAATTTAGATAGTATGTTGCCGGGGTTGATATGGAAAGCACCTCGGCTTCTTGTTGGAAAGTATCCAATGTTTGTAATACTGAATCAAAGTCTGATTCATTCCCCTGAACGCCCAAAGTTACCTTTATGCTTCCCGGATTTTGAACCTTATTATAATTTGCAAAGGCCCCCTTTTCGACCGGATAGGTAAGCGCCTTACCTTCATTACGATATTCGATATCAAAGAAGCTGGTAAAGCTTATTGGCTGATTGCCTCCGCTATCAAGTATTATCCAGCTTTGAAATAACATCATCTTCCCCCGGCCTGATTCATGCCAAAGTTGAAGTTTCTGGTCAAAGCCCGATTGATTGCCTCATTAGCATAAGCTAATACCATTTCAGGGGTAGTATTAGTCACTGTTATATTGTTTGATATCGTGGTTTGGCTTTGATCGGTATTGTTTGTAACAGGAGCGATAATACTTGATGAGACAGCAGCCGAAGCTCCCATCCCTGCCATAGGGTCTATCAAGGGAGAAGTTATGGCATTTCTACCATAGCCAGCCGAGCTTAGAATATTACGCGCTTCTGCCTCATTTCCAGAGGCTCTTGCTTTCTGCGCGCGAGCTAAAGCATCATCAAGGTTTGCTGTATTGTCATGGGTGAAATTATATAGCCACTCTCCGGCCTTACCTGCTTTATCAGAAATGGTTTCCACTAAACCTAATATGGAACGTAACTTTTCAACGATCCAATCAAGCCCGGCTTTAACCTCAGCCGGGGTTCCCATCATTTCCCAAAGTCCACCAAAAGCTACTTCACCATCATTTGCATATGTAATTAGATCATCCAGTAAAACAGACAATCCCCCTAGGGCGACAGTCAGAATACCTATCGGAGTTCTTAAAAAAGCCGCGCCCATCGTAATTATAGCGGGGACAACCTTAGCCGTTATAACTGTAGCTATGGCAAGAAATGCAACCCGTAACCTATCACCATTATTGGTTGCCCAATCTGATAATCTTGTTATTTTATCAGTGACAACTAATATAGCCGGAATAAGGGCTTGCATAATTGGCCATGCCGCTTTGGTTACAGCTTCACGTATTTGATTAAGCGCGTCTCTTCCTTTGCGATATCCTTCCAATCCGTCCCGGCCATATTTTTCAAGAAGCTTTTCCTTTTGTATTGTCTCTTCTTTGGTCAGGTTGTTCTTTTGCTCAAGTTTATCCAGTTCAGACAGTTCACCGGTTACCCCGTGAACTGTTTTCATCATCAAGGCAAATAAGGCCATCGGGCCTATGATGCTCTTGACAACTTGTGTCATGGACTGTGATAACTTTCTCCCGAAGTCTACCGAAGCCGTGCAGGTTCTCGGCGTCGACAAAAACGCCAGCCAGGACGACATCAAGAAGGCCTATCGAAAACTGGCCATGAAATACCACCCCGACCGCAATCCGGGCGA
>QMCE01004355.1_pt1 | contig 17351 bp, 17 predicted proteins | sample 1821851 | NCBI WGS metagenome assembly QMCE01 (sample SAMN09453174, study PRJNA476694) | Termite gut metagenome, whole genome shotgun sequencing project. | isolation source: worker | host: Odontotermes sp. | place: South Africa:Pretoria | collected 2016-01-28
TTAACTTTACCCCCGATTTCTCCGACATATCGTTGATTGACATCGAAGACTTTCATTTTAATACCGCTCTCCTCCAGGAATTGAAGGATACGTGGGATGGTTTTGGCTATGAACATACGAGTGCTGTAAAATTTACCGTAATACCGGAGATTTTATCCGGTCAATCCGAGCCCAATGTTGTCCAGGAAATAAGCCGAACGAAGCAAACACCCGATGGATCATCAATAGATAAAGTACAATACATATATGTGACAAATGATGTTACTATTAGCGCGGATGCAAACGCCAATGACTTTCCGAATGCGTCACAGCTAAATCTGGAGCTGAAAAAAGGCTGGAATATACTGCACTATTGGGAAAGTGGCTCAGGCACGAATATAGCTTGCGCCATCAGAGCTTTCGACGCAAGCGAGCTCACTGAAATTAACTGGGTAGCTCAGCGTCAGCCGTAGATTTGGCCGTTTGGAACTAAATCGCCCCGCGTTTTGCGGGGCGTTACGCCGGACTTTCGCGGAACGGACACGCCCGCGCTTTATTGACGAACGAAGCGAGATCGCGCTTGCGCAGACAAACTCCGAAGCTATCCGGCAAAGCCGGATGGCCGGGGATAGCGCAAGCCGCTTGCGGCTGGAGTGTAAGGGGGGCGGACAAAAATGCGGCTGTGTGCGGGAGGCCGTTTGGAAACAGCCCCCCTTTTTAGTTTTCCTTTTCCGGGGTTTTCAGATATTTTTCGATGAATTCCTGTTTTATTCGCAGCAAATCTTCGCGGGGGAGTTCGGCGAGGACTTTCCAGCCTAGATCGAGGGTTTGGTCTATGGAGCGGTTTTCGGTTTCGCCTTGGCTTAAAAAAATCTGCTCGAATTTTTCGCCGAATTTTAGATACCGTTTGTCGCTGTCTGAGAGTTCTTCTTCGCCGATGATTGATGAGAGGCTGCGTACTTGCTTCACTTTTGAATATGCGGCAAAAAGCTGGCTGGAAACGTCTTTGTGATCGTCTCGTGTCATGCCTGGCCCGATTCCGTCTTTCATGAGGCGTGAGAGGCTGGGAAGGCCGGCAACGGGGGGGTAAATGCCTCGCTGGAAAAGTTCGCGGTCGAGGACTATCTGGCCTTCGGTGATATATCCGGTTAAATCGGGAATGGGGTGGCTGATGTCATCGTTGGGCATACTGAGAATCGGTATTTGGGTGATGGAGCCGGATGAGCCTTTGATTTTTCCGGCGCGTTCGTACAGGGAGGCTAGGTCGGAGTAGAGATAGCCGGGGTATCCTTTGCGGCTGGGTACTTCTCCCCGTATTGAGGAAACTTCACGCAGGGCTTCGCAGTAGTTGGTCATGTCGGTCATCACGACAAGAACGTGCATGTTTTTTTCGTAGGCGAGATACTCGGCGGCGGTCAACGCGCAGCGGGGGGCAACCAGCCGTTCGAGGGACGGCGCGTCCGCAAGCGACAGAAAAACCACGACATTGGAAAGCACGCCGGATCGTTCAAAATCGTCCAGGAAGAAACGCGCCGCGTCATAGTTGACTCCCATCGCGCAGAAAACAATGACAAAAGATTCGTCTGACGCGGAAATTATTCGTGACTGCCTGACGATCTGCGCGGCGAGGCGGTTATGCGGCAGGCCGTTGCCCGAAAATACCGGGAGTTTCTGGCCGCGAATCAGCGTGTTCATGCCATCAATCGCGGAAACGCCGGTCTGGATAAAATCGCGGGGATATACGCGGGCATAGGGATTTATCGGGTAGCCGTTTACGTCAAGGGTCTGTGATGAAAAAATGTCCCCGTAGCCGTCAATGGGTTCGCCTAGTCCGTTGAAAATTCTTCCCAGAAGGCCGGGGCCGACTCGCAGTTCCATCGGTCTACCGAGAAATTCAACACGAGAATCATCGGCGGAAAGCCCGGAAGAGCTGCCGAAAATCTGAATTGCCGCCCAGTCATCGCTCAGGTCTACTACCCGCCCCAATCGCCGCGAATTCCCGCGATCATAGACGGCAACCATTTCGTTAAAACCTATGTTGCGCCCGCGCTCGGTGATCACAACCGGGCCTTCAACACGGGTCAGCCCTTTGTATTCGATTCCCCTCATGAAACTTCCCTCACGCGGTAACTCCGCTCTAGTTCTTCAAGCGCGGCGCGCATTTTCATTTCAAAATCATCAAGCCCGGCAAGAGCGTCATTCGGTACAGCGCTTTTAAGCCGGGATAATTCTTCTTTAAGTCCCATTCCGGTAATTTTTGACAACGGAGAGCCGAGCTTTATGCAGGTAAGCGAGCGGGCATGAAACTCCATTATCAGCTCCAGCAGACGTACTTGTTTTTCGGGAACGCAGTACATATCGACTTCATCGAAAGAATTTTGCTGGAGATAGCCGTCTTTGATTATTTGGGCGGTGACAAGGATGAGTTTTTGCTCATCGGGCAAAGCGTCGGGGCCGATAAGCCGGACAATTTCGGACAGGCGTTCCTCACGTTTGAGGAGCTCAAGGCACTGGCCGCGCACTTCCGCCCAGCGGGGATTTACTTTTTCCCACCAGCGTCCGACTTCGGCGGCATACTCGGAATAACTGTCAATCCAGCTGATCGCCGGGTAATGCCGGGCGTTGGCAAGTTCGCGGTCTAACGCCCAGAAACAGCGGATAAAACGCTTGGTATGCTGAGTTACCGGCTCGGAAAAATCGCCGCCCGGCGGGGAAACCGCGCCAATTATCGAGATAGAGCCTTCACAGCCGGAAAGAGTCCGCACTCTGCCGGCGCGTTCATAAAATTCGGCAAGCCGTGTGGGAAGATACGCGGGAAAACCTTCCTCGGCGGGCATTTCTTCCATGCGCCCGGAAAGTTCGCGCAGCGCTTCCGCCCAGCGGCTGGTCGAGTCCGCCATTATAGCGACATGAAATCCCATATCGCGGTAGAATTCCGCAAGCGTAACGCCGGTATAGATTGACACTTCACGGGCGGCAACAGGCATATTCGATGTATTGGCGATGAGTATTGTCCGTTCCATGAGGCTGCGCCCGCTGCGGGGGTCTTGTAATTGGGGAAATTCGGTCAAAACATCGGTCATTTCATTGCCCCGCTCGCCGCAGCCTATGTAGATAATCACGTCCGCGTCACACCACTTCGCAATCGCGTGCTGGGTCATGGTTTTACCGGTTCCGAAACCTCCGGGAATCGCGGCAGTCCCGCCCTTGGACAGGGGAAAAAACACGTCGATTACCCGCTCGCCTGTTATAAGCGGCTGATCCGGAGAAAGCCGCGCGGCGTTGGGGCGGGCAAGACGCGCCGGCCACCACTGGGCAAAAGGAATATTCTGCCCCGAAACGGTTTGCGCCGCCGCTTCGCCCACGGAATAATCCCCTTCGGGGGAAATGCTGCGTATTTCATCGTCCGGTGACATGCCGGGCGGAATCATTATTTTACAATCAACGCTTTCCGTTTCTTTGACTGTTCCCAGAACCAAGCCGGCAGAGGCGGGAACTTTTTCGCCGGACGCGATTTTTGCGGCTAACATGGCGTTCGGAACAAAATGCCATTTTTTCGTCATGTCCAGCGGATCGATGCGTCCGCCCGATTTCATAAACGCCCCGTCTTGTGTGTAGAGCAATTCCAGAGGCCGCTGAATGCCGTCGTAGATTGTTCCCATAAGTCCGGGGCCGAGCAGCACGGAAAGCGGGCGGCCGGTTGAAACCGCCTTTTCCCCTACTCTCAGGCCGGCGTTGTCCTCGTACACCTGAATAACCGCTTCGTCACCTTCCACGCGGACGATTTCGCCGGTTATGCGTTTTTCGCCGGCTTCCACTACGTCAAACAAGCCCGCTTTTCCCAAACCTGATGCCCTGATGATGGGACCGGATATACGATTGATTCGTCCTTCGATTAACACGGCTGCGCTCCCTGATCGTCAAAGAATTCGCGTCCCAGCAGGGCTTCCGCAAGTTCCGTTCTATTCCGGTGGATAAAAAAATCGACATCTTTGCCGATTGACGATATTATCCGCGCCGTACCGGTCTCGATTACAATTTCTGGAAAAGCGCCGCCGGAATTACTTTCTTCCAGAGAAAATTTCCGTCCGGGCAAAAGTTCACTCAGCATATTTTCGGCCTCACCGGAAGTAATTTTCCAAAAAAAAGCGCGGACGGGTTCGCCTTGCGTCTCCGTTTCCGTGACATGCGCCTCGCCGCTTTCGTCCAGCCTGCGTTTAAGCCCCTTCGCCAAAATCGCAAGGGCGCGAGCGCGTTCCAGATGAGCGTACCAGTTTTCGACAGCCTGGACAATCAAAGTGTCTACGATCTGCGCCTTGATACGCCGCTTTTCCACTGGAAGACGGGCGGTAATTTCCCGGACGGCGTTTTCTGTTTGCCGCGAATATTTCTGTTTTATCTCGTCAAGGCCGGCGGACGTTTTCTTTTCCCATTCCTGCGTTTGGGCATTTACCGTTTCATCGGCTGTTTTGAGAATACGATGGGCTTTTTTCCGGGCATCTTCGAGAATCTCCCGGTCAAGAATTTCAGTTGATTGCAGCTCTTCCATGTTTTTTTCTCATACATGCACTCCGATAGCCTGCCTGATGGAATCTACCAGCGTTTTTCTGCCGGGCAAACGCCCCATAATGCCGGGTATTTCCACGATCAAAGGATAGCGGCCGGAAATCTGCCAGTCTATCAACAAATCGCCGAGCCAGTCGGCGGTTTCTTCGGTCAAAATCAGCACGCCGAGATTTCCGGCGGCAGGCAAAGCGTCCGGCAGCGCAGCCGCCGCGTCTTTGTTCCAGCCTTCGGTAATCTGCCTAAAAACGGCAACTGCCTCTTCGCTGTCACTTACCGGCTTCCCCTCAATGCCGATAAAGCGAAAAGCCGTTACCAGCTCAGCGTCGCCGATAAAAAAATAATCCAAAGTTTATCCTACAAAATCAATATAAGCAGGGCGACAAGGAATCCCCATAAACAAATACCTTCGGCAAGACCAGCAAAAGGCAGGGCTTTCCCCGAAATATCCGCGTTTTCGCTCATCGCGCCCATCGCGGCGGCTCCGATACGCGCCACCGCGATACCTCCCGCTATACAGGAAATTCCCACGGCAAGAGCGGCGGCAAAATATTTCCATATCGACGCTGTCGCGGCGGCAGTTTCAGCGGTAACGGCCTCCTGCGCAAAAACCGCCACGCTCAAAACCAGCAACGCGCACACAAGAAAGATTTTTCGTTTCATTATTCACTCCTCTCTACACCGCATAAGCGGCGATATATATCGAACGACACCGCGCAAGCGGCGCAATTTCACCCAACGCTATCTGTCTTTTTTCCAAACCGGAAAGGCGAAAATTCAACTCCCGTCTCAGTAAAAAATTTACTGAAAAATTCATAATATTGCAAACGCACTACCTGTATGGCGACAATCATACCCTCAAGCACAATTATAACCAGATTTCCAAAAATCATGATCACCAGCGCGGAAACAGAACCCACAGGACTGGAACTGGCAAGCAGATCGGAAAAACGGAACACAATGTATGAAAGCACCGCATGCGAAAGAGCAAACGCGCCCACGCGGAGAAAACTCACCGTATTTGAAATATAACTCGACGCGGTTTCTATCATCTCGACAAATCCTTCCATGAAAAAAGTCAGGAAACCGTGTTCCAACAGCGGTTTTTGCCGGGAAATAATGCGCCATATTAGCGAGCCGAAAAAGATAAAAAACACAGGGATAAAAATTCCCGCAAAATCGTATGCGTGAAAACGCCCGCCGGCAATACAGCGCAGCGCGATAAACAGCGCGTACCAGAAAAGAAGCAGCCCCGCAAGCCCTGTCTTGGAGAAAAACGCCGCCTCATATTTTTTCATTATACAACGGTTAATAATATTTATTATCAGCCCGACCGAATTGAGAATTACCCCTATGCCTATGGTAAAACCGAAAAAATAAAAGAGCTTTCGCACACTGCCGCCCTTTTCCGCAAGGGGCATGATCGTCAGAATATGATCCACCGGATGCCCGGTCAAAGCCGCGCTTATCGCCCGCGTAGGACGGACAAGCAATCCCATCGTAAACACTTCGCCGGTTAAAAGCCCCATCACCATTGAGGCCGCGCCCACCGCAATAAGCGGAGAAGAATATTTTTTGAATTTTGATAAAATTTTCAGGCCGTGCCTGCCGGTCAGGATTCCGGCCAAAAGAAGCACAAAACCCTGTCCAAAATCGCCGAACATCACCCCGAAAAGAATCGTAAAGAAAAAAGCAACCATCGGAGTAGGATCGATAGTTCCGTACAAAGGAGCGCCGTAGGAAAATACCAATCCTTCAAAACCTTTCACGAACGCGCTGTGAGGGCGGGATCGTAGGCGCGAATCGCAACCCTGCCCGCTGAAAGCCGTTTCAGGTCAGACGCGACACCCGCCACCATATCGCCGGGAATCCACCCCGAAAGAAAATATATGCTGGCAGTAGAATCAAGACGCGCTTTTATCTGTTGAACGGCAAGACCTACCAATAAGGAAGCGGCGCGTGTCTTAAAATCGCTGTCCATATTAAGGCGCGTCCGCTCTTTTTCCTGGACTATTTCGCCTAAGTTTTTTTCCGCCTCAGCATATTTCTGCTCAAGTCCGGCAAGCATCTCAGGCGGAACGCCTTTATAATCTTTCGGTACGGTAATAGCCTCAAAAGAATATTTTTTCAGCTCTGAATCGAGGGCAAAACGCCCCTTGCGGGAACTGGCGGCGAGAATGCGTTTGCCGTTGTCCCCCATCGCTATAATTACCGCCCGGTCTCCCAGACTTTCCCGCAGTTTTATCTGATTTTCGGGGTCAAGCCGCCCTAGCCGCAGCGTCAAATACGACAATTGATCCAAATCGGAAAACGAGGCGTTCAAATTTGAAAAAGACTTTGCCTCGTTCAGAGTTTCTTCTATATGCTTTTTTTCTTCGACGGCCTCAGTTTCCCTTTTTCTCAACGCCTCAACCACGCCGATAAGTTTTTCCGCCGCCGCTTCCGAGGCGGCATCCGGCATAACACTATCCGTCTGCGGTTCTTCGGGAAGCTCTACCCGCAAATATCCGGCGGCGGTTTTCAGCCTGTCCAGCAAAGCCCTGATTTTTGCCGCCGCTTCTCCCTCAGCCGCCGCCCCGGAAACGCCCGCCCCGGCTTCCGAAGACGAAAAATGTATCGCCTCACGGCGTCCCAGATATTCGATAACGCCGTCAATATCGCCCTTGAGAATGGTCATTTCCACCCGTTTCATTTTGCGCGGACGTATCATACCGGAACCTCCAGCAGCTCAAACACGCCGGAAGACGAAAGCCCCAGACCAAGCCCTTCCGTAACGCTGGTAAGAATATCCTCCTCAAACTGTTTCAGTTTGATAAAGCAAAAAATCGCGCTGACGGCAAACGGCATGTTATGAAAAGAGCGCAAAGCCAGCGTATACAGATACTTTGACGCGGCATTTTGAAAATATCGCGGATCAGCCGTCCACATTTCGCCGGAAATTTCAGGATTAAGAAATTTCTCCCATCTCCAGCCGTCCCATGCTTCGCGTATATCCATCGGCATATCCAGCGATTCGACGGCTTCCGCCGCAAGGGAAATTGCGCGCTTGTTAGAAACAGAAATACGGCTTTTCCGCGCCGGTTTTGACTCGTCACCAGAAGAAACAGGTATTGAAATATCCATCAAATGTTTACCCGTTTCCCCGGAAGATTTTTCAAAGTACGAACGAAGCCGCAGCGCCCATATACAGTTTCGCAGGGAAATTTCTTCGGAAAGTATTCTCTGCGCGATAATCCGGTCTTCGGCAGACAAGCGGAACAGGCTTTCTTTCAAGGCGGAATAATAACGTGTATCCATTTCCGTCTCAATGTCCGTCAGATCACAATTTTCATCTTCAAAGTTCTGTAAATTATCCCGCAAAATAAAATCGAACTCCGTGCCCTCCAGCATCCGGCGGAGATCAGGATAAAATTCAAATTTTACCGTTCCGAAATTCCCAATACCAACAAATTTCGGCAGCTCTTTCTTGCCCGCCCGCAAATAATGCAGACAAGTTTTCAAATCCGCGTATTCATAGGCGCGAAGCTGACGAATCAAAAGTTCCGGCGGCTTCCTAAACGAACGCACCACCGAAAGAATGTGGTTGACGGCTCTTTTTACAATTCTGTTTTCAATATCGACAAGAAATTCACGTCCCGGAAGAGCGGTATGCGGTTCAGGAAAAATCAACCGGTCAAGCTCATTCAAGGTTCTCACACCCGCAAGCGCGGAAAGGCGTTTCCCTACAAATGATTTACCAATAACCCCGCACGCTTTACTGTATGCGTAGGCCCGCTCTCCCGCGTCAAGCATTCACTCATCTCCGGCAAATAATGATTCCAGAACAGCGGCAAAACGCCCGTTATCCGCTTGCGCCGCCCCGGTCTTTTCACGATAGGCCGCAAGCTCTTTTTGGCAGTCTTCTTTTACTTTTTCAACAACTTTTTGAAATTCAGATTCTTCAAACGCGACACCGCTCTGATACCGTTCTTCGTAAGCGGCGCGTCCCTGCCGTTCACTTTCCCGAACCCGCCTGTCCGCCTCAGCCTGAGCGTCCTTGACCAGAGAATCGGCCTCGGCTTCAATTTTCAAAAGATGACCAAGGATACCTGCGTCGTCCATGGCTTAATCCAGAGCAGTAAGTATATCTTCGTACTTGCTGATAATTTTATATGCGCCGGCAGCGTCATTTTGGGCTTGAAGGTCAATATAGAACTGAGGATTTTCCAGCAGTTCGGCCAGACGCTTCAAAACACGCAAATGTTTTTCCGACTCTTTCAACGGCGCCAGAATCGCAAAAAGCAGATATACCGGCTCGCCGTCCAGCGAATCGTAATCTACCCCTTTCCGGGAAATCCCCAGAACACCCCGCACAGTATCAACCGTGTTAGTCTTCCCGTGCGGAATAGCAATACCCTTTTGAATTCCTGTAGACATTTTGGCTTCCCGCGCGCGAAGCGCTTCCAAAATATCTTCCCGCTCGTTTATATGCCCCGCCTGGCAGAAAAAATCAACCAGTTCTTCAAATGCCTCGTCTTTGTCTTCCGCCTCAAGATTGACCTTGATATATTCAGGCAGAAATAAATCGCGCAAAAACATCCAAACCTCCCGAATTACTCCGGTTGTGCCTCTAATTCCACAGTATCTTCCGGGACAGGATCACCGGCGTTTGAAGTTCCTTCGGGATTCATGGCTTCTTCCAGCCAATTCTCTCCGCTCACTTCGGTCGAAAGCTCCCGTCCTGCAGCCTCAACGCCCCTGCCGCCAGGTGTCCGGTTCAAAAGCGCGAGTCCCAAACTGACAATCAGAAAAATCGCGCCCAAAACCGTAGTCGTTTTAGTCAGCACATTCCCCGAACGCGAACCAAATGCCGAACCACTACCGCCCGCAAAAAGCCCGCCCAGACTATCGCCCTCCTCGTTTTGTATTAAAACCAGCAAAATAAGCAAAACCGCCACAATAACAAAAATAACCAGCAATACAATACTGAGTATACCCATCTGTCAAACTCCAGTGTAAATTTGTGCGCTTTAAGAACAAAAACTAAAACGCCGTTTTATCAGTATACTCTACTAAAATACGCAGAGTTATTCAAGACATCGGCTAACCGCTTGCGGCAGTCAGCACATCTTTATTGCAATGAAAGGGGGGACACTTTCCACACGGTCACCGGCGCATAGAAACAATCATCGTGTCCCCCCTTACGCTCCAGCCGCTATGCGGCTTACGCTATCCCCCAGTTTGGGGACTAGGGAGTAGGGACTGGGGAATTTGTTGTTTGTAATCTAATCGTGGAAATACAAAACCGCAATTGCTTACAAGATTTTCCACACAGCAAGCGAAACGCGAAAATGACGCGCAGACAGCGAACGGCAAATTCCCCACTCCCCAGTCCCTATTCCCATGGAGCATAAGGGGGGCGAGCGGGGATTGTGGCTGTATGCCGGTGGCCGTTTGGAAACAGCCCCCCTTTTTTGACTATGACCGCGTGTAACAAATACGTGGAGTTTTCGCTCCGCGAAAACTCCGTAGCTGTCCGGCTCTGCCGGACAGCCTTACTCCCGGATGTCCTCGATTTCGGCGCCGTCTAGGTTTTGGACGGCGGCTTCGGCTTCGGCGCGGCTTATTCCGGTTATTTTCAGGGTTGCGCGGCGATGGGAAAGATCGTCTCCTTCGGAGGACATGAAAGCGACAAAGTTGCCGCCTTTTTCGGCTATGGCTGACGCGAATTTTGCCAGCTGGCCGGGTTTTTCGCTTATATTGAGGATGATTCTCAGTCCTACATGTCTCGCGCCGAAGGCGTTGATAAAGACGTGAAAAAGGTCTGTGTCGGTAATGATGCCGGCCAATAGCGATGAATTCATCACTGGAAGGCAGCCTATGCCTTTGTCGGCCATAATTCGCGCGGCTTCTTCGATTACTTCGTCTTCCGAAACGGTGATCACGTTTTTTTCCATGATTTTTTCGACGGTGAGTTTTGACAGGAGATAGCTGATCTCATACATGTCAAGGCTTGTCGCCGGGGAAGGGCCGGCTTTTAGCAGGTCTTTGCGGGTGACAATGCCTAAAAGGATGTTATTTTTATCCAACACTGGCAAATGGCCTATTTGTTCCCTGTCCATAAGCGAACGGGCATCGGCGAGGGACACATCGGGGCGGATAAAAACCGGATTTCGTGTCATTACTTGTGATACCAGCATTGCAAACCTCCCGGATACGCGGCTTTTACCGCGTCATTTTTTTTATCAAGCGGCGGTGGGGCCGCTTTGATGATATTTTTTGCCGAATGGCGTTTAACGGTTTAACGCCTTATTCAATCAGCACAAATTTATCCAACGCAATCGAAGATATTGTTTCGGTGATGTTATATCTCGGCAGATCAAGCCTGTTAAGCGCTCCTTCGGGTAACACGCCGTTATGATAATTGTATTCTGTGTTGTCCGCCGCAAAATCAAGCCGGATATAATAAGAACCGGTTTCTGTCCAGGGCTCTCCTTCCGGCGTTGTGAGATCGACTGTAAGCGCGTCTTCGGAAACGCTTCCCTGTCCCCGCGCCGCAACTCCGGCATCGTTAAAACTGGTAAAAAGCGTAACTGTAACATCTCCGGTTTTTCCGGTAATTTCCGTGATGGTTATTTTTTTCCCGGATGTGTCGCCGGTCACGCCGCCGCCGCCCAGAACAAAACGGCTTGCCGCTATTGCGGTTTTCGCCTTTGTGATGGATACGTTGGCCGCTTTGTACCATTTCGCGGCCGCGTCACCGGGTAAATTGTTTTGGGCTTCCAGCCAGACACGATACGTTCCGCTTCCTGTCCAGCCGGGATCGTCCGTCCAGTCTTCATCGTTCTGAAATTCCTTGAGCTGAACTGTCGCTTTACTGCCTTCTTGAACACAAGAACCCAGCGCGACAATGCCGTTTTCGGTGTTGAGCGTTTCCATGTCGGTATCGACGGGACTGATAAAAATAACAGCCTGATCGGGAATTTCCATTTCGCCGGGATACCCGGTAATGATTATAGTTCTTGCGGCGCTGTCATCGTTTCCGGTATCAGTGGAAGGAACAGGCGTAATTTCACCGGGGGCGGCTTCCGGGTCATTGCTGTCGGTGAACGTAATAGTTCCGTCTATCGCGGTGATTCCCTCTCTGCTTACTGTCACGGTAAACGGCTCGCCGCCGTCTGCCGGGGTAAGAGTCCATACGCTGTCTGATTTTGACGCTGTTCCGGTAGAGGTTTTTCCGTCAACGACAAATGTATAAACCTCATCGTCTATGATCGCTAATACGTACACTTGTCCGCTTGAATCTTCGCCTTTGAAAATTTCAATAACGGGCTCTTTACTTCCGAAAAGATCGCAGCCTGTAAAACCGGATACAAGCATGAATGACAATAATCCCGCGAAGATCGTCTTTGTCATTACCTGTGATGCCGGCATTACGAACCTCCCAGATACGCGGATTTTACCGCGTCATCTTTCATCAGATCGGCGGCGGGGCCGCTTTTGACGATCTCTCCGGTTTCCAGAATATACGCTCTGGAAGCGAGCGCAAGCGCTTTGTAAGCATTCTGTTCTACTAAAAGTATAGTCGTTCCCGACTGGTTTATCTCTTTAATAACAGAAAAAATCTCGTCAACAAGAATCGGAGCAAGTCCCATTGACGGCTCGTCGAGCAGTAACAGGCGGGGCTGGGCCATGAGAGCGCGTCCCATAGCGAGCATCTGCTGTTCGCCGCCGGAAAGAGTTCCCGAAACTTGATTTCTGCGCTCTTTCAGCCGGGGAAAAATGCCGTAGATTTTTTCCATGTCATGACGGACAGACTGCCGCCCGGCGCGAGTCATGGTTTTGCGGGAATACGCTCCCATTTCCAGATTGTCGCGGACGCTCAAATTGGCGAATATACGCCGGCCTTCGGGAACTTGCACCAAGCCTTGAAAAACGATGCGGTCAGCCGGCATGGAGCTTATGTCACAGCCGTCAAAAATCACGCGCCCGGAAGTTTTTTTGATGATGTTGGAAATTCCGTGCAGGGTTGTGCTTTTTCCCGCGCCGTTAGAACCGATAAGGGTGATAATTTCCCCAGCCGAAACCTCGAACGAGATTCCCCGCAGCGCGCGAATTGCCCCGTAATGTACGCTCAGTTCCTCGACAATTAAAAGGGGGCTGTTCGCTTGTGTTGAAATGTTATCCATCGGCGGCCTCGGAGCCAAGATAGGCTTTGATCACCACGGGATTCCGGCGTATTTCGTCCGGCGTTCCTGACGCGATTGTCCGCCCGTAATCAAGAACCATAAGCCGTTCGCAAATGCCCATTACTAGTTTCATGTCATGCTCAATCAAAAAAACTGTTAAATGAAATTTATTTCTGATAAACGAAATGAGTTTCATCAATTCTTCGGTTTCCTGCGGATTCATGCCCGCCGCCGGTTCGTCCAGCAATAGCAGGCTGGGATTGGAAGCAAGCGCTCGCGCAATTTCCAGTTTGCGCTGTTCGCCGTAGGGAAGATTTCGCGCCAGTTCATGCTTTTTTTTGTCGATTTTGAAAAGCGCAAGCAGCTCGGAAGCCTGAATAATCATCCGTTGTTCATCATCGTAAAAACGCTTTGTCCGCACGAGCGCGTCCACGGGATTTATCGTCCGCTGGGAATGTAACGCTATGCGGATATTGTCCTCTACGGTCAGATTTGAAAAAAGCCGTATATTCTGAAAGGTGCGGGCAATGCCGATTTTGTTCAGCCGGGACGCTTTGAGTTTTCCCGCCAAATGCGTATTGCCCCGCCGGTCGCGGAATTCGATCTCGCCGCCCGATGGAGTGTAAATTCCCGACAGCATATTGAAGACCGTGGTTTTTCCCGCGCCGTTCGGCCCGATAAGACCGACAAGCTCCCCATTGTACAGTTCGCAGGAAAAATCGCTGACCGCTTTAAGCCCGCCGAATTCAATCGAAATACTCTGAAGACGCAATCTGAGTTCCTGTTCGCTCATGCGTCCTCCTTTTTTTTCCCCAGCACAACCCGGTCAAAAAAGCGCACAAACGAAAGCTCTTTCATGCCCAAAAGACCTTGAGGCCGGAAAAACATCACAAGAATAAGTATCAAAGGATAAATGAGCAGGCGATAATCTTGCAAAAAACGCAAAAATTCTTGAAGGTAAGTCAGGACAAAGGCCGACAGTATCGAGCCGGTCATTGATCCCATGCCTCCGAGCACCACATAAATCAGAAAATCAATGGATTTAAGGAATCGCGCCACTTCCGGTTGAATGTGTCCGACAACCATCACATACAGACAGCCGCCGAGCCCCGCGATAAAAGCGGCAATTACAAAGCCGATCATTTTATAGCGAAAAGTGTCGATACCGCTTGATCTGGCGGCAATTTCATCTTCGCGGCAGGCCATGATTGCCCGGCCATAAGTCGAACGCAGAAAATTTTGCAATAGAGCCACGGTAATGACCAGCGTCGCAAGCACCACCACAAGGGCAAGCTCCCTGTTAAGCGCCATCACTGTGGTGAATCGCCTGCCGTTCGGCCCGCCGGTTAATGATTTGAGGTTGATGAAAACCACGCGGATAATTTCGCCAAAACCCAATGTCACGATGGCAAGGTAATCGCCGGAAAGTTTGAGCACGGGAAAACCAATGAGAAAACCGGCAAAAGTCGTCAAAAGAGTCGCGCATAAAGCGGCAAGCGGCAAGGGTATGCCGAGGTCTATATTGAAAAAAATGCAGCTGAACGCGCCAATAGCGAGAAAGCCCGCCTGTCCAAGCGAGAGCTGCCCGGTAACGCCGACGATCATGTTCACCGACATCGCCATTATCGCGTTTACGCCGCCCGTTGAGATAATTCGGGCGGTGTATGCGTCGATAACGCCGATTTTCATTAGCAAAAGGGGCAGGACAATGGCAAGAATCCCGGTGACGGCAAGTATTATAGTTGAACGATACGATTTACGCGCCATGCTAAACCTTTACCCGGTGTTTTTTGCCGAGTATTCCCGTCGGCTTAATCAGCAGAACTACGATCAAAATCGAAAAGGAGATCGCGTCACTGAATTGGCTGGAAATAAAACCTTTGGTAAATGTTTCGACAATGCCGAGGATAAAGCCGCCGAGCATGGCCCCCGGTATCGAGCCTATTCCGCCGAGAACCGCCGCCACAAACGCCTTGAGACCGGGCATCATTCCCATTAACGGATTGACCTGGGGATAAGACGAAGCGTACAACACGCCGCCGCCTGCGGCAAGCACCGAGCCGAGGGCAAAAGTAAAGGAAATTATCCGGTTGACGGAAATTCCCATGAGACTGGCCGCCTGCATATCAAACGAAACGGCGCGCATGGCTTTACCGTGTTTGGTGTAATTGACGATATAATTCAACGCCAACATGAGGACAGCCGAGAGAATTATCACGATTATCTGAATATTTGAAACGGTCAGCCCGCCGCCAAACTGAAAACTGACTACAGCCGGCTGGGGAAACTGACGCGGATTGGGGCCGATAAACGGCAGCACCCGCGCTCCGTTCTCCAGAATCAGGCTGACCGCTATGGCGGTAATCAGCGAATTCAGGCGGGGCGCGGAGCGCAGCGGACGATACGCCAGCCGCTCGATGCTTATGCCCAAAACGGCGCATATCAGCATGGAAGCGGCAAACGCGAGCAACATTCCCACAGGGCCGGCTCCCACGGCTCCTAATACAAAGAAAGCCGTGTACGCGCCGATCATCAGAATATCCCCGTGGGCAAAGTTGATTAAGAGGACTATACCATAAACCATGGTATAGCCCAGCGCTACCAGAGCGTAAATCGACCCCAGAGAAACACCGTTGATTAACTGCTGTAAAACTATCGTAAGCGGCTACCTGGGATTGACCGTCGTTTTGTAGGAATTGACCAGCTTGCCGTCTTTTTTGACGATTTCAAGTATGGCCGCGCCCTTTAACGGGTTACGGTTGGAATCAAAACGGATATTTCCGGTAATGTAGGAACCGTTGATCTGTGCCATCGCGTCTTTAACCGCTGTCGTGTCGAAAGTTCCGGCGGCTTTGATTCCGTCAGCAACGAGCATAAACGTATCATAACCGAGCGCGGCAAACTGTGACGCGGGTTTGTTGAATCTGGCGGAGTAAGCTTTGACAAAAGCCGCGCCTTTGGGATCAGTGGTATCCGAGGCAAAGCCCGACGACCAGAAGCCGTTCAGCACTTCGTCCCCGGCATTGTCAACAAGGCTGTCCCAGCCGTCACCGCCGACTAAAGCGCAAGTCACGCCCTGTTCACGGAGACGCTTTGCCTGGAGCGACACATCATTGTAATAATTGGGAAGGTAAACCACGTCGGGGTTCGCCGCCCTGATGCGGGTAACTTGGGCGTTGAAGTCAACATCGCCTGTCTGATACGCCTCGTCCGCGACAACCTGTCCGCCCAACGCTTTGAACTGCTCTTTGAACGCATCGGCAAGACCGGTGTTGTAATCCGCGCCCGCGTCATAGAGAACTGCCGCCCGGCGGCTGCCCAGAGTGTCATACGCAAAATCCGCGCCGACTACGCCCTGAAACGGATCGATAAAACATGCGCGGAAAATAAAATCTCCGGCATTGGTCACGTTCAAAGCCGTAGCCGAAGGGGAAATCAAAATTACCTTGCTCTGCTGCGCCAGCGAAGTCAACGCTTCGGTCGGGCCGGAAGTGCTTGAGCCAAGCACAAAAGAAACCTTGTCCCGCGTGGTCAGTTTCGTGAAAGCGTTGACCGATTTTTCGGCATTGCCTTCGTCATCTTCGGACAGCAGGGCAATTTGCTTGCCTAAAAGACCGCCGGCGGCGTTGATTTCTTCAATCGCCAGCAAAGCGCCGTCCCGTGATTCATTGCCGTAATAGGCCACGCCGCCTGAAAGCGGGAAGATCGCGCCGATAGACACTGTATCACTGTCTTTTTCCTTGCAGGCAACCAGCGCGAAAAGCGCGCAGCACGCCACAAGTGCCACAATAAATTTTTTTGTCATTTTTTTCCTCCTTTTACATGATAAAGGGTATAATACCGCAGGGCAAGCCCCGCGCCCGCCGCTTTGCCAACTTTTTGGCAGAGCGGCTTTCCGCACAAGAAACTTTCAGGCAGATTTTACGCAAACTGCGCGATAGGCGTGAATGTTTCGGCTTTGAGCGAAGCCCCGCCGACAAGCGCGCCGTCGATATTTTCTTTTGCCATAAGCTGGGCGGCGTTTTCGGCTTTGACCGATCCGCCGTACTGAATGATGATCTTGTCCGCGGCGGCCTGTCCGTAGAGCCGGGCAATGACCTTGCGGATAAAAGCGTGTATCGCGTCCGCGTCTTCGGGTGTGGCCGTTTTGCCTGTTCCTATCGCCCAGACGGGTTCGTAGGCAATGACAATATTCGCAAGTTCGGCTTCGCTGACTCCTTCCAGTCCTTTGACTGTCTGGGTTTCGCAGACCGCTTCCGCCCTGCCCGCCTCGCGTTCTTCCAGAAGCTCGCCCACGCAGAGAATCACTTCAAAGCCGTGTTTGAGGGCAAGTTTGAGTTTTTTGTTGATAAGCGCGTCATCTTCTTTATAGATGTGCCGCCGCTCGCTGTGTCCGAGAATAATTGTCTGCACGCCCAAGTCTTTAAGTTGCAGCACTGAAACTTCGCCGGTATGCGCGCCCTGCTCTTCGACAGCGCAGTTCTGCGCGCCCAGGCGGATATTGCTGCCTTTGACAATCGCTCCGACTGTTTCAAGGCTTGTAAAAGACGGGGCGACCAGATATTTGTGTTTGCCGTCTTTGAGTTGTGTGACGAGAGCTTTGGCAAGTTCCGCCGCCTCGTCCCGCGTTTTGTGCATTTT
>QMCE01769591.1_pt1 | contig 17349 bp, 15 predicted proteins | sample 1821851 | NCBI WGS metagenome assembly QMCE01 (sample SAMN09453174, study PRJNA476694) | Termite gut metagenome, whole genome shotgun sequencing project. | isolation source: worker | host: Odontotermes sp. | place: South Africa:Pretoria | collected 2016-01-28
CTGCTCCGGTGCAAATTTCACGATGAACGAGGTATTTAATTTGCCGCAAAAGCTGACAAGTGTAGGAAGTGCTTTCGCATATCAACTGTTCCGTGGCTGCTCCGGTGCAAATTTCACAATGAATGAAGTAATTAATCTGCCGAAAGACATTACAAGTGTGGGCGATGCTTTTGCCGAATCTATGTTTTCCGGCTGTCGCGGCGGTTCTTCTTGGGGGGGCTTCCGTGAATAAAGCAAGCATTCTCAATGTAGTGGTGGGAACCTTTCTTTTTCAAAGCATTCTCGCGATGACGCCGTCGGTTATCAACAATATATTAAAAACCGATATGTCCGAGGTTATCCGTATCCTCATTTCCAACGGCATGATCATCTATGCCTTAACCAGAAAAACGAAGGTGACCAAATGAAAAAGAATTTCGATTTTCGCCGTTTTTTAGCGGATAACATTGTAGTTGTCATTTTTGTGTTTATCACTCTTGTGGCAATTCCCATATCGGGACTTTCTCTTTTTTCCATAACCCAGGAAGTTGTTACCCGGATAGGCCGGAACTGCTTTCTTGTGTTCAGCCTTCTCTTGCCGATTATGGCGGGAATGGGCATTAACTTTGGGATGACGCTTGGCGCTATGGCCGGACAGATTGGTTTGATCTTTGCCGTGGACTGGAACATTATCGGCGTGCCGGGGCTTATTTTCGCGAGCCTTATTGCGGTTCCCATCGCTGCCGGGCTGGGCTGGGTCGCGGGACAAATCCTGAACCGCGCGAAAGGCCGGGAAATGGTTACCGGTTATATTCTCGGTTTTTTCATGGACGGGTTTTACCAGCTCATCGTTCTATACATGATGGGTTCTATCATTCCGGTGCATTCTTTGGCGATCACCTTGAGCCGCGGTTACGGCATACGGAATACGCTTAATCTGGATTCGGTACGCCAATCTTTGGATGTTTTGATTCCGATAAGAATCGGCGGGATTGTTGTACCGCTGACGAATTATCTTGTGATTGCGCTGCTCTGTGTTTTCATCGTTTGGTTTAGGAAAACCAAACTCGGTCAGGATATGCGCGCCGTCGGGCAGGATCAGCAAGTGGCTCATGCCGCGGGGATTCCTGTGGACAGAACGAGAATCATCGCCATCATCATTTCGACGATATTGGCGAGCATCGGTCAGCTGATTTTTCTCCAGAACATGGGAAATATGGCGACTTATAACGCGCATAAGCAGACGGGTTTTTTTGCCGCCGCGGCAATCCTCGTCGGAGGCGCTTCGGCAAGTAAGGCCACTATTCCGAACGTGTTCTTTGGTACGCTGCTCCTTCATCTTATGTATACCGTGGTTCCGCGGGCGGGGGCAAATCTTTTCGGATCGGCCCAGATTGGAGAGTTCTTCCGGGACGCGTTCAGCTACGCGATTATCGCGCTGGCTCTGGTTCTTCACGCCTGGAGAAAGAAGGCCAATGCCGATCACGCGAGAGAAGGACTCCGGGGCGGGACCGCTGCCGCCGGGAAAGGAGCGTAACCGTGAATATTTTCAAAAATGAAACAGCCCGCCGTCCGCTTCTCCGCGGAATCTTAATGCTTCTTTGGATCGGTCTTGGCGTGGTGATTTTCTTTGCCTGCCGCGGTCATACTTTGCTCGTGGATAATCAGAAAGCGTCTGACGGCTCTTACCAGGCAATCAAAGTTATGAACGTAACGATTGACCAGCAGGATGATGAAGAAATCTGGGAAGGAGACCGGATTCGTCTTACGGTATCCGGTCCTAATCATAAAATCCTTGTTGAGTTTACCGACGGCCGCCAGCCGGTTGAAAAGGAATTCCATCTTCCCCTAAAAGAAGATATGTATCTTCTTTCGGTGCCGAAAATGCTGGCCGGACTGGATTTTATCGAACCTTTCCGCGTTCAGGATCAGGTCCGCGAAACGCAGGATGAAGCGGCAGCAAATGAGTTTGAGAGTTTTGGCCCATAAATATATTGCTGTCACGCCGGGACTGTTCCGGAAAGATCGGTCCCGGTATGATAACGCCTGAAAAAATTATTCCGTATCTTTCAGCACCACTTGTAGAAAAACCGGATTATGGTCAGAAAATTCAAAATCCATATTGATGGTCTCAACGGTCGATAATTCCACATTGGGCGAAATGATAAAGCCGTCAATGACGTAATATTGAGTATTTGCCGCATCTTTTTCATAAGGCTGATTCAAAAGGCGGCACGAAGGCGTGTCGCCGTCAAAGGCAAAACGCCAGCCGGGGTTCAGCATTTCTTCGGATAACATGCCGGGCTCAAAAAAATCACGGCTGATGACGGGAAACTGTTCGGTTACACCCGGAAATGTTTGGTTAAAATCGCCGCCGGCAACGCAATAATTTCCTTTTTCATATTCCGCGTTCAAAATATCCATCAGCACTTTTGTTTGCGCGGCCTTTCCTTCGCCGTCATCATACGCTTCCAAATGCAGATTGATGAGGACTAATTCCTTGCCGGAATCTTTTATGGGAAGCCGTTCAATTAAAAGACACCGTTTAAGATTGGCGATTCTGACAGGCCAGGTAAAGGGAACCGGCAGGGCGGCGCGTTCCGCGGCGTTCACTTGGAAGCGGCTCAATGTAAGAAGCCCGCTTTCCACTTTGCCGATAGGACTGCTTGGAGGAATGGGTACAAAAGGAACGTTGAAGTTGTAAGCAAAGGCGCTGCCGCCGCGAAGCGTTTCCAAAAGATATGCTTGTTCATTTATCCGATAGGACCGGTGTGAGCGGAGATCAACTTCCTGCAGCAAAAAAATATCCGCGTCAATGGTTTCAAAGAAATCCCGCATTCCCTTCATGTTATTTGTAATACTCTCTGCCGATGAAGGCCTGACGCCGCTCCCTCCGTCCATGAAAAAATCCTGGCTTCGATCCAAGGCCCCGTAACCGATATTCATAGACAAAACCGACAGGGGCTTCCCCGTTTCAACGAGACGGTTCTGATTGTTTTCCACCGGCAAAGATTCAACCGCACTCGGTTTGTATTCCGTTACGCTGAGAAAAAGAATGCCGCATAACATCAGTATTAGGACAGCGCCCAATACGATACCGGACACAATCAGAATTTTCCGTACAACATGTTTCATAATCATATTTCCTTATAAAATACTTTCACAACGGAGGTGCCCAGCTGTTAGAACACCCTCACTATACTATATTGCAGAGAAGAGAATTTGTCAGGGGGAAAAGATGATCAATATCTTCCCGGAGCGTTCATTCCGGGAAGATAATTTTACAGGTATCCTTTTGCCTTTAACAGTTCCGCGTTCAGGATGCCGCCGCCGGCAGCCCCGCGGACAGTATTATGCGACAAGCCCACAAAGCGGATATCAAAGATGCCGCAGGGACGAATCCTGCCGACGCTGACGGCCATCGCTTTATCAGCATCGCGGTCTTTGCGGGGCTGGGGCCGGTCGGCTTCTTCCCGAATGATGATGGGCCGGGCCGGCGCCATAGGCAGTTCCAGTTCCTGCGGAACGGCGCGGAACGCGCTCCAGACAGCTTTTATTTCATCGATGCTTGGCTTCTTTTCACCGAACTCAAGGCTTACGCAGGCCGTGTGGCCGTCCACGACAGGAACCCGGTTACAGTGAGCGGAAATAAGCGGCTCCGCCGCGTTTTCGATAGCACCGCCCCGGACTTCGCCTAAAATCTTTAAGGGTTCCTGTTCGGATTTTTCTTCTTCGCCGCCGATGTAGGGAACGATGTTGTCCACAACGTCGAGGCTGGCAACACCGGGGTAACCCGCGCCGGAAACGGCCTGCATGGTAGTAACAAACATGCGGCGGATTTCATAGCCGCTTTGGATTAAAGCCCAGACCGGAGTCATGTAGCTTTGTATCGAACAGTTCGGCTTTACGGCGATAAAGCCCTTGTCCCAGCCGCGGTTTTTCCGCTGAATCGGGATGATGTCGATGTGGTGAGGATTCACTTCGGCAATGAGCATGGGAACATCGGCGGTCCAGCGGTGGGCGGAGGCGTTGGAAACGACAGGAATCCCCGCCGCCGCGTAACTTTCTTCGAGCTTTTTGATCTCGTCTTTGCCCATCTCCAAAGCGGAAAACACAAAGGCGCATTTGCCCGCCTTGGATGCCGCAACGGCGCGGCTTACATCGTTCGCGTCTTCTACGATAAGGTCGCCTACCGCGGGATGATAAGAGGCGGCTAACTGCCATCGTCCGGCTGTTGCGTCCCGGTACGATTTTCCCGCGCTTCGGGGAGAGGCGGCAACGTAGGTTACCTCAAACCAGGGGTGATTCCTTAACAGGCTGATATATTGCTGGCCCACCATGCCGGTGGCGCCTAAAACTCCAACAGGTATTTTTTGCATCGTATCTTCTTCTCCTTAATCGATTGTTTAACGCTGTGAATTCACAATAGCTTCGGCGTATTCATCAGCCGCGCGGTAAGTGCTTATATTTTTTTCTTTGGCACTTGAAATAATTCTAAGTGTTGTATCATATATTGCATCAACTTTGGCATTGACGGCATCGGCACTGTAGGTCTGATCTGTAATTTCCATACCGCAGTTTATCACGCCGCCCGCGTTTATAATATAATCGGGCAGATACAATATGTCCAAACGTTCCAGAGCGTCTCCTGTTTCAGCGTCCATGAGGACATTGTTCGCGGCCCCGGCAATGAGCCTGCATTTCAAAGCATCAACATTCCCGGTATTCAGCACAGCCCCCATCGCGCATGGAGCAAAAATATCGCATTCTGATGTTAACACTTCTTCACCGTTGATTGCGGCAGCTCCAAATTCCTCAACCGCTTTTTTTATGTTTTCAGATTTAACATCATATACTTTAAGATGGGCGCCTTCCTTTTTAAGATAGCCGCAGAGCGCGTAACCGACACTGCCCAAACCCTGAACCACAATGGTTTTATCTTTAAGCGAATCAGTGCCGAACTTTACGCCCGCTCCTGCTTTCATTCCCATATAAATACCGCGCGCAGTAAATGGCGAAGGGTTACCGCTTACACCTGGAGTCCCCGTTACAAATTGGGTAACTTCATTCATGCAAGCAACATCATCAGCGTTTATATTCACATCCTCGGCAGTATAGTATTTCCCATGTAACGAATGGATATACTTTGCGTAAACATGTAAAAATTCCCGCGACTTTAATGTATCAGGATCGCCCATAATGACAGCCTTGCCGCCGCCAAGTTTAAGACCGGCCGCCGCGTTTTTCAGCGTCATTCCTCTTGAAAGGCGCAGCACATCAAAAAGCGCGTCTTCTTCAGTCGCGTAATTAAAAAAGCGCGTGCCTCCGAGAGCCGGACCTAACACCGTGCTGTGGATTGCAATAATGGCATTAAGTCCAACATTCTCGTCATGCACAAAAAGGATTTGCTCATGTCCATACGTATTCATCGACTCTAAAACTTTCATATCATTCATTCTCCTATGAGTACCGGCTGCTTTCAGTTTTACAGAACGTTATTTTATTTCGATATTTGCCGCTTTGAGTGCTTCTTTCAAGGGAGCCGCCAATTCTTCCGCAAGAGGCAGGAGCGGAAGCCGAAGCGTTCCGGCATCCATCCCCGCCCAATTCATGGCGGCTTTTATGGGAATGGGGTTCGTATCGATAAAAGCGGCTTTAAAGAAGGGCAGCAGTTCGTAATGGAGCTTCCTCGCTTCCTCGTAGTTTTCGGAAAGACAGGCGCGGCAAAGGGCGGCAATCCTCGCGGGTATCAAATTCGATACCACAGAAATTGCACCGTCTCCGCCCATCGCGCAAATCGGCAGTGTGCAGTAATCATCACCGGAAAGGAAAGCAAGATTCCGGCCGCCGGCTTTTGCGGGCAGAACAACCTCGTTCATCATGTCTCCGATTTGGCTTAAATCACCGGAACTTTCCTTAATGCCGATAACGCTGGGGATTTGAACGATCTGCTTCATCAATTTTGGGCTGATGTTCTTCCCTGTCCGGGACGCGATGTTGTACACGACGATGGGAATATTCACAGCATTCGCCACGGCTTCAAAATGGGCAAGCAGTCCCGCGTCGTTGGGTTTATTATAGTAGGGAGTAACGATAAGCACCGCGTCGGCGCCAAGGTCTTTGGCGCGTTTTGTGTTTTCAATCGTATGATGAGTCGAATTTGACCCGGTTCCCACGATAACGGGGAGTTTTTTGCGGGTTTCTTCGACGCATATCTTGATCAGCTTATCCTGCTCATCGCGGAAAAGCGTTGCTGTTTCACCGGTAGACCCAAGAGGAACAAGGCCGTGAATGCCTCCCTCAATCTGGAACCGCACCAGGTTCCGAAAAGCATCATAATTGACATCCCCATTATCTTTCATGGGAGTAACAAGAGCGGTATACGCGCCCCGGAGTTGCATCATTTTTCACTCCAACTAAAAATTTATAACCTTAATGTACCAATAATTGTATTTTTATGCAAGAGTTCGCGGGAAAAATGTATATTTTTACAAAGATGAAAATCGTCACAAAGTATTAAAAATAGACAGGATGGCGAAACCACAAGGTCCGCCATCCTGAAACAACACTGCCGGCGCTTTGTCTATTTGCCGGATTTTCCCAGACTAAGGTTAACCCGGTACAGACAGCCCACCATGATGTATACGCCCATCCCGATTGCCAAAAGCACCGGGAAGCCGTTGGATACAACAAGCAGTCTGGCCAGGGCGCCTCCGGCAAGGGAGAGGCCGCCGTTCATCCCCCAGGCCCAGGGCAGAAGGTGGGGCTTGTTTTCCTGGAGGCTGTCCAATCCGTTGGGATAAGGGATACCCATAAAGAATGCCGTCGGGGCGATAACCGCTATTGACGCCAGGACTCTGACAAAAAGCGGCGCGGAGTGATAGCGGTCAAGGAAATCAGCCAGCCCAAGTATATAAAAGAGGAGGCCGCCGGCAACCATGATACACGCAGCAAGAACAACCCATGTGCGGTATTTTTTGAAAACGCTGCTGACCAGGTTTCCCAAAGCCGAGCAGATAAGCATCACCGTGATAACGATGCTGGCGGAATATGTCGGGTTTGAAAGGAAGACACTGAGCCGCTGAATGAGGAATATCTCAATCAGCATGTAACCAAGACCAAGTCCCGCATAATACAGAATAACCCCAAAGGTTCCTTTCCGGTTTTTAAACAGTTCTTTCCAGCGGCCGATCACGGGAATTACAATAACAATGAGTCCGAAGAGACAAGCCTGGAAGAGCATTCCCAAAAGAAGCAAATATCCCCACTCTTCTGAAATATCTTCAATTTGATCCATGTACATGGGCAGCTTATTTAATTTCAGGAACCCGGAATAATAGGGCCGGTTGTCCCGGATAGGCCGGATGTCAAAAATATATTGTTCTTCAATGGCGTCCGCGTTACCCGCAAAGAACGCGGGAATGGAAGCCCGGTACATATCGGCATTGGTAAAACTTTCCACGACATCATCATCATGCTCCCCAAAATGCTGCTGGTAAGCTCCCATAAGGATATTAAGATCCCGCTGAGCCAGGTCCGTGCCGGGAACATACAGGGACTCAAAGGAACGGGTTTTTACAAAATTGTTAAGATCGTACAATTCCCCTTCCGTGAAAGCGCCGTTTTTAATCAGAATAGTGGAAGTGGACATAAAAAGGCCGAAAGCGTACATATTCTGTTCAGGCTGGGGCATTCCCGCTTCTTTCATGGCCACGATGATCGTATTAAGAAGTTTCAGCACGTTCCGGGGAGGATTGAGCCGGTCCCACACCGTAACGGAAAGAACTCCGTCCGGTTTCAAGCTGGCAAAATATTCTTTAAAGGCTTCCACCGTATATTTAAAATCTTCGTGAATAGCGTATCCGCCCGAATCGGAAAGACCGATGGAATCAACTAGGCTGATTTCTATCAAATCGTAAGCGTTTTGGTTGTCCAGGCAGAAAGCGCGGGGTTCGCCCTGAATAATCGAAATCTTGTCGGATGTAAGAAGATTCCCGGTAAAGCGGGAAACATTAGGATCATTTTTCAGAAGATCAATCATTTCCGAGGAAGGTTCCACAATATCGATTTTGCGGGCGCCTTTGTAGCGGGCAATCTGCGCGTTGATGCCTCCGCTAAGATTTACCAAAAGCACGTCGGGATTGGAAAACGTCACATAGGGAGCCGCCATAGGCAGATAATCCATGTAGGCTTTTTCATTTTCCTGGAGCGCGCCCATAATGCCAATCGGTCCGGATCCGTCAATGAAAAGTCCCCAATACGGCTGGGTCGGCATACTGGAAACTTTCAGCGCCGCGTTATCCGAAAGGCCCGGAGCAAAATGGAAATACTTTGAAGCATACACATGGTATTCCCCGCCAGGACCGTAGGAATGATGGACCAGCTTTGAATCGGGGTAATTACGGACATAACTGATCGATTTATAATCCGATATCCGAATATCACCCCAAAGAAACGTGAAACAGATTGATGAAAGACTTGTCACGAGCAATGCAACAAGAGGAATCACGGGAAACCTGGAAGACCGGGACGATTCATCCCACTTTACCGATGTAAAAAGAGCCCCCATAATCGTCAGCCCCAGAATGGGAAGGATAAGGTATTGAGGAGGCAGAAGGAACATAAAGATGATGATAAATACCCCGCCGACCCCGGACCCGATCATGTTCCAGAAATATACTTTCTGGATTTCATCCCTAAGGGCGACAAAGGCGATTCCGGTAAACGCGGCAACAAAGAAAAACGGCACACCATAGATAATGTAATATGCGCCGATAAACCATAGCTGACGGGAGTCGGAAGCAAGAAACACCGGGTTAAACGGAACCATCTGCGATACAATTGTCGCCAACGCCATAAGCAGAGGCAGACAGATAGAGCATACCGACAACAGCATATCCGTCCGGGGACGTACCCAATCGGACAGAAACGTAAGAATTATCCCGGACAAACCGATGCCAAGCAACGCTGTAGAAATAACCAGGGAGCCAAAATTTGACCATCCGCCTACAGAGAAAATACGCATTACATACAACTCATAAGAAATACCGGCGATGGAAATGAAAAACAGGGCGATCAATCTGAAACTCTTGTTCATAGGAACTATTGTATACACAAACATTGACAAGATCAAGTAAATAGTTATAGAATACGAAAAGAATTAGGTAATTTTTTGTTCATAGAGGAAATTGCAAAACTTCAGTTTTTGCAACAAGCTCCATAATGGGATATTTTATTGCCTGTAACCATCCGGCTTGGACTGGATATGATCATTGTTTTTGGGTGTGTCGCTGTGAAGTTTTTACAAGAATCGATTCCGGCAATATTGATTGTAATTCTGGTAACCGGTCTGATCGGGGGATTTGTTTTCGGCTTGACCCTTCCTGTCATTGTTTCATCCAACTCGGAGCGCGTTGCGTCATACGAAGAAGTTGCCGCTCAGTCGGCCGTTCAGGAAGCAACGAAACTCGCGGTGGAAATGGGTGTGGACAGTCCTGAATACGGATTGGCATATGAAACCCTCCCCGGTGCCGAAAAGTACGACGGCCCCGCGTTGGCCCGGTCAATGCCGATAGAGACAAAAGAAGCCTGGCTTTCCTGGATGCGGAACAACCGCAATGATTCGCCGGTTTTTCTAGAGGAGCGATGGCAGCTTGCCCAGGCCTTTGTTGGATCTTCGGAACTCAAGCGGCCGGAAGATGTCCGGGCATTCCTTTTAACGCCCCGGGAGCACTTTGTCAGAGCGCGTAACAGAGGACTGGAATACGCGGATACCTGGCTTCCCATCGGTCATGGCGCGACCATTACCGATCCTGATGTTGTGGCGATGATGACCACTACCCTGGATATTAATCCGGGGGATAAAGTACTGGAAATCGGTACAGGATCGGGCTACCAATCGGCTATTTTGTCGTATCTAACGAAAGAAGTTTATACCATCGAGATCATCAAACCTCTGTTTGTTGAAACGGATCAGTTGTACCGGGACTGGGAAAAGTCCTATCCTTCCTATGGTTCTATCAACCGGAAACTGGGAGACGGTTATTACGGATGGGAAAAATACGCTCCGTTTGAAAAGATTATCGTTACTTGTTCTATCGATCATATCCCGCCGCCTTTGTTAAGGCAGCTGGCTCCCGGCGGAATCATGGTTCTTCCTCTGGGACCTCCGGGCCGTCAATACATAATGGAAGTGAAGAAGGATATCGCCGAAGACGGAGCGATTACCCTTACGAGGCGTGATGTGTATAATGGTCTAAGGGTCAGTTTTATTCCCTTTAGGGATGAAATCGGCACGTCGTACAGCACTTCCCCCGCTGAGGAAAGGGTTACTGTTCCGCCGCCGCCTCCACCGCCGTCGTCAAAACCTGAAAATCCGCTGGAGGAAGTTAATCTTGAAGAAAATAATCTTAACGAAGAACCTTCCGGCACGGATCAAGCGGAAGAAGGAGATCCGGAAGTATAGACAAAAACAGGAATTGGAAGTAAAATAGTATGGTGTTATTTCCTGTTATGTAAAGTAATTATCGGATATTCCGATATTTTATGAGTGAACAGGAAAGAAGTTTATGGCACTGAAAATGATGGGAATCCTGGTACAGGAACTGCCGCTTCCTCTTGTGTATGTTCCGGAGAGTTCGTTATGGACGCATTTCTAAAAAACCAAAAACCTGCAAAGCGGCGGAAAAGGCCTTTTGTTTCTATAGTTCAAGATTGTTTAAAGTTGAAAGTCCTTTCTTTCGTATCCTTTACCGGAAATGCCGTTAAAAAGTTCTTCTTTTTTGTTTCCGGTCAAATCCGCAATAACCCGATGATTCCTAAAGCCGCCGGTTTGGCATGTCTTGCGGCCTTTCTGATTGGTTCCATGTGTATTGTCTTTTTCGCTATTTCTTCGCCGGAACTTCCCCCGGGAAACTTAGTCTCCGCCATAACGAATGCGGCTTCCGGTTATACCAATTCCGGCATTGAATCCTCGGTAGTTTTGCTTCCGTCCGAAGAAAACGATTGGGTTGTTTTGTCCGCGTTTGAAGATAATACGTACTTGACCGGGACGGGGTTTCAGGAAGCGGACCGGTCAAAAGATTTGGATTACCAAATTAGGCCGGGCGAAACCCTTTCTGAAATTGCCTATTTCTACAATATTTCCTATGAATTATTGGCTTTTTATAACAACATATCCAACGCGAACCATATCCGGGTGGGAACGCTCATAGTCATCCCTTCCCTGGACAATATGGCCGGCGCCGCGGAAGAAATGGCGAGGAGTCCGCGTCCCCAGGCAGCTGAACCGGTCAAAGCAAATATCAAAAACGTCCAAATTTCTTTTGAAAGCCGGCAGTCCGGTGATATGGACGAATCGGGAATTACCGTTCAGTTTGCTATTCTTGATCCTTCTCCGGATGCCTTGCAGTCCTTTGAATGGGATTTTGGCGACGGCAAACGGGGATTCAGGCCGAATCCGACCTATGAGTATACGGCGCCCAAAACCTACGTGGTCCGGCTTACCGCCAGGGATTCCGCGGGAGTGATATATAAATCCAATCCTCTGTATGTTGATGTTCCGCATCCCAGTTCAGCGGGAGAATTCAATCAAACAAAATTTATTACCCTTTCATCCCTGGACGATTATTTTGTGGTGAACGGGACCCTTTCCAAGGTCTCTCATTTTTCGAGCATCGCTGAGGCGCCCCTTGATTTAAGCGAATCCGACCAATTTCTTACGAAAATACGTTTTGAAAAACCCGGTTATTACGGCCTAACTATAACGGATTCCAGTCAAACGGATCAGTATTATTCTGTCTTTGTCAGCCCCATTCCAACCGCGCACGCCGATCTTCCGGAAGAAAATTATAACTGGTACCGGACGCAGCATAATACCGGGACGCCGTCCAACTGCGGTCCCGCGTCGGCTTCCATGGCTATCGGCTGGTCCCTGGGAAAATATTTTTCCGTTTCATCGGTGCGCCAGGCTATTGGATGGCAGGGCAACGGCGGGACAAGTTTTGAAGAACTCCTTCCCGTTATCCGCGGCCAGGGCGTAAGCGGGGCATCCATCAAACCGTTGAGAACGGTAGATGATATCAAAAATATCATCGATGCGGGTAACATTGCGGTTGTTCTTTTCCATACCGATGGGGTCAGGATGACTCAATCAAATCCGGGTAATGATTTGTTTGGAAAATATTACAACGATTCCGTGGGGCACTATGTGGTCATAAAAGGATATTCACTGAACGGCGAATATTTTGTCATCCATGACCCGATACCCAATGACTGGGGGGCTAACAGTTTCCGCCATGCTGATGAATTGAGCATGGTAGGCCGGAACCGTTATTATGCATCCAGGGAAGTCCTTCGTTCTCTCCGGCGGAATGACATGGTTGTTATCCCCAGGGTAAACGTTCCCTAAGAAAAGATAAAAGCGGACGGTTCCGCAGAAAAAAACATTTTTTATCCGTTCTTAGGTTTTTTTTCTTGTAAACTTGCTTGTTATAACCTATAGTAATTTTATGGGAACATCGTTAGACATTCTTGGTAAAAAAATCTTCTTTCTTTTCCCGTCCGTACTGGTTAAAAACGAAGTGATTCCGGAGCTCATTCAGCTTGAATATGAAGTGTATATTTCTTCCAATGAAAAAAAATTAAAAGCGGCGCTGAAAAAATATCCCGGGTCCATTGTTTTTGTCAATATTGATGATGGATTGTCCGAACCGGATTGGGATACCTGGATTCAGGGAATCATGAGAGTGGAAGAATGGCACGTTTCTGTCGGGATTCTTTCTTCCGGCAGTGATGGAAAGAGGCAAAGGAAATACCTCAATATCCTTAAAGTTCAGGCAGGTTTTGTACCTGTTAAATCTGACATAGAAAAAATTCTCACGCAAATTACGAATATTCTTAAAACCCTGGATGCGAAAGGCCGCCGGAAATTTATCCGTGTTGCGTTTCCCAGGGATTCCCTCACGACAATCAATATTCCGTATGACAATCGTTTTATTACCGGGCAAATCAATGATATAAGTGTGGTTGGGCTTTCCTGCATTTTTGAGGAAGATCCGGATTTGACGAAAGGTGTTCAGATTAAAGACATTCAAATAAAACTTCATGGGATGCTTTTGAAAACAGACGGTATTGTTTTCGGCTCCCGCGAGGATGATGAAGGTAAGATTTACGTTATCCTTTTTACCGCTAGAATCGATCCGGATGTGAAAACGAGAATCCGTAAGTTTATGCAAAACAGTATGCAGGAAAAAATGGACGCTGAACTAAACTGAAGAATTGTAAGAGCTTGTTGCAAAACTCGGTTAGTTTTGCCCAAGCTCCTGCATTTTCTCGCCTAAAGGCTGCGAAACATGCATTTTTTAAAGGTTGCTGTTGCAAATGCAAAAACTGGAGTTTTGCAACAGCCTCGTAAAGAAAGCAAAATAATGGAGAAATGGTACATTATCTTTAATAAAGTACTAAAATAAAAGTGTGAGCCTTTGTGAAACTCCGGTTTTGCGCTTGCCTCATGTAAAAAATCTAATCAAAAACTCCGCCGCAGAGCAGCGGAGTTTGTTGGTTCTGCTTTGGTGGTTGTATTCGGGTTTAATACCCATTTAATCCACTTCGAGATTTTAAGAACGCCCCAAGGGGCGGGGTATTAAACCCTCAACACGAATGAAGAGGTATTCATGAAAGCACATCCTATTTCCGACTCTATTTTTTGTCTTCACGCGGAAATTCATCAGCCTGATGATTTATTTGAAGGTATTTGGCCCATTTCCAGCGGCGTAACCCTTAACTCGTATATCGTGAAGGGAGAGAAAACCGCTATGATTGATCTTGTCAGAGATTGGTCCGATGCTCCCAGGCAGTATGAAGAGGAACTGGCGGGGATCGGCATGAAATTTGAGAATATAGACTACCTTGTTCTGAATCATCTGGAACCGGATCATACGGGCTGGCTTGTGGAATTCAAGAAACATTGTCCTAAAGCGGAAATTATCAGTACGGAGAAAGGAATTAATCTGGTTAAATCGTTCTACCATATTTATACCCAGGTGCGCGCTGTTAAAGATGGCGACACGCTCGACCTTGGCAAAGGAATGGTTCTTCATTTTTTGGAAACGCCTAATGTTCATTGGCCCGAAACGATGATGACATGGGAGCCGAAATCCGGGACGCTCTTTTCCTGCGACGGGTTCGGCAGTTTCGGCGCTTTGGGCGACCGGGTTTTTGATGATCAATTTACCGAGGAAGAACATAAGCAATTTGAGATAGAAACGCTCCGGTATTATACCAACATTGTTTCTTCCTTCTCCATTTTTGTTGAAAAAGCTCTCAAAAAAGTGTCGGCAATGGATATTGATATTAAGTGTATTGCGCCCAGTCATGGAATGCTTTGGAGGAAAAATCCCAGGAAGATTATCGATTTGTATGCCAAATATGTTGTTTATGTGAAGGGGCAGGGAGAAAAAGAGATCACGGTTGGTTTGGGGATCGATTTATGGAAACACCAAAACAGGACTTGACGCGGTAATTAAGGGCATTGAAGCCGAAAATGTTCCCTATACGGTTTACCATATCCCTTATGATAATGTTTCTTACATTTTGGCGGATGCTCACAAAAACGCCGGTTTGGTTCTTGCGATGCCGACTGTTGAGTATGCGATGTTCCCGCCGATGGCTCATGTCATCGATATATTCAAACGAAAACATGTAAAAGGGAAAACCGTTTTCCGTCTTGGTTCCTGGGGCTGGATCGGCGGCGCAAAAAAAGAATACGAAGCGGCCATAGAACCGCTCAATTGGAACAGCATAGAATCCGTTGAATGGCAGGGTTTGCCCACGAAAGAAACCCTGGAAATACTCGAAGCAAAAGGCCGCGAAATAGCGAAAGCGGTTAAAAACCTTTGAGAAAAAAACATGTCCGGAGCCGGAATGTTTCCGGACATGTTTGTTATGAAAGATAATATTTCCCTGCATTTCATGTTTTCTTCATTGAATTATCATCTTCATTGTATATATATTATAATACATAGGGTATCTACCGATAATAAATAAAATCTGATGTGCCGTGAAAGCGGATTTTATCATAGATTATGCGAATCATTACGGAGGAATTAATGATGAAAAGATATGTTTCAGTGCTGCTGATTTTTATCACGATATGCGCGGTTCTCGCGGTTTCTGCCTGCGCAAAACCGCCTACCGCGGAAATGGAAAATGCCGCTGCCGCCGTTGCCAGGGCCGAAAATGAGCCGAACGTACTTGTATATGCCGAAAATATGCTGAGACAGGCGCAGGACAGGCTTGTCCGTATGAACGAGGCCGCGAACAGCAAGCAATATGATGAAGCAAGACGCTTCGCCCAGGAAGCGGTAAGTTTAGCGGAAAGGGCAATTAACGAAGCGAGGTCGGCGGAAACAAGCGCCAGAGCTGCCGAAGCGGCCGCGGCTGCTTCGGATGAAAAAGCTCGCACAGATGTTTCTAATTTAATTAACAGCGTGAAAGCGTCTATCACAGAAGCTGAACAAGCGCTGCAAAATGCTCAAAAAGTGGAAAATATCCGGCTTGATATCAACGCTATTACGTATGAAATTGATACCGCTAAAAAGCATATTCAGGATGCCGAGACATTCCTCGCGGGGAAACAATATGACGAAGCCGAGGATGCCGCCGCCGCCGCCCGGTCGTCTGTAAGCAGCGCCATGACTTGGATTGCGGACGCCGCCCGGGAAAGTTCTAAGAAAAAGTAGGGTCTCCCAACACAATTGACGCGTTTCGCCGGATTGTTTTGGGGCCGAGCCAGGAAAGCCCCATAGCGGTGCCTTTAAAAAAGGCCTTAATTTCATCATCAGTCATGGTGAGGATTTTCCGGGCATCAAGACCGGCGGGGAGAACGCCTTCTTCGCATTCGGTTCCCTTAATGGGGCGGCGGTTGTGAGGGCAGGCATCCTGGCAGTTGGAACATCCGTAGAGGCGCCTGTCCCAATGGGCGAGAACTTCCGCGGGGATTTGTGAGCCGTGTCCCGACGCGTACCATTGAACGCATTTTTCCCGGTTGATTGTTCCGTCTCCGTTGAGGGCCTTGGTGGGGCAGGCGGCTTTGCATGGCGGGTTTGTTTCATCACAGCCGCGGCAAAAATCGAAGCGTTTCAATTCCGCTTTGTCGGGAGTAAGCGCAAAGGGCAGCGTCATCGCGCCAAGAATCACCAGGCTGCCGGCGGTTTTTGTGATAATCAAACTATTTTTTCCCACGCAGCCGAGACCCGATGTTTCCGCGAGGGGTTTTTCGGGAATCGGGGAATTGCAGAATATTCTGAAGGATGATTTTTCCCCGCCGTACCGCTGCCGAAGTTTCAGGGAAATCCGTTTGAGCCGCTTAACGGCTTCCCGGTAATAGTTCCGCCGCGCAAAAGGAGCGATCCATCCCAAGTGGGAAGCATCGGCTTTATCATCGTTTTGTTCTAATTGGTTTCCGTAAGGCAAAGCGGCAACCAAAAGCGAAGAAGAGGGGGCCGCATAATTTGGGGGAACTTCCCGCGTGAAATCGGCCGGGAAAAAAGGGGCAAGAATCCGCGGATTGATAAATCCTTCATCTTCCGCTATGGAAAGAATATTCTGTTTTAGGATAGAATAAGACATTATAGACATATTTATAAACCTGTTTCAGAGAAACAGCGGATAATAGTGAGAAAATTGCAAAACTTCAGTTTCGCAATTTCTGCCGCTTAAAAATGCATATTTCACAGCCCGCGATCCAAGGGATCGTTGACGAGAAATTGCAGGAGCTTGCTGCAAAACTAACCGAGATTTGCAGCAAGCCCTAGGGTAACACTGATTTATGCATCGAGCATAAATAAGTGTTTACTTTATGAAACTGTCATTTTGCAGTAATTCGTTGTATTATAAGAATTCCGAAAAATGACTTGGGCAGCGATGAGTAATGTCATCGAGACTTAATCAGCGCTGCCCTAGTATTTTATCTTTTAATTTTGATGTATACTAGATTATAATAGAGTACATTCTGAAAATTGATGAGGGGTTTTATGGCCATTCCATTTCTTGACAGCATTTTGGCTTTATTTAGCGGCGGAAATGATCTTGAATCGGGGAAAAAGCGTCTCCTAAAACAAATGCTCAAGGATCTAAGTAAAAATAAATATTCCAAGTTTTACCGGGCCAAAGAAGAAGAAGTGACGCCGGTCTTTGCGAAATTCTTTTACGAAATATATAAAGTGGTTTCACCGGCGCAGGTTTTTTTACAAAACGCGGCAAAATCGGCTCAGTTAAAGCAGGTAGCGATTGAATCATTTATGGATGAGAAGCTCAAGCACTTGCAGGACCGTGTTTCCCAGGAATCGATTGCTGAAAGAGCCCAGACCA
>QMCE01000728.1_pt1 | contig 17339 bp, 11 predicted proteins | sample 1821851 | NCBI WGS metagenome assembly QMCE01 (sample SAMN09453174, study PRJNA476694) | Termite gut metagenome, whole genome shotgun sequencing project. | isolation source: worker | host: Odontotermes sp. | place: South Africa:Pretoria | collected 2016-01-28
AAATCATGAAATAATGAAAAAACTGATCTTAGCAGTATTAGTCATAGTCCTGTCGGCCAATGTTGCCGATACGTATGCCCAACCGATTCTCGAATTCCGACCCGATGGCAAATTCCGCATCGTGCAATTCACCGACGTGCATTACGTTCCGGGCAATAACGAGTCGGCGAAAGCCGTTGCGAGAATCGGTTGTATGCTCGACGACGAACGCCCGCAATTAGTGGTATTCACTGGCGATATCGTGGTCGGAGGGCCCGTTCAGCAGGGTTGGGATGCAGTTCTTCAGCCCGTTATCGACCGACAGATCCCCTACGCCGTGGTTTTCGGCAATCACGACGACGAGCAGGACTGGACACGCGCCCAAATCATGGACTATCTTGTCGGCAAGCCATATTGCATCGCACAGGCAGGTCCCGCCGATGTTACGGGAGTCGGAAACTACGTCGTAGATATTGCGGGCCCCAGAGGCGGCGCAGCGCTCTATTTTATGGACTCGGGCAGCTATGCCACCACTGGGCATTACGCCTGGTTCGCGTTCGATCAGGTAGAGTGGTTCCGCAAAACGAGCGCAGAGATCGACAAACCATCGCTCGCATTCTTCCATATCCCGCTGAGGGAGTACATGGAGCTGACAGAAGTGGTGGAGCGCCGCCCCGAAAACGAACCGGTCTGCTCGGGTGTTCTGAACACAGGCATGTTCGCAGCCATGGTCGAGAGCGGTCGCGTTATGAGCACCTTCGTGGGACATGACCACAACAATGACTATATCGGTTCGCTGCACGGCATGTATCTGGCCTATGGCCGGTTCTCGGGTGGCAAAACCACGTATACCGACATCGGCTCCGGTGCGCGTGTAATCGAACTTACCGACGGCGAGCTCATCTTCACTACCTGGATCCGCTCCTATCTCCCCGACAGCGACACCTTCGAGGTCTCGGATCGTGTAAATTATCCTGGACCGGTCTTAGAGTGATAATCATTGTCAATGAGGCTTTTATAAAAATTTATCTTCTGTTGTAACGGTAGCTCATGGCATGAGGAATGCCCCGACCAAAAAAGAATTTGTCTCGAAACGATTTTTTGCCCCCTGGGAATCGCGTATTCAAAAAAAAGCTTATGTAGGTAGGGAGATGCGAATAAAATCGACAAAAAAAGAGTCCGTCCCGGAGTTTTGGGCGGACTCTTTATAATTACTCATGTATCGTCGTCTACTTGACCCAGGAGTCGAGCAGGCGCATGATTGCCTCCTTGTTATTGGGACGCGGAGCCTCTGTGGTGATGATGTTGAAATCCTTGTCTATCAGCAGGAAACGGGGGATCCCAGTGATATCCCACTTCCTGCGCATCTCGGGCTCGGCCAGCAACTCAATAATGCGGCCATTGTCCTTCGAGCGCACGTGCTTCTCCCACGCCTCCTTGTCGTCATCCACCGACAGGGCCACAAAACGCACATCGGGATACTGTTCGCTCAACTCCTTGAAGAACGGCGCCTGCATTATGCACGGAGCACACCACGTTGCCCAAACATCAACATACATCACCATGCCCTTATAGTCGCTAAGCATATTCTGCACTCCGTCGAGATCCTCGACAGCGACATCTACCGCAGGCTGACCGCCGGTATACTTTGTCGAACGCTCCAACTTTTCCATATATACGCGGCGCATGGCCTCGTTCTCGATCTGGCTGCCGTATGCTGCGAGCTCGACAGCTTTCTCGGGCGACATCGAGCCGCTGATATTACTCGCCGTCTCACCCACCTCGAGCAACTGTTCGAAGTAGTCCGAGAAATGGACCTCGTAGTTCGGAACACGCGAATACTGATGCAGCACGTAACGCACCACCTCGACGTCCAACAGAGAGTCGTCGCCCTCGAGTCGCGTCAAAATAGGCTGCACGATAGGACGTATCCGCTCGAAATAGGCATCCTGGATCGCCCTGTACTCATCGCGCGGAATAGCCTGAACATTGTCGCCGTACATCGGAAGGTTATAGATCGGATAGAAGAACAACGAGTTTATATAGTCGCCGTCGATACGCGCAGTCTCCATTCGTTTGAAATCCTCCGGAGCATCCAGATTTGCCAACAACTCGCGTCGCGCGGCCGACATGCTGTCTATAACCGCAATCATATCCTCCAGTCTGGGTTTCACATTGACGCCCGATTTGAGATACGACCCGCCCTTGACGAAAGTCCTGTCTTTGAGGTAGTTATTGATCTCTGACCCGCGCCCCGAGATGACACTCTTGTCGGGAAACTGGCTCGGCTCGATCAGCAGATCGTCGCCCGGCGAGAGGTAGATAGGATTGCGCTCGAGCAGATAGTACCCCGGCTTGTCCAACTCCACATCCATCTCCCACTGCCCGTCGACATTCAGCGACGCTGTCTGCCTGCCATATCCGAGGTCCACCCACGAGAGCAGCCCCGTGTAGTCGAGCGACACATTGGCATCGGCAGGCAACAGTACTCTCACTCGCGCCTTGCCCCCCTGGGCCCATGCACCGCAAACCATGGTCGACGATGCCAGTAATACAAAAAGTAGTTTTTTCATCGGTTTTTTTTATCGTTTTATGTCGACAATGAAAGCAATATCTTTGATTGGCCCGAAGCCTGCGTAGACCTGTCTGTCGAGTACCGTTCCTGCCTCGTTGAGGTTCAGCACCACGAACTCGCCCGTCGTACCGCGGCTGTATGCCACCCCGAGACTACGCCCGAGATCGTCGTGGCCATAAACTTCGAAGTCGTAAGTTCCCGACGACGGCACTTCCTGACGAGCCATGCGCATGGCAACGACGTCGCCTGCCGCCGGATTGTCGTAGATCTGCGTAGCCACACCTGTACCCATATCGAGGGCATAGACCGTAGAACCTGCCGAGAAGAACACCTTCTCGCTATAAGCCATACTCGATGCGAAGCACGACGATGCGTCGAGTCCCGCCGGGGTGTTGAATGACTTAAGCGAAGCGATCGCCGATTGACCGGTATTGGTGATACTGCTGATCGGATTGAACAGGTAGGCGTAACTCTTCCCGTCGGTACCGTTGGCCAGGGCGAAACTTCTCGTCGTGGTCATAACGGTGCTTGCCGGTGGGTTGCGCGGCTGGATACCTATGTAGAGCACCTCGTGTGCGATATTGCCCAGATCCACCGAGTTAGCCGGACGCGACATCAACTTTATAGTCTGAGTGTTAACCGCGTCATCGAACGGAGCACTCACATTACGGTTGCCGACAGCATTGTTCTGATAATACAGGAAACGCTTGCCGTCGCTATCATACAGTATGCTAATACTGCCGAACCTCAGCGCATGCGAAATGTAGACACTTCCGGTGACCTCGGCATCGACCTTTGACTTGTATATCTTCAGGCCGCGCCCGGTAAGTTGGAACAACTTGCCGTCGTTTATTATCGTACCTCCGTTCGACGTGGGCTTGTGCATATAAGTAGTCAGCGCCGGATCGAAGCCCGCCGTAGAGAAGTCTTGCACCATCATGGGCAGGAATACATCGGCCGTGTAGGGCATAAACTTCAGCCACGAAGCGTAAGCTCCCGACTCCTCGGCATTGGTTGTCATCAGCAGCGTAACGTTATAATCGGTCCTGACGGGTTTGGTGACCAGATATTCGGCATCCTCGTCGTTGTCCTCGCCCAGTGCCACAGGTTGCCCGGTGAGCGGAGCATAGCCGAACTCGTCGAAGATGTCAGTATGCGCGATAGGTTCGGTGTCGAGCACATACTCGATGGCGCCTAACTTTGCCACACCGCCATCGTCCTGATGCAGAACCGCCCAAGTGTTCACAAAGGGCTTGACGACCTGTATCCGGGTTTGGAACGGGTAGGTCAATCCCGTTATAGCATCGTGTATCTCGAGCCAGAAGTAGTGGTTGAACTGCGTGTCGTTGGCGGGGATCACAAGGTCGTAATACATCCCGGTGCCAACAGGCTCCGTCTGATTACGCGCCACCGCAACCGAAGTAGTCGAATATTTCCACGAGAAGGTGAGGTTTTCCAAGTTGTCGGCCATGGTTTGCGTCAACTCGGGTTCGATGCGGATCGTCCGCTCGTAGTCCTCGATATATATGCGCTGATAAAGCGCAGGCAGAACGGCTTCCACCTCGTTGATCTCAGTGTATTTGTAGTTCCCGTTATCCTCTACGCATGCGCCGAGGGTCAGCAGGACTGCCAAACAAAATAATAATATCTTCTTCATATCTGTCTCAAATTATTAGGGGAACGAAATCCATGTCTCGCCAGTCTGGTACAGTGGCGGATACATCACAGGGTCGGCCTCGCTCATGGCCTTGTACTCTTCGAGCGATGCTTTAAGGCGCGCCACAAGTGCGGTCTGGCTGCCCATTACCGGTAGTGCGACACTAAGGTTGAGCGTATTCAGCGCCACAGCGCAAAACCGTAATTTCGTAACGCTATATGCTCCATAATAACTTCCATAGCCGAACATATCCCATATCATGCTCTCCATTCCCGGACCAAATATACCCAAATCTGCAAGTAATGCCACAGCGTCGTTCGGGATAGGCGTTCCGCTCCTTCTGGTACACGTAGCCAGAACATGATCGCGCTGCACGACTCCCGGCACAAAATCGGTCTCGCCGTAGTCGAACACCACCACCAGTTCGCCCGTCTGCCCGGGTTCCATGCCCGACATATCGACTACTATGGGGAACACCGCCGTGGCCTCGTTGGCGGCGAGTTTGTAGCTCTCGGGGAATATTGCATCCAATCCCTCGGCCGACAGCTCTTCATCGACCCTGAGTGTCACACGGCGATCCTCCGCAGGCGCGAAACCCATCACCTCTACACCCACCTCCATCACCGGAGGTACCGCCACCGGAGCGAATGCCAACATCCCCAACTCCAGCGACCCCGGATCATAGGACTCGAATCTCTGCGTCTCCAATGCGTCGGGATATACCGACAGGGCTCCCGACTGAGACTCCACCCAGAAGTTAATCCCCGTATCGGGACTGTCGTAGACCTGTACCTCGGCCTCGCTGCACGCGCCCAGTCCGAGGAGCGCGGCGCACAATATCGAAAGTTTTTTCATGATCGTCTTATTACTCATCCTTTGATAACCCGCCGAACAGGTATTCGTTATCGGGCACGTTAAACTGGTAGTGTCTGTCTTCTATTCCGCCGGGGAATATGTTGCTCATGTTGAAGAACCGGTCTTTGTCGGCCACGGTGCGTTTGTAGAAATACCACAGCTGTCCCTCTCCATAGAACTCCTTGCGGTACTCTATCCCCAGTGCGTCCATCATCGCGTCGTTGTCGGAAAACGCAGGCAGTGGCAGTATGGCACGCGCATCGCGCACATCGTTGAGCCACTCTACATCGCCCGTACACTCGGTCATTATATAATACATCTCCGAGAGCCTCAACAGCGGCATCATGCCCGTCATCGAATGCGAGAGCCCCCTCTGATCGAATTTGCTCGAGAGGAAGTATACCGTGGTCGAAGCGCCCTCTCTTACAAATCCGTTGCGTATACGGTTGTCGTTCGCGCCGTCGGCGATGTGCATCAACTCGTTGAAGAATGCCTCGGTCGGATCGTTGACAACCCACTGCGATGTTGCGGTTATCTTTTCGCTGACATTCTCCTCCATCTTGTCGACATGCACTCCGAAGATCACCTCGCTCGACATCACATGATCCTGCGAGTTGTCGCGATTCAGAGTCACCTTCCCGCTGCCGATAACGTTTTCGGCATACTCCATAGCCTCGCCGGTATTCCCTGCATACAGATGGACACGCGCCAACAGAGCCTGCACGGCAAGGGCGTTCATCCTGTTCTGACGGAAAACGAGGAACGGATCCTCGTCGACCTCGGCCGCGATCTTGTTCACATATTCGAAGTCCATGGTATCGGTATCCTCCAACAGGTCGTATGCACTCTCGAGATCGTCGATTATGTAGCCCAATACCTCGTTGGCGGGCAGCAGGTCCTTCTCGTCGCGATTGAACTCCGTGCGGTAGACTATACTCTTGGCCTGCGGATGCTTGGCGTATATGGGGCCGAACATCCTCAGCAGGTCGAAATAGAGATACGAGCGCAGAGCCAGCGCCTCGCCCTTTATGATCTCATAATAATCGGGCGTAGTGAGCACCTCGCGATTGCTCTCCAGATACCCGAGCAGGTTGTTGAGGTTGGCGATAACGGCGTACATATCCCTCCATATAACATCGGTGATATCGGTACTGGCCTTTGCATCGAATTCATAGAACGACGGCTGCTGATACACGAGGCTCCCCGAATTATTGACATAGCGATAACGCTGCCCCAATTTATCCATATAGTCGAACGTGAGCCGGCTACCATACAGGTTCGACTTCGCGGCCAACTGATACGCCCCCGTGAGCGCCTCTTTGAACCCCGTCTCTCGCGAGAACAGCTCCTCTTCTTCAGAGAACTGCGTCGGCTTCGCATCGTCGAGCCAGCCACTGCAACCGACCGACACGAGAGCCACCGACATAAGCAATAATATCTTTTTCATCTTAGTAGTTTTCGTATTTGTTTAGAATCCCAAATTCAACGACATCGAGATCGTGCGGGCGAACGGATAGGTTATACCGCGCTCCATGCGTACCGTCGAGAAACGCGCCACGTCTTCGCAGAACACACCCACGGTGATGTACCTCATCCCCGTATTGCGCACGAAATCATACTCATCGGCCGAGAGGCGGTAAGAGAGGTTGACCGCCGTGATGCGGAATTCATTGTTCTTCATCACGAACCTCGACGTAGTGTTGGTTCTCGCACGTTGATCGGAGCCGTTGATGCCCTTGAACTTCGCGACGTCGCCCGGCTCGACCCACCGGTCGCTGAGCACGCGGCGATCGACATTGAGTCGCAGGTTGGCATTCTCGATCTTGTCGGCCAGGGTCTGGTTGTATATTTGCCCGCCGAAAGTATAGGCGGCGTTCACGGTGAGCGTAAGGTCGCGCCACGACACCGTGTTGGTGATATTTCCCGTAAAGTCGGGGCGCTTGTCGCCGATCTTGACCCTGTCGGCGGCGTTCCACTCGTTGGTATACCTGCCGTCGCGACCCACTAAGATCTCGTCGCCCGTTTGAGGATCGATACCTGCCGACTCGACACCCCAGATCGCCGTGGTCGACATACCGTCTACATATTGCGGCAGCGGTTTGGTCAGATCGCTTGCGTCGTTGGCATAAATATCGTCGTTGAGCGCCTTCATGGCCTCGGATATCTTCTCGATGGTCGACTTGTTGTACCCTCCGTTGAGCGACAGCGTCCAGTATGCACGGTTGGCAACATTGCGCCACGGCATGAAGCGGGCCGTGATCTCATAGCCCTTGTTCGATATCTCGCCCAGATTCTCCTTCACCGTAGTAAAGCCCACCGAGGGAGGCAACGAGTAGTCCAACAGCGTATTCTTGGTCCTCTTGTCGTACACCTCTATGCGGGCACCGAAGAACCCGTCCCACAGAGTGAAGTCGAGAGCCAGGTTTTTCTCCATAGTCTGCTGCCACTTCAGATGGGGGTTCCCCAACGCATAGAGCACGGCCCCGGTAACGTCGGAACCGGTATAGGAGGTGAGCGTATTGCCGTAAGTATAGGTTTGCAGCGCCTGCCATGGGTTGAAGTCCTGCGACCCTGTGGTACCTATCGATGCGCGCAGGATAAGCTCGTCGATGAATTTGGCGTTCTCGATGAACTTCTCGTTATGGGCGTTCCACCTCACACCTGCCGACCAGAACGGCGCCATACGGTTCTCGGTGCCGAACTGCGACGATGCGTCGGCCCTTACGCTGAAGTCGGCAGCATAGCGCTGATCGTAAGCGTAGTTACCCGTAAATACTGCCCCCAACGAACGGGTCACACTCTCGTCGCCGCTGATCATATCGTAGGTCTGACCCATAAATACCTCGCTGATCTGACTGCCCGTGAAGCCTTTCATGGTGAGCGACGAGTAGTAGAAGCGCTTTTCATTCACTGTTGCCATTGCGTAGGCCGACAGCATGTGCTTTCCGCGTATCAGTTTGTTCCACGACCCGGTCAGCATCACTCGATACTCGTCCTCGTCATTGTGCTCCTGCGTATAGCGGCCTTTGTCCTCGGGTTTGGCCGTAACCGGGAATTCGGTAAGGCTCGCAGGCTTGAAGATATCCACCGTACCCTTCTTCTTCGAAATCAGGAAATCGAGGTCGAAACGCAGTGCGTTCGTAGGACGATACTGAAGTTTCAGCGACTGCTGTATCTTCAGATCTGTGTACTCGTTCAACTGATCGAACATTGTATTGTAAACCGGGTTATAGGTAGGATCGTCGTACTCCCCGATATATAGATTCTGCGGATCGAGTATGCGCTTGATGCCGCCATTCGCGTCGTAGGGCGTGTAATAGGGGTTCATCTGAGCATACTGGGCGAAAGAGCCGTAGTTCGACTCGCGCTGGCCCTTGGAATAGTCGAGCAGCGTTTGGTTGACAATCTGTATCTTGCCCCAGCGATAGTTCAGGTCTACACGCCCGCTCTGGCCGTTGAGTCCGGTGTCTTTCATCACACCCGGCGCGAAGTTGGCGCCCAGATTGATCTTATACGTAAGGCTCGGATCGCCGCCCTCGAACGTTATGCCGTGACGATGGGTGCCGACCGTGCGCACCGGTATCGCAAGCCAGTCGGTATTCACTCCTCGCAACACCTCTTTCTCGATCTCGTTGTAGTAGTTCAGGATCGCGGTCGGGTCTTGCGATATCTCGTACGGATATCCGGCGCGTTTCTCGATCTCGAGTTTGTCGGCGGCACTGGCAAGATTGTAGTCGCTCAGGTCGGGCCATGTGATGCCATATTTACCATTATACGTGACCCTCAATTGACCCGGTTCGGGCTTGCGCGTCTCGACCACCACCACTCCGTTGGCCGCCTCCGATCCGTAGATCACCGTCGCTGCGGCATCTTTGAGCATCGTTATCGACTCTATCTGCTCGGGATCGAGGTCCATAACCTCGGTGGCATCGACGCCTATGATACCGTCGAGCACGAACAGCGGTTGGTTGGGGCGCGTCTTCACATCGCCGCGCAGCACCACCACGTCGTCCATCGCATAGTCGCCCATGTTCGACGATCCGCGCATCTGGTATGTTGGGACAGCCGACGGGTTAGAGCCCGCGAGATTGCTCGTAGTTATCTGGAACGACGGATCGACCATACTCAGCGCCCGCAGCACGTTGCCCGAGCTGAGTTGACGTATCTGGTCGCCGCTGATAGTCGTCGCCGAACCTGTAAATCCCTCCTTATTGCGCTCGAAGATACCTGTAACCACCACTTCGCGCGTAGTCAGGGCCATCTCCTCGAGTTTTATGTCGATCCGCGGCTGGCCGGTGAACACCACCTCTGTGGTAGTCATCCCGACGTAGGAGAATACCAACGTAGCCCCCTCGGCCACACGCAGTTGGAAATGACCGTTGCCATCGGTGGTGGTACCGTTGCGCGTACCCTTCACCTCGACCGACACCCCCATAATGGGAATGCCCGCGAAATCGCTCACCGTACCGGTGGCCGTACCCAGTCGGGTGCTCTGCTGCACCCCTGTGGTAGCCGACTGCGCGAAACTGCCGATATTCGCCGAAAGGATTATCGCGGCGAAAAAGGTCACCGTAGCGACCCGGCTCACAATTCGTTGTCGTTGTTTCTTCATTTTATTTTGTAGTTTGGGTTTTCTGACATTTGATACAACCATCAAATCGCAAATATATTAAAATTTTAACACCACAGTATTATATAAATGATAAATTTATTAACGTAGAACTTTCCCGTGACGCATGATCGCGGAATATGCAAGACTTATCGACAACACATGCGCCGGGCCAACATCTTTTGTTTTCCCGGATAATTATGATTATCTTTGCGCTACATCGATCGGCCAACTTTGCTGAAAGTTGGCCTGGTCGTCACGCCGAAACCGTTTCTCAGTAATTCTCGGCATATCTATTGCCCAAAGCAGGGCTGATGTCGCAGGTCGCGGAGCAACGTGCGCCGGGCGGGAAACGGGGCAAGTATTTTAAGTAGCAAAAGCAGGTAAAGTAAAACAACTTCTAAGGTATGGATGATGGTCTTCCGGGGGAGAATTGCGGCGGTGTCCTATCTGAATACGGTGCCGCTTATCTATGGCATCGAGCGTGCGCAGGCGCTGCACGCGGCTTTGCTGTTGTCTCCGCCGGCGGGTTGTGCCGATGCCTTCGATTCTCATAAAGCCGATATAGCCCTCGTCCCCGTGGGTGCATTGTCGCAGATCACCGACTATAGCATCATAACCTCGTTCTGTATAGGCGCCAGCCGTGCCGTGCGCACTGTCGTGTTGATCACCGACGAACCTTTAGAGAACATCCGGCGCATTTTCCTCGACCCCCATTCGCGTACCTCGGCACTCCTGGTGCAGGTATTGTGCAGGCACCACTGGGGCATAAGCCCTCGCTTCGAGCCGCTGACCGACTATGAGATGGTAGACAGCCCCGCTCCCGGCGATGCCTACATGCTTATCGGCGACAAGGTTTTCGACTACGAGGCCCGCTTTGCTTTCGTGCATGACCTCGCCGGCGAGTGGATCTCGATGACGGGGCTGCCGTTTGTTTTTGCAGTGTGGGTCGCGCGGCAGAAAGTGCCTCCGAGTGTGGTTGCCGATCTCGAAGCGGCCTTGGAGTACGGCACGGGCCATATCCGCGAAGCCATAGATCATTATGGCCACAGCGGCAAGCCCTACGCCTTCGACTACCTCACCCACAACATCGACTACCGCTTCGACGCACCTAAACGACAGGCATTAACGCTTTTCCAAAACCTGCTGCCGAAATGATAACGATATATCTAAAACAATATAACAAGATAGTCCGCCAGGCCGACGTCAAGATGTTCGACGAGTTGGGCTACGACGACATACTGTGGATCGACCTCCAGAGACCATCCACAGCCGAGAAGCGCGCCGTAGAAGAGTTTATGGAGATCAGCCTCCAGACGCGCCAACAGATAGAAGAGATCGAGACCACATCGAAATACTCCGAGACAGAGAACGCCACAATCGCCAATGCGAACTTTTTCGTTCCGTCGAGCGAGGGGTTCCGTGTCGAGCCGGTGTCGTTTATCGTGGCCGAGGGGGTGCTGGTATCGCTGCGCAACTCCGACCTGCGCACGTTCAACGAGGCGGCGAAAAGGCTCCAGATGAACTGGCGCAACTTCCCCACGGGCTACCACCTGCTGATATCGATCCTCGAGGTGCGTATCGACTACGACGCCGACCTGGTAGAGTCCATAGCCCGCCAGATCGCCACGCTTAGCAAAGATATCAACACGATGGACAAGGTCGACCGCGACATGATCCAGCGCATCAACCTGTTGCAGGAGAACACCATGTTGATCCGCGAGAATATCTTCGACCGCCAACGTGTGCTCTCGGGCATTCTGCGCAGCGAGCGCTTCCCGCGCGATATCTACGCCAAGTTGTCGTTGATGATCAAGGACGTCAACTCGCTGATCAGCCATGCCGACTTCAACTTCGAACGTCTGGACTATCTGCAAGAGTCGGTGATGGGCCTTATCAACATCGAGCAGAACGGGATCATGCGTATCTTCACCGTCGCCACGTTGCTCTTTCTGCCTGCCACGTTGCTCACCGGTGTGTGGGGTATGAATTTCGATCACCTGCCGCTGGTCGGCACTCGTTGGGGTTTTTGGATCTCGACAGTGATAATCCTGGGGTTGATAGCAGGGATGTATTTCTTCTTCAGGAGGAAAAAGTGGTTGTGATCTTTTGTAACTCTAAGTCTCAACAACTCTCTGCCTGCAACTCTACGGAGCGCTCCGAGCGTGACTGTATTCTCAAGATCATGTACGGCAACGGATGTAAGTGTCGCCTTTCCTGTCGGGCGTGTTCATAAGCAGACCTCGTAATCAACACTTCGGCGATTCTCTACTGCCTATGAGGTGTGCAGAGAAAGTTTGGCTAATGTATACGGCTCTTTGCGCTTAAGCGCTTTCCGCGGGCGCGGTATGGCGTTCGCCGAGGTGCGGGAGTACGAGTCTTTAGCATGGATGTGATGCGTCTGTCGTTTATATGTGTTGACGTTTATATTTTTGTGCTGCCTTAGACTATGTTATTACCTAATTTATATTAGTTCAAGGCAGCGCCTCCCTCAATCCCACATATTTAAAAACACATGCAAAAAGGCCGCACTCTGAGTGCGGCCTGACATTTAAAATATTCCGGATATATTCGCCGATACTTTTCCTGCGCACAGGTGAACTGCTCCCCCTGCCCACATAATATATCGACACCGTTGTTTGTATCGAATAATATCCTAACAAGAGACCTTTATATCCTTAACCCTGAGTTGCGGAGTCACCTTGCCCCGGTAGCTGTTCTCGACGATGCTGTAACACACATCCACGGGGCGACCGCTACGCACACCGTCGTAGTGCTCGGGCTGCTGGAAGGCTATCGAGCCGATAGTCGTATTGGGCTTCTCCTTTTGGGTGAAATCGGCACGCAGGTGTTCGTGCTCCAGCCCCACGAGCTTGGCATCGCCACGATTACTCACTCCTGCAGTCATGAACACAGGCGCCGTGTTGCCAGGTCCGAAAGGCTGGAAACGAGCCATCTGGCGGCGGAAGTTGGGTGTGATATCGCTAAAGAGCAACGGCGCATCTATCTCCACCTGCGGGATCAGCATCTCGGGATCGATATGCTCCTCGACATAGGCGTGGAAGCGGCGTGTGAATTCTTCCACTCTCTCGGGCCTCATGGTAAGACCTGCCGCGTAGATATGGCCTCCGAAGTTCTCCAACAGGTTGGCGCACGACTCCACTGCCTGATACAGATCGAAACCGGGCACACTGCGCGCCGACCCCGTGACGAATCCGTTGCTCATCGTGAGCACCACCGTGGGCTTATAATAGGTCTCGATAAGTCGCGACGCCACGATACCCACAATGCCCTTCATCCACTCCGGATTGTAGATCACAATGCTCTTGTGTTCCCTCATCGCAGGGTTACTCTCGATCAGGTCGTGGGCCTGCTGCGTAACCGAGCGGTCTATGCTCTTACGGTCGGAGTTGTAGTCGTCGATTATACTTCCGAATTCGGCAGCCGTCTCGGTATCGCGTTCGATCATTAGGTTCACCGCGGCGTGCCCTCCCGAGTGCGAAGAGTCGTCGACCGCCATGCGGCCTGCGGCGTTGATCCGCGGCCCTATTTTGAACACTATGTCATCGATCGTTATGTCGTGGTTCTGCAATCCGCAGATGTCGATTATCGACTTTAGGCCCTTGTTGGGGTTAGAATTCAGGCGCTTGAGGCCATAGTGGGCCAGTATCCTGTTCTCGTCGACCAGCGGCACGATGTCCGACGCTATGCTGACCGCCGTGAGATCCAGCAGGCGCTCCAACTCCGAAATGGGCACTCCATTACGCACCACATAGGCCTGGGCCAGCTTGAATCCCACACCGCAACCGCTCAACTCCTTGAACGGATATGGGCAATCGAGACGCTTAGCATCGAGCACGGCCACGGCATTCGGTATTTCGTCGCCCGGCAGGTGGTGATCGCAAATAATAACGTCGATGCCACGCTCGCGGGCATACTCCACCTTCTCGACAGACTTGATCCCGCAGTCGAGGGCTATGATCAGCGACACACCTTCGTGTGCAGCGTGGTCTACGCCCTGATGCGAGATCCCATACCCCTCGGTATAGCGGTCGGGGATGTAGAAGATCACCTTTTCGTGGCCCATGCGCCTGAGGAACGTGTACATCAGGGCTACGGCCGTTGTGCCGTCTACGTCATAATCGCCAAAAACCATAATTTTCTCTCCACCGGAGAGTGCGCGTTCGATACGCTCCACCGCGCGATCCATGTCCTTCATAAGGAACGGATCGTGCAGATCGGCCAGGCGGGGGTTGAAGAACTTCTCCACCCGCTCGGGGGTATCTATGCCGCGCTGAAGAAGCAGGTTGGCAAGCACGTCGGGCAATCCCAGCTGCGTGGCAAGATCGCTCACCGCAGCCGGGTGGGCCTGTTCGCGCACCACCCATCTTTTTGCAATAGGCATGATATTTAGTTTTTATATTTATTTTCATCTTTATCGAAAAGTGTTGTGTGGGCGTCGCAGGCGCATTTACTCTTGCCTGGTGAACATCCGGTCGTTCTTCTTCTGCCGCGCGTAATCATTCTTCGGCCAAACGGCATAAATTTATATTTTGGGACGAGCGTTAGCGACACCGCAGGTTCTCGGACCACATAAATAGGGTTGCACTCGGTCAGGCGTCGGCCTCTAATTAGCGCACTGCGAGCGGATATGAGATGGTCTTCATTCGTGCGCCGCCCAGTAATGGCAGAAGCATCTACATTCGGCACCATCCCGAACTTTAAAATAAATCCGGTCAGACTCTTAATCGGGTGATCCCCAACAATGCCAATCCTCCTCAGTCTGAGTCAAAACCCGGCATTTAACCGTCATTCATTAAAACCGCCTCCCGAAGTGATCGACAAAGCAATCCTTCACCTCGTCCATCGCGGGAGCATGGCCCAATTCGCGCGCCATCGACGTCACGCCGCGATCGGCAAAGCCACACGGGTTGATATACCCGAAATACTCCAAAGCCGGGTCGACATTGAGGGCAAAGCCATGCATCGTCACATAGCGCGACGACCGCACCCCGATGGCTGCTATCTTACGCAGAGGGCCCTCGAGCCACACTCCCGCCGCACCTTCCGACCGCCCTGCCGCTATTCCGAAATCGGCCAGAGTGTCTATGATCGTCTGTTCCAATACGTTTATATAGTCGCGCAATCCCATCCCGAAGTGTTGCAAATCGAGAATCGGGTAGCCCACCAATTGGCCGGGGCCATGGTATGTAATATCACCCCCGCGGTCGATATGCACAAAATCGGCACCTATACTATTTAAGAACGTTTCTCCGATCAACATATTATCCTCACGCCCGCTCTTTCCCAGAGTGTAAACGTGCGGATGTTCACACAGCAGCAACGTATCGTCCTCACTACCAGACAACAGCGCATCGAAAAACCGGCGTTGCAAGTCCCACGCCTCGCGGTAATTTATAGTTCCTAAATCACGATACGCCGCTTTCATCTGCACCCTCCCCGTGTAATATCAGATCGAGGCGAGCGCCTCTTCGGCCATGTACGACGAGCGCACGAGAGGCCCACACGCCGCGAAATCGAACCCTCGCGCCAGTGCCTGCTCCTTGTACCACTCGAACCTGCCTGGTTCGACATACTCCACCACGGGCAGATGCTCGCGCGTAGGCTGCAAATATTGCCCTATGGTAACGATGCTCACACCCACCTCACGCAAGTCGTCGAGCGTTTGCAGAACCTCGTCGTGCGTCTCGCCCATGCCGACCATCAGGCCGCTCTTGGCCCGTCCGCCGAGCGACGAAATATGGGCAAGGGTCTGTAAACTCGTTCTGTATTTCGCCCTGCTGCGCACGTCTGACGTCAGCCGCTCGACAGTCTCGATATTATGACCCACCACATCGGGCCCGGCAGACAATACAACCTCCACCGCACTTCGGCTGAAGTCGGGGATAAGCACCTCTATGGTAGTTTGTGGATTATTTTCCCTCACTGCCCTGACGACCGCAGCCCAATGCGCGGCCCCTCCGTCGGGCAGGTCGTCGCGCGTGACAGATGTGATTACAGCATGTCGCAACCCCATAAGTTCTATGGAGCGGGCGACACGCGCGGGTTCGTCGGCGTCTACAGGTAACGGTGTTCCCGTCTTGGTTGCGCAAAACCGACATCTGCGCGTACAGACGTCACCGAGAATCATCAGCGTGGCGGTTTTACGACTCCAGCACTCCGCACGATTGGGGCACTGGCCACTGCTGCAAATAGTGTTCAGCGCATGTCGACGCACGATTTCTGCCGTTTGGGCAAACTGTTCGCCTCGCGGGAGTCTGATCTTAAGCCAAGAGGGCTTGATATGTCCGGTTACCTTCTCATGAGGATTAGACATTCAGAATATTATTATTTTTTCTATTGATGCAAAGATAGTAAAAAAATGCCAATGATCAGCGGATGCATACCTCGCGTGATCGAAAATAGAGAATTAAAGGCGCATACTCCGCTTCATTTCCCCCAAGAGATTGTTGGTATTTTTGCGCCAGAGCTATCTTAATTTCTTGCTCTGAACGAGGAGCATAGCAGAGTTATATTCAACAAGTTTCGGATAAAAAAACGGGGCAAAAGAGCAGTCTGTGGAACGCGAAAACCCTTCTAAAATCCCATGCCGGCAGAGACTTCTAATTCGACCGCCCCAACAGTCCCAGCGTCACATTCCATCGCAGCACCAGCAGCCCCCACGCCTTGGCGGGTCGCAGCGTCAGAGTATAGAAAATGACCAACAATAACGTCGCTCCCCACTTTATTGCCTCGGCAAATATGCGTCGCGGCGATCTACCCGTGCGCACACGCTCACTGACACCCACCATGCGGCTCACACGGGCCAGATAGCTCAGTGTGAGGCGTTCGCGCGGTATTATGTGGAGTATCTGCGCTCCGGGCACGTACCATATTTTCTCGCCTGCCGCCCTCAGTCGCGCAAAAAGATCCTTCTCCTCGCCGGCCAGCAGTTTCGTCCCTGTGCGCCCCAGTTCGGGATTGAAAAGACCCACCCTATTGAGCGCCTCGCGCCGAACAGCCATATTGCCCCCTCCGGGGAAGTGCCCTGCGTCGAATTCACGCACGCGATCGCCCATATCGAGAGTTCCGGAAATGGGGCGTTCGGTCCACGGCGAGAGCCATCGCGGGGTTTTGAAATCATAATGCGGAATCACGCGCCCACCTGCGGCGGCGACATCGGGATGCTCGTCGAAAAAATCGAGATAGGCGCGCCCGAACCCTGTGTTGACCTCCTCGTCGTCGTCGATAATGGCGATAATGCTCCCCCGGCTATCGGCGATGCCACGATTCCGGGCGGGCGAGAGGCCCTGTCGGGATTCCTTTACGATGCGTAGATCTACCACCTCCCCGTATGACGCTGCAAATTGTGCGACAAGTTGCTGCGTGTCGTCGGTCGAGTTATTGTCAACCACCACGACCTCCCACTCTCCGCGGTCGAGATTGTGCTGCCCGACAACACTCCGCAGGGTCCGGATCAGGCTCGGGCCGCGGTTGTAGGTTGCTATGACGATCGAGAGTAACAATGTAGTTTATTTAAAAGTCGAGCCGAAACTTCGAACGAAATAGTTATAAGCTTTGCAAAGCGAAGTCATCGGACAACCTCTGCTATACTATTGCATCATTGTGATCCGGTCCTATCGAAATTATTCATCACAAATAAG
>QMCE01000730.1_pt1 | contig 17329 bp, 15 predicted proteins | sample 1821851 | NCBI WGS metagenome assembly QMCE01 (sample SAMN09453174, study PRJNA476694) | Termite gut metagenome, whole genome shotgun sequencing project. | isolation source: worker | host: Odontotermes sp. | place: South Africa:Pretoria | collected 2016-01-28
GAAATTGCGGATTTTGTGCGCCGGGCGGTGGGCGCGGGTGTGCCGGTTGCCGCCATTTGCGGGGCCACGTTATTTTTGGCCAAGCATGGTTTTTTGAATACTATACGGCACACCGGTGATGAAAAACCGTATTTTTTTGATAAGCTTACCAATGAGAAGGACTACACCGGGCAGGCGCACTTTGCTGCCGCACAATTGGTGAACGACCATGGGTTCATCACCGCAAACGAAACCGCTGCCGTCGCGTTTGCCCGCGAGATTTTTCAGATATTGAAAATTGACACCGAGGAAGAAATAGCAATTTGGTACGACAAGTTCAAAAATGGCATGTTCTCTTAGGCATGTACAGGAAAAGCCCCCTGGCGCGTGCGCCGGGGGCTTTTCCTGTACAATAAAGGTTAGGCTTCGTTGTCTTTTTCCACTTTGGTTTGGGCGTGGGTGTAGTAGTATTCGCTTACGCGGCTGTAGCTTTGGTAGCTGGCTTTAAAGCTGCCGCCGTTTTGGCTGCTTTGTGCGCTGAACGAGCTTTGACTGGTGCGCAAATAATAGCTGAGGAAACTGAAATTCATGTTTTGGCGGCCGCTTGCGCCAAACAGGCCGCCAACGCCGCCGGGGCCATTTGCGCCGCCTGCGCCCATGTTGTTGAACACCCCAAAGCCCACACCTTTCAGCATGTCCTTCCAGGTATCGCTGGCCTTGGACTGTGCCTGCAGGAAGTCTTTAAGGTCTTTGCCAATGGTGGTTTGGCTTGAAAGCTCCGACGCGCCGTAGCCTTCCTCGCCTTCCTGGGGCTTTTTCACTTCAACGCCTTCGTCAATTTTACCGTGCTTGCCGGTAACGGCCCAGTAGCCGCCGCTCTCCGCCTCCAAATAAATCTGTCCTTCAAAGATGGCATAGTTCGGCAGGCCGTCCTCGCCCTGGCCATAATAGATATATTCGCCATTGGCGTTGGTTTGCACGCCCTTGCCGGCGGCCAAATCCTGCATGGCCTGCTTGTAGCTGTCGCTGTTTTTAATGGCGTCAATCTGGCTTTCGTACAAGTCCTCAATTTTGCCAAGGGCCTCTTGCGCCTTTTGAATGGCCGGAGTGTTTTGCGTTTTGCCGGGGCCGTTCACCGCCGGGTTACCGGCGCCGCCGGTAATGGTAACAGAATCCTCGCGCGGCTTTCCCGCGCCGCCTGCGTTGTTCCCCTTGCCGTTGTTCTTCACTTTTTCCTGCCCCGGTGCGTGGGTGCTGTTCCAGGCGGAATTGCCGTTCACCTTTATATCTTGCGACATAGGCACGTTCCTTTCTTTTGCTTGCTTTTGGCCGGGGTGTGGGCACGCCCCGCGCGCTGCGATAGCCGGATAAGAACTCTATATGCTATATACGGCTGCGAATGCCAAAAGTTGAGCCCTGCCGCTATTTTTCTTTTGCGTTTTGGTATTACAAGGTGCGAATGCGCACATGCTTTGTGTGCAGATATTGGTACAGGCCCTCGGGGCCGTGCTCGTGGCCAAAGCCGCTGTCCTTCCAGCCGCCGTAGGGCGCGTTGATGACGCCCGCGTCCACATTGTTGATGGCCACGTTGCCGGCCTGCAGCTGCCGCGCCATGCGCGTGGCGGTGGAAAGGTTTTGGGTGTAGGCAATGGCGGCAAGGCCATAAGGGGTGTTGTTGGCAAGGGCAATGGCCTCGTCCAGCGTGTCGAAGGGCATCACCCCGGCCAGCGGGCCAAAGGTCTCCTCCTGCATCACCAGCATGTTGTGCGTTGCGTTGGCCAAGATGGTGGGCTTGTAAAAGTGTCCGCGCGCAAAGGCTTCGCCCTCGGGCGCTTCGCCGCCGCACACCAGCCGCGCGCCCTTGGCAAGCGCGTCGGCCACGTGGGCCTTGGCGGTGTCCAGCCCTTTGGCGGTGCACATGGGGCCCAAATCGCAGGGGCCGCTAAGGCCGTTGCCAATGCGGAGGGCCCGGGTTTTTTCAGCAAATTTTTGCAGGAAGTCCTCATAAATTCCCCGCGCCACATAAATGCGGTTGATGGCGATGCAAATTTGCCCCATGTTGCGGAAGCTGCGCCGGGTGGCGCCTGTGGCGGCGGCGTCCAAATCGCAGTCGTCACACACCAGCATGGGCAGGCTGCCGCCCAGTTCCAAAGACATTTTTTTAAGCGTGCCCGAGGCGTTTTTCATGATATTGCGGCCTACCGCCGTGGAGCCGGTGAAGGCCAGCTTATTCACATCGGGGTGGGCGGTAAGCAAATCGCCAATAATGCGCCCCGGCCCGGTGATGACATTGAGCGCCCCAGAGGGGAAGCCCGCTTCGGCCACCGCCTGCACAAAGGCAATGGGAGAGAGAGGTGTTTCGCTGGGCACTTTCAGCACGCAGGTGCACCCGGCGGCAAGGCTGGCGGCCACCTTCCAGGCCAGCAGTTCAATGGGGTAGTTCCAAGGCGAAATGCACGCGGCCACGCCCACCGGCTGGTAAATAACCTCGCTGAAAATGCGGCTGTCCTCGGCGTTTGGGATGATGCGCCCGTACACCCGCTCGCCTTCCTCGGCGTAATAAGCCAAGATGTCGGCGCCCTTGTCCACCTCCCCGGCGGCCTCGGCCAGCGGTTTGCCCTGCTCCATCGTCATCAGGCGGGCAATGTCCTCGCGCTTTTCGCGCACCAGCTGCGCCGCGCGGCGCAGCAGCTTCCCGCGCGCAAAGGGGGTGGTTTCCGCCCAGGCGGGGAAGGCCGCTTTGGCGGCGGCCACGGCGGCGTTCACCTCGGCCTCGCCCGCGCAGGGCACCTGCCCGCACACTTCGCCTGTGGCGGGGTTGCTCACGTCTATTTTTGCGGCGGTGTCCACCCATTCGCCGCCAATCAGCATTTGCTTTGCAAGCATTCTAAATACCTCGTGTTTCTTTGCTTTGGGAAAACCAAGCGTCACGCGCCCAGCAGCCCGCGCAGGGTTTCCAGTGTTATCATGGCGGTGCTTTGCGGCAGCCCGGCGTGCGGGTTGCAGGGCTGGCCGGGGTCGCCCAGGCTTTCCACCACAGCGGCGGCGCCGCTAAAGTCCTCGCCGTGGCTGTACTGGCTCATCGTCACAAGGCACTTCATGCCCGCCGCTGTGGCCGCCGCAAGGCCAATGCCCGTGTCTTCAATTACCATGCAGTTTTCCGGCGCAATGCCATATTGGGCGGGCACCATATTGTAAATGTCGGGCGCGGGCTTCTTGGCCTTTACGGCGTCCCCGGCAAAAATATGGCGGATAAGCTTCGGCGCGTCGTTGCCAAACAGAGAGCGGGCAATGGCAGCCACGCTTTTTTCGTTGGAGGTGGAGCAAATGAACACCGGCACCCCGGCGTCTGCCGCTTGGCGGATAAGCCGCCGCACACCGGGGCGGGGCGGCAAAGCGGCGCACAAATCCATAAAAATGCCGGTTTTTATTTTGTGTAACTCGGCCATATATTCGGGCGTGAAGCGCCCGGGAGGGTATTTTTCAGGGTTTTTGCCAAAGTAGGCCAGCATGCGCTCCTTGCCGCCGCCAATCTTCACCAGTTCGCCATATTCGGCTATGTCCCATTGGGCGCCAATGCCCTGCTGTGCAAACGTTTTATTGAAAGCTACCCGGTGGCCGCCGGCCTCGGTTTCGGCCAGCACGCCGTCACAGTCGAACAGCAGTGCTTTCAGTTCCATATTGTTGTCGTTCTCCTTTTATTTGTCATTGTGTTGCAATGCCGCGCGGTTAAAAGTAAACTGCGGCGTTTTGCCTTGCAGCCAGTCGGCCACGCCCTGGGCGGCGCAGGCGGCCACCCGCAGGGTGCATTCGCGGGTAAGCGCCGCGCTGTGGGGCGTTAGCAGAATATTGTCCAGCCCGGCCAGCTTACAGCCGACGGGTGGCGGCTCCTGCTCAAACACATCCAGCGCCGCGCCCGCAATGCGTTTTTCGCTCAGCGCCGCATACAGCGCCTCTTCGTCAATAACGCCGCCGCGCGCGGTGTTCACAAGGTAGGCGCCGGGTTTCATCAGGCCAATAAGCCGCGCGCCCACGCTGTGCTTAGTCTCGGGTGTAAGTGGGATGTGCAGCGAAACCACATCTGCCTGCGCGAACATTTCGTCCAGATTGGCCGCCAGTTCAATGCCTTCGGGCGCCTGCTTCAAAAAGGGGTCGTGGCCCATCACCCGCATGCCGAAGGCAGCGCGGCACTTGGCGGCCACCTGCCGCCCAATGTTGCCGCAGCCCACAAGGCCCAGCGTTTTGCCGTCCAAATCTACCGGCAGGCCCAGGCGGCGGGCGGCAAAATTGCCCGCCACCACGCTTTTGTGCAGGAAAACAAGCCCCTTGGCCAGCGCGGCAATCATGGTGGTGGCATGCTCCGCCACCGAAAGGCTGTTGGCGGTGGGGGTGTTCAGCACCAAAATGCCCCGTGCGGTGGCGGCGGCAACGTCTACCGAATCCACCCCCGCGCCGGTGCGGCTGATGACCTTCAGGCGCGGGGCGGCGTCCATCCACTCCGGGCCAAATTTCACCCAAGTGCCCACCACAAGGGCGTCGGCGCCGGCCAATTCGGCCCGCAGGGCCTCGGGGTCATTCTCCTTGGCGCACACAACCTCGGCAAAGGGGCGCACCAGCCCCAGCACCGCTTCATCGGTTTTTTGCGCAAATACCACTTTTGGCATCGTTGTCTCCTTTTTGAACCTGCTCTTTAAATAAGGCCCTGCTCTTTCATAAGGGCCGCAATGCCGGTACGGATATCTTCCGCCAGCGGCAGCAGCGGGCGGCGGGGGGCTCCGCCCACAAGGCCGGCCATGTCCATGGCGGCCTTCACGGCGGCAACGCCCCCTTTGCCGGACACACCCTTGTTCAAAAGCAGCATCTGTTCATTTTGTTTAACATAGGCGGCCTTGTCGCCTGTCAGGTACAGCTCGTACAAATCGGCACAGAAGCGCGGCAGCACGTTGGCCAGCGAGAGCACGCCGCCCACCGCGCCGCCCTCCAGCGCGTGGATGAAGAAATTGGCCGAGCCTGCCATCACCGCAAAGTCTTCGGGCGCGCAGGCAAGGTAGCCCTCGATGTTGCCGCTGGAGGAATCCTTCATGCCCACAATGTTGGGGTGGGCCGCGATGGTTTTAATGAGCTGCTGCGACAGCACCGCCCCGGCGCTGAATTGCGGCGCGCAGTACACCAGCACGGGAATTTTCACGCTGTCGGCCACGTCGCAAAAATAGCGCGCCAGCACTTCGTCTGTCATCTGCTTGGCAAAGTAGCTGGGGGGCAGCAGGGTGGCAAAGTCGGCCCCTTCGGCCTCGGCCATCTTAGCAAGCTCTATGGTTTCCAGCGTGCTTTCGGCAATGCAGCCCGCCATCACCTTTTGCTGCGGGGCCTTGTTTTTCACAATACAGCGCAGCACCTTTTGTTTTTCATCGCCGTACAGGCTTTTGTTTTCGCCGTTGGAGCCCAGCGCCAAATAGCCCTGGATGCCCCCGGCGGCATAGGCTTCCATATTTTTTTCAAGCCCGGCATAGTCCACGGCCTCGCTTTGTGTAAACGGGGTGGTAATGGGGGCATATACGCCCCGCAGCAGTTCTTTCGCGTTTTTCATGCGCTCTCCTTTTTCCTTCTCTTTTCTTTGCCACCAATAACGCCCAGCCGCCGCAGCTTGCCGCTGTAGCTGCTAACCGTTAAGGCCACCACCGCCAAAACAAAGGGGAACATTTTGATGATGGAAGGTGGCACGGCGGTGCCCATAAGCTCCAGCCGTATGCCAATGGCGTCGGCCAAGCCAAACAACAGCGTTACCAGCGCGGTGGGCACGGGGTTGGCGCCGCCAAAGGCCACCGCCGTAAAGGCGTTAAAGCCCCGGCCCTGCACCATGTCCTCTGAAAATTGGGACACGATGGTGGTGGACAGGTAGGCCCCGGCAAGGCCGCACAGCGCGCCGCACACCAGTATCACCCGCCACTGCACAAACGCGGGGCTTATGCCCGCGGTGCGCGCGGCGTCCACACTTTCGCCCACCGAGAGGATTTCCAGCCCGGAGCGCGTTTTTTTCAGCAGCAGCCAGGCCAGCACCACCACAAAAATGGCAAAGTAGGTAACAATGCTTTGCTCCGAAAGGATAGCCCCCAAAAAGGGAATGTCGCGCAGCAGCGGAATGCTGACGGGGGGCAGCTTGTCAATTTCCTGCGGCCGCACCGAGCCCTGCACGCTGAACATGGCGCGCAGCAGGTAAGAGGTGAGGCCCACACCCAGCATGTTAAGCGCAATGCTGGTGATGATGTGGTTGGCGCGGAAGCGCACCACCGCAAGGCCGAACAGCACACTGTACAGCGCGCCAAACACCATGGCCCCCAGCATGCCCAGCCATACGCTGCCCATGGTGAAATGGGTAACGGCAATGCCCACAAAGGCGCCCACCAGCATGTGGCCCTCCAGCGCAATGTTAAAAATGCCGGCCTTTTCGCACAGCGCGCCGCCAATGGCGGCCAGCATTAGCGGGGTGGCAATGCGCAGCATGGCGGCCCAAATATCCGGGCTTAAAAACATCTCCACCTCAGGCACCCCCTTTTGTGGCTTTGCGCCCCTGCAGCCACCGCCGAATGTGCGGCGCCGCAAACTGCGCGCTGATGGTGAGGATGACGATGGCCATTACAATTTTGGTTACGGCCGCGGGCCCCTCGGTAAGGCGCTCCATGTTGGTGCCGCCGTTCTTCAGCGCGCCAAAGAAGGCGCCGGAGAAGATGGCCCCCAGCGGGTTGTTGTTGGCCAAAAGGGCCACCACAATGCCGTCGAAGCCATAATCGGGGTTAAAGCCCGCCAGCAGGCGGTGCTGCACCGCGCACACCTCAATGGCGCCAATAAGCCCGGCAAGGCCGCCGCTAAGGCACATTACCTGAATGGTGGTGCGCCGGGGCTTGATGCCGCCATAGGCCGCAAAAAACGCGTTAGAGCCAACAATTTTAATCTCGTAGCCCAGCGCCGTTTTGCGGAAGACAAACACCAGCACCAGTGCCGCCGCAATGGCCAGGTAGAAGCCTACATTGGCCGATGAAGGCTCTAAAAAAGAGATACGCGGCAGCCATGTGTTTTCGGGAAGGACGGGGCTGGCGTTCAGGTTGGCGCCGGCGCTGCGGTCCCGCAGCGGGCCGGAAACCAAGAACTCGATGAACAAAAGCGCAATAAAGTTGAACAGCAGTGTGGAGACGATTTCGTTTACGTCGAGATAAACTTTTAGCAGCGCCGGAATGAGGGCGTACAGCATGCCGGCCACAGCGGCCGCCAGCAGCACGCACAAAAGGGCCACAACCGGGTTTGGGAAGGGTACAAACATGGCCACGGCGGTGGCGGCGGCCGCGCCCAGGTAAATTTGGCCGTCGGCCCCCAGGTTGAACACCTGGGCCTTTTGGGTAACGCACATGGCCAGCCCCGCCAAAATAAGGGGTGTGGCCCAGCGCACAGTGCCCGCAATGTCGGACGTAAGGCTTTGCCAAACGCCCTGCAGCACCGCGAAGGGTGGATAGCCGGAGCAGGCAAGGAAGACACAGGCCAGCGCCAAGGCCAGCAAAATCATGCCCACCTGGCGGGCTACAATGCGGCCCACCTCCATCAGTTTTTGTGCCGCGCGGGCGGGGCCCGCGGCGGTTTGCGTTGTGTTCATGCCCCTTCACCCCCTTCGGCCTTGCCCTTGGAGCCCATCATGTACTCGCCAACCTCCTGCTCGTTTGTCTCGCCGCGCAAAAGGCTTGCCACCACCTCGCCCTCATACATCACCAGAATGCGGTCGGACAGGTTCATCACCTCGTCCAGCTCGGCGCTCACCAGCAGCACGCTTTTTCCGGCGTCGCGGGTGGCGATGATTTGCTGGTGGATGTACTCCATGGCGCCAATGTCTACCCCGCGCGAGGGCTGGGCGGCAATCAAAAGTTCCGGGGCCGTCTCCATCTCGCGGGCAAACACCACCTTTTGCATGTTGCCGCCCGAAAGCGTGGACAGCTTGTACTCGCAGGAGGGCACCTTCACGCCAAAGCGGACGCGCAGCTCCTCGGTAAGGTGTTCCAGTTTGCGGTTGTTCATCACGCCCAGGCGGGCATAGGGCTTTTGGTAGTAGCGGTTCAGCACAAGATTGTCGTGCACCGTGCAGGTTTTGGCGGTGCCGCGCTTCAGGCGGTCTTCCGGCACGTGCGAAATGCCCGCTTCGCGCCGGGCACGCACCGGGCTTTTGCTGATATCGGCCCCTTTAAAGCGCACGTGGCCCGCCGTGGGAGCCGCAAGGCCGCTTATCACGTCCACCAGTTCGCTTTGGCCGTTGCCCTCCACCCCGGCAATGCCAACCACTTCGCCCGCGGCAATGGAAAAGCTTACGCCGCGCAAAGCGGGCAAGCCGCGCTGGTTCAGGGCGCTAATGCCCTCCACCTCCAGCACGCTGCCGCCGGGGGCATAGGCCCCGCGCGGGATGTTCAAATCCACCTCACGGCCCACCATCATGGTGGAAAGGGCCTTGGGGGTGGTGTCTGCCTTGGCGGTGCGGCCTGTCACCTCGCCCTTGCGCATCACGGTAATGTTGTCGCAAATGGCCATCACCTCGCGCAATTTGTGGGTGATGAAGATGATGGTGCGGCCCTGTGCGCGCAGCTTTTTCAGCACCTCCATCAGCTTGTCGGTTTCGGCGGGGGTTAAAACGGCGGTGGGCTCGTCCAAAATCAGCACCCGGCTCTCGCGGTACAGCGCCTTGATAATCTCCACCCGCTGTTTTTGCCCCACCGAAAGCTGATAGATTTTGGCGTCCAGCTCCACATGCAGGTTGTAAATTTCCATAATTTCGCCAATCACGGCCCGGGCGGTTTTTTCGTCTATAAACCCGCGCCGCAGCGGCGTTTTGCCCAAAATAACATTTTGCAAAACGCTTAAATTGGGCATGAGCATAAAATGCTGGTGCACCATGCTAATGCCCAGTTCAATGGCCATATTGGGCGATTCAATGCGCGCCTCGCTGCCAAACAGGCGTATAACGCCTTCGTCGGCGCGGGCCAGGCCATACAGGATGTTCATCATGGTGGATTTTCCGGCGCCGTTTTCGCCAATCAGGCCGTGTATCTCCCCTTCGGCCACTGTAAGCGACACCCCGCCCACCGCCACCACGCCCGGGTAGGCTTTGCGAATATCCAGCATTTCAACGGCGTTTGCCATTGGCTTTCCCCCTAAATTACTTTAAAGCGGTTAAACCAGTTTCCCGGCTTTGTCGTCCCATTCTTTCAGGATAGTAAGCGCCTCGCAGGCGGCGCGGCAGGCCTTTTCCTCGCCGCCATTGTCGCCCCAGCGGTCTAACACTCGGTTAGAGATAACACTTAAAATGGCGCCCATGCGCATGCCGTGCAAATAGCCCACCACATACTGCCCGGCGGTGTCCATCTCGATGTTGGTGACGCGCGAGGTCATCAAATCCGGGATGATTTTTTCGGCAAAAGAGGGCCAGTAGCCGCTTTTGTCCTCGTTAAGCGGGCGGCCTTGCCCAATGTAGAAAGAGCCCACGGTGTAAGACAGCCCAAAGCCATATTTGTAGCCCAGGCGCTCGCAGGCTTCGGCCAGGGCCATTACCACGCGCGTGTTGGCAAAAGCGGGGAACTCCGGCTCCACATAGGTGGCCGAGGTGCCGTCCTTGCGCACGCAGGCCACCGGGATAATCAAATCGCCCAAGTCATAATCCGGCACAATGCAGCCGGTGGTGCCCACGCGCACGCAGGTGTGCACGCCCACCACATTCAGTTCGTGAATGCAAATTTCGGCGCCCGGGCAGCCAATGCCGGTGGAGGTGGCGCCCTGCGCCATGCCGTTGTAGCTGCCGGTAACGGTTTTGTATTCGCGGTAGGCGGCGCGCTCCTGCACGTCCTGCCAGTTTTTGGCAATTACCAGCGTGCGTTCCGGCGCGCCGGGAATTAACATATAGCCGGGCACGTCACCCTCTTTCAGGCGCAGGTGGTACACGCCCTCGTTGTCGGCTTTTGGGGCCGAGGCCAAATTCACGTTTTTTTCCGCCATGGCGGCCATCCCCCTTTGTCTTGTTTTCTGCTAAAATTCCCGCACCCGCCACCGGTTTACACCGGCGGCGGGGCAGGGTGTGGCTTTGTTTGTTTTTAAGAATTAGCCGGCCGAGATGCGGTCCCAGTTGGGCACTTCGGCGTCGAATTCCACCGTGAAGCTGCCGGCAATGATTTGCTGTTCAAGCTCTTTTGCCTCGGCAATGGCGGCGGTAAGGGCCGGGCCAACATCGGTGTTGGCGGCGGCAAAACGCTCGTAAGAGGCCCAATCCATAAAATAGCCGCCGTTAGACAAATCGCGGATGCCGTGCTCGCCACCGGGGTAGCTGCCGTTCACAAGGGCTTCCACCGAGGCGTACAGCGTTTCGCCAAAGCCGATGCCGATGATGCCCATGAAGCCGTCGTAGGTGTCGTAGAAATCGGTAATTTCGCCCGCGCACAGCACGCCTGCGTCCTGGCAGGCTTCAATAACGCCCGCGTTGGAAGCGCCGGAGTCGGTTTGCACAATGTCGCAGCCGTTGGCAATCATGGCGTTGGTAATTTCTTTTGCCTTGGCGGGGTCTTCATAGCTGCCAACAAAGGCAAAGTCCACCGTGGCGTCGGGGTTGGCGTCCTTCACGCCGCGCATAAAGGCGTTGCCCTCGGCATTGGGGGTGGGTTCCTCGGCGCCAACAACCAGCCCCACGCGGTTGGACGCGGTGGTTTTGCCGGACATGTAGCCCGCCAGATAGAACGCGCCCTCGCCGTGAAACTCGGTGTCCCAAATGTTGGGAACGGCCTCGGCGCCCTCAATGTTTACAAACTGGAAGATGGCGGAGAACATGGTGTCGGGGTATTCGGATGCAATCAGCTTGGTTGCGTCGGTCATGTACGGGAAGGTGGTGACAACAAGGTTGTAGCCGTCCTTCGCCATGGCGCGCACATCGTCCTCAAAGTTGGCGGCAGAGGCGCTTTCCAGCAGCTTAATTTCAATACCGAAGTCGGCTTCGGCGCGCGCGGCGCCCTTAGCCAGGTCGTCCATGGGGCCGTTGTCGCCAAACTTCTGGTTTACCACGGCGGCCACGCGCAGGGGGGCGCCGTCGCTGCCTTCAGCGGGTGCGGCGGAACCGGCGGGCGCAGTGGAGGCAGCCGGGGCGGTGGAAGCCGCGGGCGCAGCGGAGGATGCCGTGGCGCCGCCGCAGGCGGCCATTGCCAAAAGCAGCACCAGTGCCAGTGCAGTACAAAAAACGCGTTTTTTCATGAATCTTTTGCTCCTTTCAAAATCCCTTCATGCTGTTGTGCCGTATGTTGTTCAGTGTAAAAAGGGCGGCGCCGCTGCTGTTTTGTGCCGCATGGCAGGCGCTGGCGAACCCCTGGCGGATAAGCCCCGCCGGGGAAAACCGGTGCCCGCCTTGTAGCCTACAGCAGGCCGGGGCCGTCGCCCTCCATCCACGCGAACACTTCCCAGATGTTTTCCTCATGGTCGTGATAATAGGCCGCCTTAGAGCCAAAGGGGTACACGGTGGGCGGCGCAATGCAGCGCACCCCGCGTGCGGTTAGTTCGGCGTGGATGTCGTCCACGTCGCCAGGGGCGGGCACCTTAACGGCCAGCATAAAGTGGTGGCCCGGCCCGTCCAGGTGGGCATGGTCCAGCACCTCGCATACGCCGCTTTTGTCCCACAGGGTTACGCCGGTGCCGCAAAAGACGAACTCGGCATAGTTGGCGTGTTCGGCGTCGGGCTGCAGGCGCTTCAATTCAAAGCCGAATTTCTCGGTGTAAAATTGCACGGCGCCGCGAAAATCCTTCACGAACAGGCAAATGTCGTTCAGGTGGTTTAATTTGTCCAGTGCGCCCATGGCTGCTCTCTCCTTTTTGTGTACCGCCCCGCCGCTGTGTGTTGTGCCGGGCACATGAATATATCTATCTGCGCTCTGCACTAAAACGGTAAATTGTGCGCCAGCTCCGCCGATATCTCATTCACCCGCCCACACAGCGCGGGCAAATTGAAGCCGGGCATTTTGCGGTTTTGCACCACGCGCGCCCCGCCCACAAACACGTCGGTCACGTCGGCGCCAGTGGCGCAGTACACCACGTTCGAGGCCGCGTTTTCGTGGCGGCCCAGGCGCAGCGGCGTCAGGTGCGGCGCGGTGGCGTCCAGCAAAATCAAATCGGCGCGCTTGCCCTCCTCCACCGTGCCGGCGGTAGCCCCGCGGCCAAACACCGCTTGCCCGCCCACAGTGGCCATGCCCAGCACCTGCGCAGCCGAAAGGCTGCGCACCCCGGCGTGCAGGCTGTGCAGCAGGGCAATGCCCTTCATCTCGCGGAAAATATCGTTTGAGTTGTTCCACAGGGCGCCGTCTGTGCCCAGCCCCACGCATACCCCGGCGGCCAGCATCTCGGGCACGGGCGCCAGGCCGTCGGCAATTTTGGCTTCGGCCAGCGGCGTGTTCACCACCTTCACGCCTGCCTGTGCCAGCAGGCTTATCTCGGCCCCGGTGGGGTGCACCATGTGGGAGGCAATGAGTTCTTCGTTCAGCACGCCGCAGCGCGCCAAAAATTCCACGGGCCCGCAGCCGTATTTTTCCCGCACAAGGGCCAGCCGCCAATCGGTTTCGGCCAAATGGGCGGTAAGGGGCAGGCCCGCCGCCCGTGCGGCCCCGGCGGCACGCAGCAGCCGCGCCTCTTCAAAGTCTTCCTCCGAAAGCCCGCCGATGACCGGGAGCAGGCCATGCCGCTTGCAGCCGGCCTTAAAGGCCGCCAGTTCTGCGGGGGACAAAAAATCGTCCGGCCGCTTAAAGTCGTGGCGGATATCCTCGGCCAGCGCGCCGGTGATGCCGGTTTCGGCCATGGCCTTGGCCGAACGTTCGCCCAGGCCCCAGTACATGTTTTCCATAATAAATGTGGTGCCAGACAGCAGGGCCTCGCAGTAAGTAAGCTGGCGGGAGGCAATGCGCGCTTCGTCGGTGAGCAAGCTGTAAAACCAATCGCCAAAGGCGGTGTTTTGCTCGGCCAGCGTCAGGCCATCGCCCAGGCCGCGCGCCAGCGTCATGTCGCCGTGGCAGTGGCCGTTCACAAGGCCCGGCATTAAAATGTGCCCGGCGCCGTCAACCACACGCTCGCTGGGTGCGCCCAGTGGGTTTTCCCGCACCGCTGTAATGCGCCCGCCCTCTATGCCAACGCTGCCAACAAAGCCCCGCCAGCCCGTGTGGGCGGAGAGGATAACAGCCCCGCGAATTTCTGTTTCAATGGGCATAAACTCTCCCTGCCGGTGTTTTTAAAACGCCCGGCGGTAAATTTCCATGATATCTTCTTTGCCCAGGCGCTTCACGCAGCCAATTTGCCCGCCAAAGCAGGCGCGCTGGGCCATTTCTTCAAAGCGGCTGTCGTCCGGCAAGCCAATTTCGCGCAGGGTGCGCGGCAGGCCCAGCTTGGCAAAAAAGTCGCGCAGGGCGTCAATGCCCTCCCGCGCGGTGGGCGCGCCAAACACCTGCCGCGCGAAGCGGGAAAAGCGTTCGGGTTCGGCGTCGCAAACATATTCGGCCCACACCGGCAGCAACACCGAGATGGTGCCGCCGTGCACACTGTTGTATGTGCCGCTAAGCGGCGCGCCAATCATGTGGGTGGCCCAATCCTGGTTGCGGCCGGCGCCCAAAAGGCCGTTGTGCGCAACCACGGCGGCCCACATCAGGTTGGCGCGGGCGTTGTAGTCTTTGCCATTTGCCATAGCGGCCAGCCCGCATTCCACAATGGCCCGCATGGTGCCCTCGCACAATTCGTCGCTAAGCTGCACGCCGGTGGAATTGCCGAAGTAACGCTCGGTAACATGCGAAAACATGTCGGCCACGCCGTAGGCAGTTTGTGCGGGCGGCAGGGTAAAGCACAGTTCCGGGTTCATCAGGCAAAACACCGGGCGCACCACATCGCCCATCACATCCCGCTTTTCGCCGGTGTCGCCATTTGTAATCACCGAGCCGTTCGAGCCCTCGCTGCCGGTGGCGGGCAGGGTCATCACGGCGCCCACGGGCAGGCTGGCCGCGGGTGCGGCGGCGCCGGTGTAAAAGTCCCACACATCGCCTTCGTATACGGCGCCCAGCGCCACGGCCTTGGCGGTGTCTACCACACTGCCGCCGCCCAGCGCCAGCACAAAGCCCACGCTTTGCTGGCGGCACAGGGCAATGCCCTGGCGCACGGTGGCCAAAAGCGGGTTTGGCTGCACGCCCGAAAGCTCGCACACGGCAACGCCTGCTTCTTTTAAGGAATTATTCACCCGCTTGTGCAGGCCGGAGCTATAAAGAAAGGGGTCGCCACTGGTAACCAGCAGCGCCTTGTTTGCAAAGCGGGCAGCCATTGCCCCGGCGCGCAGTTCGGCGCCACGCTCCAGCACAAATTCAGTGGGGGACATAAACGTAAAATCTTCCAAAAACAGGGCCTCCTTTCCCATAAGGGAGATGGTCAGGTACCATCCTGTATATACAGGTATTATACACACCTGGATAGCCCAGCGCAATTGGCAAATGCCACAAAGCGAAAGCTGTTTTACTGGTTAACCACACAAAACAGCCCTACAAGGCATGTTGAAACGTGTGAACAAAAAGCAAATAAACGGCACACAAACGTGATATAGTTGCAAGCAGGCTTTGGCGTGGCCCTTCCCCGCCCTAAAATTGCCTATTGCCCCCCACCTGTCTATGGCGTATAATACCTGTATATACAGATTGTTCATCTGTGTAAAACTACGCGCTTGCCGCCGAAAGCTGGGGTAGTATTGGATATGCTGGAGCGCAATGGCCCGCTGCCGCTGCACGTTCAGTTTGAGGAAATTGTGCGCAAAAAAATAACCGAGGGCGAGTGGCCGGTGAACACGGCCATCCCCTCGGAGAATGAGTTGTCGGGCATTTACGGCATCAGCCGCATGACGGTGCGCGAGGTGCTGAACCGCCTTGCGGCCGACGGCCAGCTGTATCGCGTGCCGGGCAAGGGCACCTATGTGTCGGAGCCTAAAATCGTCAGCCGGCCACTGTCGCAGATGGGCATTCGCGAGCAGCTGGAGCGCATGGGCTACGAAACCACCACCCAGCTTTTGGGTGTGGAGATGCAAGGCGCGCCGGGCTGGGTGGCCGGCGTGCTTAAAATTCCGCCCGGCACGCCGGTGCACACAGTGCGGCGGCTGCGCTTTGTGCGGGGTGCGCCGTTCAGCGTGCACACTTCGTGGATACCCGTGGCGCTGTGCCCAGGGCTGGAATTGCAGGATTTGGTTGGCATGCAGCTGTGCGACATTGAAGAGAAGGTGTACAACCTGCCCATTGTGCGCCGGGTAGAGACGCTGGAATCGGTGAAAGCCAGCCCAGACGAGGCCGAGCTTTTAGCGGTGCGCCGCAACGAGCCGCTGCTTTTGTTCCAGAATTTGGTGTACACCTCGGGCGACAGGCTCATCGAATGCGCCCATGTGCTTTTCCGTGCCGACAAAATTAAGCTGCGGATGGAATATACTTTGTAAAAAGAGGAGACGGAATTATGCCGCTGGCAACAACAAGGGAACTGCTGGAAAAAGCGCGCGTCGGGGGGTATGCCGTGGGCGCGTTCAACATACTGAACGAGCTGACCGCCGCCGCCGTGGTGGCCCGCTGCGAGGAACTGGGCGCGCCGGTTATTTTGCAAACCTCGGTGGGCACTGTGAAGCAAATTGGCGTGAAGCGCATTGCTGGGTTTTTGCGTGCGCTGGGGCAAAATGCTGCTGTGCCGGTGGCCATTCACCTGGACCATTGCAAGGACCTGCCCCTGGCCAAAGCCTGCGTGGACGCGGGCTGGACCTCGGTGATGGTGGATGCCTCGCACTGCCCGCTGGCGGAAAATATTGCCCAGACGAAAGAAATTGCCGATTATGCCAAGGGTAAAAACGTTAGTGTTGAGGGCGAACTGGGCGCCATTGGCGGTGTGGAGGACGACATTGTGGTGCAGGAGGGCGACGAGCGCCTGGCTGGCGTGGCCGATTCTGTTGCCTATACCGAGGGAACGGGCATAGACATTTTTGCCCCGGCCATTGGCACGGCGCACGGCCTGTACAAGGGCGAGCCTAAGCTGGACTTTGACCGCTTTGTGGAAATTCGCGACGCAGTGGCGCAGCCGCTGGTGGTGCACGGCGGCACCGGCCTTGCCGACGATGTATTCCGCAAGCTGGTTTCGCTAGGGGCGGCCAAAATCAACATTTCCACCGCCATCAAGCACGCCTATCTGGGGGGTGTCCGGGAATTTTTGGAGGCCAACCCCGGCGAGGGCAACCCCCTGAAGCTGGACGCCTTTGTTGCGCAAAAGGTGGGCGAGGTGACCGAGCGGCATGTGCGGCTGTTTGGGGCGCAGGGGAAGGCGTAGTTTCTTAAGCAATACAGGGGCTGCTGCATTTCATTTTCCGAAAAATGGCTCGCAGCAGCCATTTATCTTATATTTACGCCAACAGGCGTCCTAAAATGGCATTTTGCACCAGCATGCCTTGCCGCGTTAGCGCCCAGCCACCCTGCGTTTTGCGGGCAAGGCCCTGCCGCGCAAGCGTTTGCAAAAGCTTGGTTTGGTCTTCGGCCAGGCGCAAACCAAACCGCGCCGCCAGCGCCGCTTCGTCCAGCCCGGCGTTAAGCCGCAGGCGCAGCATGATATAGTCGTTCGCCTCGCTTTGCCCTTGTGGCAAAGGCGGGGCGTTTCCTTCTATAAAGGCGGCGGTGTTTGGCGCGAAGGAGAAGCGCCGCCCGCTTATGTGCGAATGGGCCGCCGCGCCAATGCCCAGCCATTCGTTCAAATTCCAGTACAGCAGGTTGTGGCGGCTTTCAAAGCCGGGCCGGGCAAAATTGGAGATTTCGTACTGCGCAAAACCGCGCTGTTCCAGCGCCTCGGCGGCGGCCAGGTAAAAGCTGGCTGTTTCGTCCTCGCCCGGCAGGCCCGCGGGCGGCCGGCGCCCAAAGGGGGTGTCCGGCTCAATTTTCAGCATGTAGGCCGAAACATGGCTTACCCCGCCGTCACACAAAAGCCTCAGCGTGGCGGCAAGTTCTTCGGCGCTGTATCCCGGCAGGCCCAGCATCATGTCGGCACTGATATTGCCAAAGCCCGCGCGGCGCGCGTTTGCAAGGGCGGCGGCAGCGTCTGCCGCGGTGTGCGGGCGGCCAAGGCGTTCCAGGCTGTGGGCGTTTGCGGTTTGCACCCCAAGCGACAGGCGATTCACCCTGGCGGCGCGCCAGCCGGCCAGCCGGGCGGGCGTAGCGGATTCAGGGTTGGCCTCCAGTGTAATTTCGGCGCCGGGGGCGGGGTTTGCCGTTTCCAGCAGGCGTGCCACTTGCACGGGGGCCAAAAGGCTGGGCGTGCCGCC
>QMCE01000731.1_pt1 | contig 17329 bp, 16 predicted proteins | sample 1821851 | NCBI WGS metagenome assembly QMCE01 (sample SAMN09453174, study PRJNA476694) | Termite gut metagenome, whole genome shotgun sequencing project. | isolation source: worker | host: Odontotermes sp. | place: South Africa:Pretoria | collected 2016-01-28
GCGCCGAGCGCGACGGCCGCCTCCCGCAGCGCTTCCGGAGTCTGCGTGAACGCTTCGCGGCACACGGACGCCATGATGGGCACCATCATGATCGCGAGCACCAGCGCGGCCGTCAGGATCGTCCGACCGCTCGCCGACGGTTCGCCGGAGAACAGCGGAAACCATCCCAGGTGCTCCGACAACCAGCCGTACGGGCCGGCGAGCAGCGGCGCGAGCACGATGAGGCCCCACAGGCCGATGACGACGGACGGGACGGCGGCCAGCACGTCGATGGCCGCGCCAAGCAGCCGGGCCATCCGCCGGGGCGTGTACTCGCTGAGGAACAAGGCGACGCCCACGGCGACGGGCACGGTGATGACCAACGCCAGGGCAGCGACCCATACCGAGCCGAACGCCAACGGCCCGGCCAAGGCCCACAAGCTGTCAGCGCCCTGCGGCAGCTCCGATGACCTGGAGCCCGCCCAGACGGCGGGCCAGCCTTGGACGGCAAGGAAAACCGCGACGCCGCCGAGGGCCGCGATAACAGTCGCCCCGGCGGCGACGGCCAGGCCACGGGCTCCCGGCTCGGCGAACCGGGCCGCGCTTCGTCCACCCAGGCGTGAGGACCGGGGGGACCAAGCCGACATGGTGTCGAACGTCGTCACTTGATGCCCTCGACGGCCGCTTGCACCGTGCTCGACAACGTCGGTGACAGCGGCGCCGACCCGGCGTTCGCCGCTGCGGCCTGCTGACCCTCCGGCGACACGACGTACGTGAGGTAGGCCTTCGCCAAGGCGCCGTCGGCGGCGTCGGCGTACTGACTGCACGCGACGGCGTAGCTCACGAGGACCATCGGATAGGCGCCGGGATCAGTCAGCGTGCGGTCGAGAGCGATCACGACGTCACCGGCGGCGCGTCCGCTCTCCATGGGAGATTTCTCCACGGCAGCCGCAGCGGCTTCCGACGAGTAGGCCACGAACCGGTCGCCCACTTTGATGGAGACGTGGCCGAGATCCCCCGCCTGCGAGGCGTCGAGGTAACCGATGGCTCCATTGGTGGACGAGACGGTCTCGCGCACACCCTGCGTCTTCTCGGCCGCTTCCCCGGCCAGGTCGGCCGGCCACTCCTGGGAGGCCTCCCACGTCCACACCGAACCGGCCGTCTTGTTGAGGTAGTCGGTGAAGTTCTCGGACGTGCCGGAAGAGTCGGACCGGTGCACCGGGGTGATCGTTGTGTCTGGCAGGGTGGCGTCCGGGTTCAGATCGGCGATCGCCTGGTCGTTCCAGGTGGTGATGGCGCCGGCGAAGATCGACGCGATCGTCGTCGCGTCCAGATTGAGCTGATCGACGCCCTCCAGGTTGAAGCCGAGGGCGATGGGCGAGATGTAGACCGGCAGTTCAACCAACGCCGCGCCTGGCGCGCAACTGGCGAACGTCCCTGCGGCCTCAGTGGCGGTGTAGGCCGCATCGGTTCCGGCGATCAGATAACCGCCCTGCTGGAAGTTCTGTTTGCCGGTGCCCGAGCCGGTCGGATCGTAATTCACGGTCACGCCGGGGTTCGCGCTCTGGAAGCCAGCCCGCCAGGCTTCCTGCGCGGCGGTCTGGGTGGAAGCCCCGCCGGTGTTCAAGGTGCCGGACAGCGCGGTGCCGGCCGACGCCGCTGGTGCGTCATCCGTGGGGACCGTCTCCACTTCGTTCGTGGCGCAGCCAACGAATCCGCCAGCGACCGACAGCGAGAGGGTCGCGATGAGCGCCCGTCGCGCTCTCATCTTGTTTCGTCTGTATTTCTCCATGGCTGGAACGCTACGGAAGCCACCTTGCCGCCACGCGTCGCGCAGGTGAACAACAGGGAAACAGTGCGCCAATTGCTGGAGACGGCCTGCAATTTAGCTGCTCAACCGGCCTTAGCTCAGTGCACACACTTCACAAGCAAGCAGACAAATGTGACAACCACGTATGCCTCAAGACTCCTGTGTGGGCAAGCTACCGGGAATGAGCCCGTTGGCGACAGCCCACCGGACGAATCCTCCAGGGGCCATCGGGATGCGGTAGTTCGTCGCGAGAAGGTCGTCTGCAACTGATGACACCATGTCACACGTCAGTCGTCCTTGACGGATCGCTTCACACAACAAACCAAGAGTGCGGCGCGGCTGAAGCCCGTGCGCTTTCGCCGCTTTGCACGCCGGCCCATCGTCAACGACGGGGACAAAACCGCGCACTTCAGCCAATGCCAGAACTCCGCACTCACCGATGTTCCGCTCGCTATCACCCACCAGCCGGCGCGAGTAGCGCGCGAATGCTTCCACCTCGGCTTCAGCGGCCAACCTGCGAACTTCAACCCAGTCCTGGGAAAGAACATCCGTCAAAGCCGGATACGTAGACGCTCCGGTTCGAAGCTCTCTTTCCACCATATCTGGAATAACGATCCGACCGCCAGGGGCCAACATTTTGAGAACACCAAGCCATCCAGCCCGAGCGAAGTGGCTAAGCGGCCCAGTGTCGACGATCCACACAGCGTCAGTTGCCTTGGCTGTCATCCAACCACCGACCAGATGCTTTGAACGCTCAACGGTTCAAGCTGCGGGAGATCCTCCATTGTCATCACTCCGCGGAGCAAAGAAAGCGCCCGTTCACCGCTGATGTCCTCCGACTTATAAGCATGCAGCACAGCGCGCTGGTACTCACGGGGCAAGAACGTCCCCTCCAGATCGTGCGGCACAGCCAAGTCAAGTTCCACAATGTCCGCCTTCGTCGTGCGCACTCCCCGGATGAACTGGGCAGTGCCAACGTCGACAGCTCCGATCTCATGAAGACGCTGAGCCAGCGTGCTCATATCAACCCGGAACACGCTGCCAAGCCGAACGGCAGCGCCACGGGTCCCATCTTCAGCCTCAGCAGCGATCCAACCGTCGCGCAGCGCTTCCTCCGGCAGGAGGAAACTACGTGCGAAACGGTCCATGCGAGCTTCCTTGTCGTCTGCAGAGTCGCTGTCAACCCGAAAGTCCGTCGTGTATTGGTCGTCGACCAGAAAGTGTCCAAGCTCGTGCGCCAGCGCCAACCGTCGACGTCCCACGGCAAGATCGCTGTTGACGACTGCAACCCCTCGAGTCCCATCGATCAACGACGCAGCATCCGCGCCGTCGCCCAGCCGTTCTGCAAATGCCAACAACCCGGCCTGATAGACCACCCCGTCAAGATCAAGCACGGGAGCTTGGGGGGCGAGCGAGAGTACCCGCCGAGCCTCAAGACCCAACGCCTCAGCACATCGAAGAGAGTTTGGCGCTACGAATGGTTGAGGACGTTGCGGCACCATGAGAACGTCAAGATCAACCAGGAACGCGGTATCCGCCGCAAGCTGCTCGAGAACGATGTCGATGTCGAGAGTCAAATAATCGCCGCGCCCATTCCGATGTTGCGTCACCGCGTCCACCCGGGGCAGCAAGAACCATTCAACCCGTCGACCTAGTTCATGCGCCAGATCAACGAGTTCCAGTGCAGTTACCCGCCGCTGCCCAGACTCAATCTTCGCCAACACGGTGCGATCCATACCAACAGCCTGAGCGAGTTGAGTCTGAGTCAATCCGTGATGTTGCCGCGCCTCCACGACGCGCTGAGAAAGCTCCACAGCATCCACATGTGCGATTATGGCACAACCCTTCATTGCCACGCATGACGAACCGGGCAGATCCTTCCCTGGCAGGCGCAACCGAGACAGATATGAGGAGCATCCCTGCACCGCCCGTGGTGAGGTGAGCGGACCCGTGAGCGCTGGCTGCGGCACACTGGAAGGCATGGATCTGGGCAACGGCTGGTGGGGCATCGCCGCCATCCTGGTCGTCGGCGTGGCCGTCGTCGCCTACGGCTGGCTGTCCGACCGGCGGGCCGACAGGGCCCGGCGGGAAGCACTGGCATCCCCGCCCTCGTCCGGCCCGGTCCCCGCCTACCTCACGCTGGACGCCGCGACGCACGCCACGGTCGCCCCCGTTCTCACCGAGGCCGAACGGCGGGCCCTGCCCGAACGCCTGAAGGACGCCAGCGCCATCGCGGCCGGGCGCCCGAGCGACGACTTCGTCACCGACCCGCCGTGGACAGTGCTGCGCTCACCCGCCGTGCTTGTCTGCCCCGCTGAATTAAGCGACATCCGCGATCTCATCCCCGCCGTGACGAGCCTGGAGCCTCATCGGTCGCTGGTCGTCGCAGCCCTGAGCTTCGACGCCGACCTGCTCACGACGCTGGCCGTCAACTTCACCCAGCACGCCCTCGTGGCGCTCCCCATCACCGGCGACGACGACCTCCTCACACAGATCTGCGACGCTACCCGGGCCAGGCGCGTGCCGCTCGCCGACCTGCACGCCGGCTACCTCCGGGCCGACAGTCTGGGCACCTGCGGCCTGTGGGTGAGCGACGCCCGGCGCTCTTTCGTCCTGCCACCAAAAGTCTCAAGTTGACGTTCCGAGTTCGTGCAGAAAGCTCAAGCAGCCCTTCAGGTGAACTTAAGGAATCTCTCAGCTTCAGGTCAGGCATAGCCCCATTTGTCCAACTCGTCGTCGTCGATGCCGAAATAGTGGGCTATCTCATGCCAGACCGTCACACGAATCTCGTCGACCAATTCGTCTAAATCCTCACACATCCGCAGGTGCGGGCCCCGGTAGACGACGATGCGGTCGGGCGCCACCACTCCGTAGGCCGTTGTGCGTTCTGACAAGGGGATTCCGTCGTAGAAGCCCAGCAGCTCCGGGTCGTCGGACGGCGGCTCGTCCTCGATCATCCAGACGCAGTTTTCGATCTTGAAAAACAACTCATCGGGTATCTGGTCGACCGCGTCAGCCACCAATTCTTCAAAACGATCGGGGTCCATCGACACAGGCATGCGCCCAGCTTAAACGACGGCCCGGATAACCCGCCTGCCCCTCGAACCTGAACGTATGGGCTTCCATCTGACTAGGCCTGCTGGCTAACGTCCCAGTGGTCGAGGCACCTAGACGGCCGTGATGATCGTCACCAGGGAAGACCGCCTGTGTGCCTCGCATAGGACGACGAAAGGAACCTCATGACGGGCGCTCGTTCGGCACGGATCATCCTGGCATCTGGCCTCACCACCGCGATGGTCGCCGGCGTCGTCGGCGTCGCCGTCAACATTCCGGCGCAGGCCGCGTCGGCGGCTGCCACCTACGCGACGACCGCGAACCTGAACGTGCGAACCGGCCCCTCCACGTCCACGAAGATCCTCACGACGCTCAAGAAGGGCACGAAGGTGACCGGCACCGGCAGCGTCTCCAAAGACTGGCTGCCCATCACCTACGACGGCAAGAAGGCCTATGTCTGCGCCGACTATCTCAAGAAGTCGGCGGCGAGCAGTTCGTCGTCATCGGTCGTGACGACGACGAAGAAGACCACGGCCAATGTCAATCTGCGCACGCAACCGTCGTTGACGTCGTCGATCATCAAGGTGATCAAGAAGGGCAGTACCGTCCACGTGGCGAGCAAGAAGTCGGGCCAGTTCTCCCAGGTCGTGGTGGACGGCGCCAACCGCTGGATGGCCACGCGATACCTGGCGACGCCGCCGAAGCAGGCCGCCGCCTCCCCCGCCACGGAGACGCTCTACATCAACGCGACCAACGTGAATGTGCGCGCGTCCGCCACCACCAAGTCGGCGAGCATCACGATGCTGCAGCCGGGGACCGCGCTCAAGTCCAACGGCGTCAAGGAGAACAGCTTCACCCAGGTCGTCTATGACGGCAAGAACCGCTGGGTCTACAGCACCTACCTCTCCACCAAGAAGCCCGACGTCACCAAGGATCTTGGCTCCAGCAGCCTCAACAAGCTGGAACCGGCCGGCAAGAAGGCCGTCGTGAAGGTCCGGGAGGAGTTCCCGCAGATCAAGACGATCTACGGCTGGCGGGCGTCGAGCGACTACTCGTCCGACCATCCCAACGGCCGCGCGATCGACATCATGATCCCGAGCTACAAGTCGAACAAGGCTCTCGGCGACAAGGTGGCCGACTGGGTGATCAAAAACGCGAAGAGTCTGGACGTGAAATACATCATCTGGCGCCAGCGCTACTACCCCATCTCGCGCGGCACCTGGTCGCAGATGGAGGACCGCGGCGGAGACACTGAAAACCACATGGACCACGTCCACGTGTCCTTCTACGCCTCCTGAGCACCCCTGGCACCCAAGCGAACAATCACCCCGTCCGGCCACGGCCACCGTGCCCGGCACACCCGATGAGAAAAGGTTGACATGGCATCATCACGTTTCACTCGACTGGCAGCCACCTGGGTCGCCGCGACAAGCTTGGCGGTCGGCGTCGCCGGCGTCGCCATCAGCTCGCAGGCCGACGCCGCCAGCGCCACCTACGTGACGACGGCCAACCTGAACGTCCGCACCGGCCCGTCGACCTCGACGAAGATTCTCACGACGCTCAAGAAGGGCTCGTCCGTCGCCTCCCGGGGGGCCGTGTCCAAGGGCTGGCTCCCCGTCACCTGGGACGGCAAGAAGGCCTACGTGTCCGCCGACTACATCAAGACGTCGAGCGGCTCGACCAAGACCACGACCGTCAACGTGAACTTCCGCACCAAGCCGTCCCTGTCGTCCAGCATCATGACGGTGCTGAAGAAGGGCACCAGGGTGACGGCCGGCGCCAAGTCCGGCGACTTCACCGCCGTCAGCTACAACGGCAAGAGCGGCTACGTCTACACGACGTACCTGTCGGGTTCGGCCTCGACGAGCAGCGGTTCGTCGTCTTCGTCGTCCAGTTTGTCGGCCACCAAGACGCTCTACGTCAACGCCGCCAACGTGCGCGTCCGCACCCAGGCGTCACTCAGCTCGACGATCATCACGATGCTAAGCAAGCCGACCGCGCTGAAGTCGAACGGCAAGACGAGCAACGGCTTCACGTCGATCGTCTACAAGGGCAAGGACCGCTGGATGGCGAGCCAATACCTGAGTTCCTCAGCCCCAGGCAAGACGAGCAGTAACGCGAAGAAGCCGGCGCTCGACCTGTCGCGCGCCGACATGTGGGACCGCATCGCGACGTGTGAATCGAGCAACCGCTGGGACATCAACACTGGCAACGGCTACTACGGCGGCCTCCAGTTCGACCTGTCTACCTGGGAGTCCGTCGACGGGCAAGACTTCGCGACCCGTCCCGACCTCGCCACCCGTGAGGAACAGATCACCGTCGCCAACCGGCTCTATGCCAAGCGCGGCCTCCAACCGTGGTCCTGCCGCGGCGCCGCGTAACCGACCACAACTTCCCTTGGCAATGGCCTTGCTCGCTGACGACCGTCAGGTGGGCAAGGCCGTTGCCATCCCTGTATAGTTACCCGTCGAGTCCCCTTCGTCTAGCGGCCTAGGACTCAGCCCTTTCAAGGCTGCAACGCCGGTTCGAATCCGGTAGGGGATACGCGTGGACTCCCCCGCCAGAGGCCTAGTGGTCCTCCAGCTCAAACTCCGACGGTATCGGGAAATACGCCTCCAGAAACTCCCTCATGGCCTTGTCATGCCGACTCGAATCGCCGATGACGTCCGACTCATTGAGACAGAAGGCCTTGGCGTTCCGCCAACGCAGCAGCGTGTAGTAGAGGCGTTGCGCACTGGGATCCGCGATCTTGATGTAGGAATATCTCTTGAGCTGCGCAGGTACTGATCTTCCGGTGACGTAACCGTAATAGTGATGCACAAATGATGCGAACGAAACGTCGTTGGCACCACGGAACTTGTGGGACGCCGTCGCGGCAAACGCCTCAGGCCAGCGTTCTTCCATCTCGTCGAACGTCGAACGGCGTTGCGGATGCGGTGTGTGCTTGAACTTGTCCGTGAGCGTGACACCGAAAGTCTCTCCCAGCAGAGTCCTCGCGTTCTTCGCCGCCGCGGTGATGGGGAAATTCAAATCGAGCTGCCCATTTGGATCAACGACAGCGACACGCGATAAGAAGAACTTCGCAATCCCGTTGGGCAGGAAGAAGTCTTCAGGAGCTACCTGAGTCCCGAAGAACACATCGTCGTTCATGTAGAGGTAATGCTCGGACAGCCCTTTGATGTGATGCAACTGCGATTCGATAGCGTGGCTGTTGAATGTCGGGAGCACGGACGGATCACGAAAAATGTCGCGGTGGTCCACCACGGTGATCCGAGGGTTGTCGGTGTCGAGCCATTTGGGCACCTGCTGATCGGTCACAATATAGATGTGGTTGACCCAGCCGGCATTGAGCCCCAGCGATCTCAGTGAATAACGAAGTTCATCATGTGAAGCGAATCGCCTATCAGCAACGCCTGAGTCATCGACCGACGACTGCCCACCAAGCGCAGCGTCTCGCCTAGCCCGCCAGGCTGGATCAGAGTCATCTACCCACGTGTACACGACGTCGATAGGGAAATCTACTTTGAATATAGGGGAACGCCGCAGAGCGGGTGGAATATGAGAGGAATCTTCTTGACACTCCCGCCATGTTTCGGGGGTCAAGAACGTACTGTCTGGGTAACCGATCTCTTCCACGAGCGTGTCGCGTTCGAACATCCCACGTTCCGTTGACGGCGTGTCATCATCTTGCACGACATCCCAGAAACTAACCACCACTGAATGAGGAAACCGTAGGCCTTCGCCCCCGTCCAGGTGAAACACGCCAACGCTCGTAACAACAAGCGAGCGATCATCATCCTGAACTGTGTACCTTGAACCGAGCACCGCACCCAACGCCGCTTTGGCCGCCCCTATATCGGTCATCCTCATCACAAGCGCACGATCAGTGCCTCGCGGCAACACAACGTAGGGAAGCCCTGCACCTGACAGAGCGTCGACCACATCGCCCCACATCTGTTCACTTGCGGCGAACAACGAGTAGCCACGCCCAGCAGCCACCAGGTGGAGGCCGTCATGCTGAGACAGCCCCGCCGCAGCCTTCCACCTGGCTTTGTAGGCGAACACCTGCACCCGCAACGGCGCACGGAGCAGGACACTGCGCAGCAACGATTTACAGGAAGCCCTTAGCCTCTTCCTACCCAAGCTCCCTGTCCTCTCACGTCAGCGACTCAGAAGATGCAAGCCAACTAGGCCCGAAGGCTGTCGGCAAAGAACTATTATGTCATCCCTTTGACTCGTGCCTGCCAGAAGCTCCGTGCGTGCGGGAAACATCATCCCGCCAGCGGATCCGGCAACCCGTACGACCCGAAGACAGCAACCGCCGATCCCCGCGGCCCGACTTCGCACAGTCATCTCGCCCCACCATCGAAACCGAACTCAGCACGCCCAACACGACCACCTCAGGAAATGTCGAAGCCAGATTAAACAGCGACGAGACAAGCCCACACGTGGTACAATCCTAAGGTTCAATTGAATCTCATCGACCGCCCATAACGGCAAAGACCAACGTGGCGAAAGATGATCTCAAGCGGAAGCCGAAGATGACAACCACTCAAGCACCAACTGGTAAACAGTTCACTGTTATCAGTGCCGTCTATAACACAGCCCCCTACTTGGATGATTTTATCACATCCCTCGAGAAGCAAACTATCGGCATCGAGAATCTCGAGCTCATCATGGTTGATGACGGCAGCACCGATGATTCCCTCAGCAAGCTAAAGCGATGGCAGAACGAGCGGCCCGATGTCGTTCGGGTCCTTCACAAAAACAACGGAGGGCAAGGGTCAGCCCGCAACGCCGGTTTAAAAATAGCATCTACAAAATGGGTGACATTTATCGATCCGGATGATTTCATCGACTCCACATATTTTGCTACCGTTGCCACGCAGATTACTCAACACCCAGAAGCTACAATGGTGGCGACAAACCGGATCCTATACTTCGACGACGGACGCGGAGCTAGTAACACTCACCCCTTACGTCGTATGTTCGCCGGCGGTACCCAAGCTGTTGACATCGAACGATTCCCTGAGTACTTCCACGGCTCCGTACCGGCGGCTTTCTTCTACCTCGACACCATCAGAGAACATAACATATCTTTTGACGAACGCATCAGTCCAAACTTCGAGGATGGGCTGTTCTGCTGCCAGTACCTCCTTCGGGTTAATCCGATCATTGTATTCATCAAAGAGGCGATATACTACTATCGCAAACGAGTAGCGGCAACCTCAAGCTTGCAAGGGTCAGCGCGAGACCCGCGTCGATTCACTATCGTTCCCAGGCTTGGCTATTTACAGATATTAAAGACCGCAGTTGCTCTGAAAGGAGCGGCGCCAGAGTGGCTTCAGAATTTCGTTCTCTATGAATTGTCCTTCTACTTCTCCCAAGAACAGCGAGCAACTGGGTCCGTTACCGCAGCCGTCGGCCCCGTTGCCGACGAGTTTTTGGGCATATTAGCAGAAATATTTTCGTACATTGACCAGGAGGTTATTGGAGCCTACCACCTCAATAGCCTGCCACCCCAAACGCGGGATTTTTGGCTCCATGGATTCTCATCAGACAATTGGCACACACCCTACGCCTGGCTGGATAAACTCGACACGAAACAGAAGCTTGTTCGAATTCGCTTCCGCTATCTTGGCCCCATCCCAGAGCACGCCTACTACTCACGCGGACTAAAAATCGACCCCGTTTACCAAAAGGTTCACGATTTTGAACTGTTCGGGCGGCCACTCATGCACGAATATATTGCCTGGGTACCTACACGTGGTACTATTCGAGTGAAGCTCGGTGGTCACTTCGTTCCCTTACGGTCATCAAATATTGGTTACGAAACGACCACGGCGAGTCCACGCCTGCTCGAGCGCTGGCTCGCGCCCAAGCATTGGTCAAGGCTGAAACAACGGCCTTACACTATTGCTCGAATGCGTCCGGCAGCGCCAGCATGGTCACTTACAGATGGTTTCCTTCCATGGATCAAAGCAAAGCGGTCTCAGCGAAAGTTTCGAGGGGCATGGGTAGTGATGGACCGTACTTTCGCCGCCGATGATAATGGGGAGCGTCTCTTCGAGTACCTGCGTACCAAACGGCGAGATATAAACGCATACTTTACCGTAGAGAAGGGAACACCGACCTACAAACGCCTCAGAAGGAAATACGGAGCGCGGATCGTTGGCTATGGGACAAAGACCTGGCGTAACCTGCTATTCCACTGCACTAATATGATCTCATCGCACTGCAGCCCCGAGCAAATGAACCCGATAGAGACGCGAAGCTTGAGATCGCCGGACTGGAACTTCATATTCCTTCAACATGGTGTGATCAAGGATGATCTTTCGCGCTGGCTCAACACAAAAAAAATTGATCTTTTTATCACATCAACGCAGGGAGAATACGATTCAATCGCTGGCGACGGTCCATACGTTTTCACTGGCAAAGAGGTGAAACTTACCGGCTTGCCCCGTTTTGACCGCCTTCATCGCCTTGCGCGACAAGTTCCAGCCATTGAGCGTAATCTGATCCTGATATGCCCAACATGGCGTGACTGGCTGACGCTTCCTGTTCAGCGGGGCAATCAACGGCGTCAAGTCATTCCAGGCTTTTGGGAGTCCGATTTCATGAAGCATTGGTACAGTCTCTTAACTAACGATAACCTCCTGCGGGCAGCGGATGAGCATAACATGCACATAGCATTTCTGCCACATCCTAATCTTCGAGATGTGTTAACTGATGGGACGTTACCTGACTATATCGAGATGCACTCAATCGAGTCAGAGGATGTACAACAAATCTTTGCCAGGACCGCACTACTTGTCACGGACTATTCTTCCATGGCGTTCAATTCCGGTTTTCTTGGAATTCCATGTATTTACTATCAGTTCGACGAAGACGCGTTCTGGTCCGGCGATCATCCCTCAAGACCAGGGTACTTTGATTACCGCCAAGATGGTTTTGGACCGGTTGTGACGACAGAAGCCGACGCTCTCCTTGCCATTGCTGAAGCATTGAAATTAGCACCTGACTCCCAGCCGGTGTACAGAGACCGAATGGATAAGACCTTCACCCTTAGAGATGAATCTGCCTGCGAACGAGTTGTTGCCGAGATTGAGAAGCTGTAATTTTAGTAGGATGTCGCAACGCGTTTGAGCCGCGCCCTTTAACCTGAGGAGGGCAACAGAAGCCAGCAGTGCAGTCGTCGCAGCTAGAGTCATCATTGGCAGGTGAAAGGAACACCAAACATGATCACGGTTGTTATGCCGGTCTACAATGAATCAGATCAGATTTATCAAAATGTCCGCTTCGTGGGGAGCGTTCTTAACCAGGCACAAATTGAGCATCAGTTTCTCCTTGTTGACGACGGATCGACCGACAGTTCTTGGGATGAACTTCGCCGGTTGTCATCCGATTACGGCAATATAGCGGCTATTCGCCTAAGCCGCAATTTCGGAAAGGAACTCGCGCTTTGTGCCGCACTCGAGCACGCATCAGGAGATGCAGTCGTTGTCATGGACTGCGATCTTCAACATCCTGCGGAAAAAATCATTGAGATGGAGCGTCTTTGGCGCGAACAACATTACGATGTTGTCGAGGGCGTGAAAGCCAAGCGCGGCAAGGAGAGCTTGGGCATGAAGATTGCGGCGCTTTCGTTTTACAACTTGTTCCGCAAAACTACTGGCATCGACATAGGCGTCGCATCAGATTTTAAACTGCTAGATCGGAAGGTAGTTGAGGCCTGGCGAGCAATGCCAGAACGGGATACTTTTTTCCGGGGAATGTCAGCATGGGTCGGCTTCCGACGGATTCAGCTCCCCTTTGATGTTCAGGAGCGCGCGGTTGGTAAAACAAAATGGTCAGTACGCGGGCTAATGCGGTTGGCAGTAAACTCAATGGCTTCATATACAGCAGCACCGCTGTATCTCATTGGTACCGTCGGCCTACTCATGATCCTGGGCATGATTGTTGTGCTTATTCAAACCTTAATTATGAAAATATTAGGTTTCGCTCAGGACGGTTTTACTACCGTTATCATTTTGATCTTGCTCGTCGGTGGATGCTTGATGATCAGCCTCGCTACCATCGGACTCTATCTGTCAAAAGTTTACGAGGAGGTAAAAAGCCGACCTCGTTATATCATATCCAGTCTACTTAAACAGGATCTTTTAGATGCGCCCGATTAGACAACTAGTTGGAGACAGGGAGCGGGTAATACAATTCGCTAAATACCTAGCAATTGGCGGCGGCACATACCTCCTCGAAGTCGCACTTTACGCATTATTTTACTATCAGGTACACCTGAGTGCGCCCCTTGCAAAATTTCCCGCTAACGCACTCTCGGCCGCAATCAACTTCACACTAAACGGGAAATTGGCATTCCGCGGAGTTTCTAACCTCCCACGCGCTATCGTGCTCTATATTTGCCTCTACCTTCTGAACTTAGTTTTCCAAATGGCTGCCATCAGCCTCCTGGTGGACCACTGGAACGTTCCTGCTCTTGCTGCAAATATTGTCACGCAGACCTGCGTTGTCATCTGGAATTTTATCCTCTATCGGCAAGTTATCTTTCGTTGAAATACCGCCCATTTCAATTGCAGTTAGGGAATATTGGGATTAGGATTCTGAGGCGTAGCTCGCCAGAGATTGGGCACCAACTCGACCTTCATCTCCGGCGAGATCCCGTAGTATCTCTTATACCTCTCCATCAGACCCGACCAATAGGGGTCGCCATCGTGGACCCAGCCAGGGTAGGGGAGCGGGGAAATATCAATCTTCGACTGACCTGCCTCCACAGCCACCCTTATCTGGGTAGCCCTGACATAACCTTCGCTACGAATAGTGGAATAAACCTGAACCATCATACCGAGCAGCAATAGCGAAACTATATGGACAACTACGACCTGAAAGAATGGGCGAACGAAGATCGACTTCACAGTGAGAATATGCGTCAAGGCTAATACAGCGATCATGATAAGAACGAACGAAGGAAAGAAGCATCTCGGTCCTATCGGGTTCACCACAACTAACGGACCCAGCGTTAAGATTAGCGTTATCGGAACCAGTAGAAAGATGTTGACCTCGGGCCCAGCGAACGTAAAACCACCACTGAGGCTAACCAACAACCCAAGCATTGCTAGGAAGACGATTGTAGCGGCGGCCGTTCCAAAAACGCGAACTGAGGTCGGCAAGACTCCCTGACCTTGCGAAAGCCATATTGAGAGTGCAAGATAGACTGCTGCAGCGACAACAAGGACTCGACCTTGTCGAGTAGCCTGCCACGAGTTTAGGAATACCACAGCAATGCTGAGTACGACCAGAGCAGTGTTCAAAACTCCGTTGACCACTATAGCATTTTCTGGTATTTCAACAAAAAGTTTCTCCAGCAATGCTCCAATGCTGGTTGAAATCCCCTGATATGTTGAAGTTCCGTCAAGAGTTTGTCGATATGCCGTATTGGAGAACATTGCGGCAGCGCCACATATCGCACCGACCACCCACGCTATGAGATAAGCCGACCATGATGCGTGCGTTTTGCGATATATGATGGCTAGGCCAGCACTCAGAAACACGACACAAATCGTTACATGCTCCATAAAGAGCTGGCCAATAAAGGCAACAGCCACAAGTACCGGCACTAATGGCGCCCGCGCAGAACTCGGATTAGACCATTGCGCCTTAACGACTGCTAATAACAGCAGAAGAAATATGGTAGCAAGACCGTAATTAATGAAGCCTGAAAGCCATACAATGCTTTGCCGCCACACCCCAAGGGGCATCGTGAATAACAATATGGTGGCTATGCCATATCCCAATGGAGTACGGCTATCAGAAAGATGTAGTGCTAATACCAGGATTGCACATATCCCGGCTGCTACCACTACTGTTGCAATCCACACATTTGTACTCGTGAGCCAAACCATAAGGAGATCACCGGCGTAACGCCCGTTATAACCGTCAAAGAAGGTGGCAAGGCGTGCCGGACCGTCAAGAGCCCAACCCCAATCGTCTCCTGTCCGAGGGAAGTAGTGCGCCAAGAGAGTGAAACAAAGAAGCCATACCACGACGAGGACAGGTTCCCATCGGCGGCGCAGTATCTTAATAATGGTGCTCATCCCAGTAGTCTGCATGCAGGCTGTGCCCGTCTTGTCCATACCCAAAGTCTACGGGAACTGCGTGTACGACGCGTGCGGGTTCCGTCGACAGCGAGGTGCGCGCTATACTGCGTACGTTGGCCCGGCTCACAGGAGCATATGATCAGTGTTCCTTGATCATAGAAGTCAGTTTTCGCTCGCCGCGAGGCACAGAACGCATGACGGTAAAGCGGTTGGCGACAACCAACATGCTTCAACTACACTCCGAATCGACCTTCATCGTGTTAGCCCTACGAGCGGGCGGGCACGCCAGGATGCGTTTCATGCACCCCAGAACGCCTTTGGGCAATAGCTACGACTGCACGACCGCACGTCTCATTCTGAACGGTATCTGGAGCCTACGCAACATCAGAGCCGAGATCAACATCTGGTGCGATGAATATAACACGCCACCATTCAGCACTGGCCTACCTAATACCAGTTGGCCACATCGTTATGCTTGTGTGCAAATAACCGACGGGCTTCACAGGCTCTTCCGATTTGAGGGTGTGGCTGGGGTGTGGGGTTGGTTGGTGTGTCGTTGTCTGGGTAGGGGTCGAGGTCTTCTGATGATAGGAGTTCTCACACGCCCGATGAAGAAGACTTCGACGTGCTTGACGCTACCTTTGCGACCCCTGATTTGACCACTTTTTGTTGTCTTGATGAGTTTGGCCTGGTTGTCACGGGCCAACGGCTCGAGGCGAAGCGGGCGGTGCTCGCGTGCCCGGTCGTCGAGGCGGACGACTGGTGCCACGAGTGTGGCCAGCAAGGCGTCTTACGGGACACTGTCGTGCGGCGGCTCGCGCACCAGCCGTTGGGGTAGCGGTCCACCATGCTGGAGGTTACGGTCCGCCGGTGCCGATGCGCCGATTGTGGCCGGGTGTGGCGCCAGGACACCACGAAGGCGGCCGAGCCGAGGGCGAAGCTGTCACGGCGCGGGTTGCGGTGGGCGTTAGAAGGGATTGTGTGCCAGCACCTCACCATCGCCCGGGTCGCTGAAGGCCTCGGCGTCGCCTGGGACACGGCGAACGATGCGGTCCTGGCCGAGGGCCGCCGTGTCCTGATCGGTAACCCGACACGGTTCGAGGGTGTGAAAGTGATCGGAGTGGACGAATATTGCTGGCGGCATACTCGCAAGGGCGATAAGTACGTCACAGTGGTCATCGATCTGACCCCGGTACGTGACAAGACGGGCCCGGCACGGTTGTTGGACATGGTCGAGGGTCGCTCCAAACAGGTCTTGTCCACCTGGCTCGACCAGCGTCCCAAGGCCTGGCGCGACACTGTGGAGATCGTGGCGATGGATGGGTTCACCGGGTTCAAGACCGCCACTGTCGACAAGCTTCCCGACGCGGTCGAAGTCATGGACCCGCTCCATGTCGTCGCTCTCACCGGCGATGCTTTGGACCGGTGCCGACAACGAGTCCAGCAAGACACGAACGGTCGTCGTGGCCGCTCCGGTGACCCGCTATACGCCGCCCGCCGAACCCTTCACACCGGCGAAGCACTACTGACCGACCGGCAGCGCGGGCGGCTCAAGGCCCTGTTCGACGACGAGTCCCATATCCAGGTCGAAGCGACCTGGAGTGGCTCTAACACATCGTCGCCGCTTACCGCAACCCCGATAAACAGGCCGGACGTACCGCCCTGGCCAAAGTCATCGACGCGCTCAGCCAGGCCGTGCCTACTGGCCTGACCGAGTTGATCACGCTAGGCCGCACGCTGAAGAAACGAGCCACAGACATCCTGGCCTACTTCGACCACCCCGGCACGTCGAACGGACCAACAGAAGCGATCAACGGCCGACTCGAACACCTCCGCGGCTCCGCCCTCGGATTCCGCAACCTCACCAACTACATCACCCGCAGCCTCCTCGAAACCGGAGGATTCAAACCCCGCCTACACCCCCAAATCGGATGAGCCGCTTCACACCTGATGATCGTAGCCACATGCTCACTACGGCCGCCCTGCTCACGTCAGTCGCAATGTCAGGACATGGGATATCCTTATGTCAACCAAACACACGAGTACTACACGTGGAGAAGGTTCTGATGCTACGGCTGGAGGGCACCCCTCAGCATTATCCTTCGGGTCGTACCGACGGTATTCCGTCTTTATTAGATCAGGTAGCCACTGGTGAGCCATTTGCCGAATATTGGCTTGGCTCCCATAGCGCCGCTCCAGCTATGACCGTGCGCGGCAAGTTAGGCCAGCTTCTAGGTGATCGTCCTGAGAAAGTTAGTGGTTCCAGTCCGGAGGCCTATGGATTCAAGCTTTCGTTTCTTCTTAAAGTACTCTCAGCTAAGCATGCTTTGTCACTGGAGGTTCATCCGACACGCCCGCAGACAGTCGAAGGTTTCAT
>QMCE01004619.1_pt1 | contig 17298 bp, 13 predicted proteins | sample 1821851 | NCBI WGS metagenome assembly QMCE01 (sample SAMN09453174, study PRJNA476694) | Termite gut metagenome, whole genome shotgun sequencing project. | isolation source: worker | host: Odontotermes sp. | place: South Africa:Pretoria | collected 2016-01-28
CACTTCCTTCAATGCCCGTAACCAGTGCGCCGGAACGTGCAATCGGTAAAGTGAAATTGCCCAGCCCGCAAAAAAAATCGGCAATGCGCTCATGCGCTTGCGGCGCCAACAACGACAGCGCGCGCCGCACCAATATCCGGTTGATCCGATGATTGACCTGCGTAAAATCGGTCGGCGCAAACGGTATCGTTACGTCGAATTCGGGCAATGTATAACAGAGCGCGTTATCGTGCGGATAAAAAGGTTTTGCCGTATCCGGCCCGCCCGTTTGCAACCAGAACGCCACCTGATGTTGATCTGCAAATGACCGCAATAACGCCTGATCCTCATCACTGAGCGGCTCCAGGATACGCAATACCAGCGCATAGACCGGCCGCTTATCCACGCATTTGCTACTTTCATCGCCCGCTCCTACCGCCAGCTCAATTTGCGGAACGCGATCACGAATCGACAACTTTTCCACCAAAACGCGCAAGTCCGGCAGCAAGCCGGAAATATGCGGCGGTAACACCGGGCAAGCCAGCATATCCGCCACATAACTTGATCGCTTCTCATGAAAGCCGACCAGCACGCCGCCTTTCTTTGCAACATGACGCACCGACAACCGTGCCCGATAACGATAACCCCAGGCCGGGCCGTACACTGGCGTCAACATCCGGTCGGCGCGGACATTGCCAATGCGTTGCAACGCATCCTCAAGCGCGCGCTGTTTGGCGGCAACTTGCAACGATACGCCCGCATGTTGCATGGAGCAACCGCCGCACACACCAAAATGCGAGCAACGCGGCACAACGCGGTCTGCGCTGCTTTTGAGCACACGCACCATCTGCGCCAGCTCCCAGGTCGGCTTGCGTTTAATCGTTTGCGCAATGACGGTTTCCCCGACAAGCGCGCCCTCGACAAAAACGGCCTTGCCGTCGCGGCGGGCAATTCCGCGTCCCTCTTGATCAAGCGATTCAATCGTCGTAGTAAATGGCAGCATTTATGGTTTCAAAACAGCATCGATGATTTTCCGGCGCGATGAATACCGATACAATTACAGAATCCATCATGCCCGTAAGTTTACCGATAAAATCCGTACCGCGTCCAAATACCGAGCGTATATAAAAAACATCATGCCGCTTTCAAACCATAACGTACCCGCCGACATCATGCCGCAATACGCTACCCGCAAAGCTGAATACTTTGCCGGCGTCCGCGCCGAATTACCGCTGCTGCTCGGTCTTTTCCCATTCGGGATGGTATATGGCGTGCTGGCGCTGGCGGCAGGGTTGCCGGTATGGGCAATCATATTCATGTCGGCGATTTTTCTGGCAGGCTCCGGGCAGCTGATATTTGTGCAACTCTTTGGCGTCGCCACTCCTTATTCGATCATTGCCACCACGGCAAGTATCGTCAACCTCCGCCATCTTTTATACAGCGCGAGCGTGGCGCCTTATCTCGATCATTTGCCGCGCCGCTGGAAAATGCTGCTTTCCTTTTTACTCACCGACGAAGCTTACGCCGCCGCCGTGCCGCGTTTTCGCGATGGGCCGGCAACGCCGCACAGGCATTGGTTTCTGCTCGGTACCGGCACCACGCTATGGGTGGGATGGTTTACTTCCAGCATCACCGGCATTCTGATCGGACATGCCGTTCCCGCAAGCTGGTCGCTCGATTTTTCCGTTGCGCTCACCTTTATCGCACTGCTTGTGATGTCGTTGCAACGAAAGAGTGAAATCATCGCGGCGCTTGCCGCCGCCGGTGCGGCTTTAATGCTGCAATCGCTACCTTACAAGTTATGGATACTCGCCGCCGCGCTCATCGGCATTGCCGTCGGCGTGTTCTGCCGTCGTCTGGAAATAAGACGATGAGTATTTTTATCTACGCATATTTTAAAAACCATCCGTATTAATAGACTGATAGATATCATGACAATAAATAAAAAAGGACGGCAATCCACAATAATGATTCGGATGACCCGCTGACCAAAAATATGGAACTTCTCATACTTATTCTGGTGTGCAGCGGCATTACTTTTCTGCTCCGTTATTCTTTCATCGCTGCCAGCAAATATTTACCGAAAAATCCGCATTTTCAGGACATGCTGCGTTTCGTTCCGCCCACCGTACTGGCGGCGCTTATCGCGCCGGAAATATTCGTGCAAAACAGCAGCTTTGATTTTGCGCCGGATAACCTGCGCATTTGGGCGGCGGCGCTGGCTTTTCTGGCCGCCTATTTTACCCGCAACGTACTGGCAACAATCGCCACAGGAATGATTGCGTTGTGGTGTTTACAGAGCTTTTTTTGATGATCGTACGTTTTCTGCCAACAGAAAGGCACCGTACTGTTACTTCTATGATTATGAAAATTCTTGGTGCCCGGAACCGGACTCGAACCGGTACAGCGTTAACCGCCGAGGGATTTTAAGTCCCTTGTGTCTACCTATTTCACCACCCGGGCTACGGGATAAACTGGGAGATTATAGCCGAGCCGCCCATTCCTTGCCTAGCACAGCCAATGTACATCGCCGCTACGCTCGACAGGCTGCTTCGATCAACTCATGTACATGCCGCCGTTGACGTGCAGCACGGCGCCGGTGATGTATCCCGCACGCGGGCCGGCGAGAAACGCCGCCGCGTAAGCAATGTCTTCAACCGACCCGAAACGCGCCGCCGGCACGTTTTTGATCAGCAACTCTTTTTGTGCTTCCGGCAGCGCCCGCGTCATGTCGGTATCAATGAAACCGGGGGCAATGCAATTGACGGTGATTCCGCGACTACCGACTTCTTGAGCCAACGATTTAGTGAACCCAATCAAGCCCGATTTTGCCGCCGCGTAATTGCTTTGTCCGGCGTTGCCCATTGAACCGACCACCGAACCGATCTGGATGATGCGGCCAAAACGCGCTTTCATCATCCCACGCAAAACGGCGCGCGATAAACGAAATGCCGAGGTAAGGTTGGTGGCGATAATCGCGTCCCACTCCTCATCTTTCATGCGCATCAATAAATTGTCGCGCGTAATGCCCGCGTTATTCACAAGAATCGTCGGCGCACCTTCGCACACTTTTTCAAAATCGGATAACACACGGGCAATTGCTTTTTCATCTGTAACATCCAGCACCATGCCCGCGCCTGTATAACCGCCCTCCTTAAGATACGCGCTGATGTGCGCCGCGCCCGCCTCGCTTGTCGCGGTACCGACCACGACAGCACCCGCCGCCGCCAGCTCCAACGCAATTGCCTTGCCAATACCGCGTGTTGCGCCGGTCACCAACGCGCGCTGTCCCTGTAATTCTTGTATGCTCATTACTCCCCCCATGATTACGCTGCCAGCGCCTGCGCAGTTTTTTCAATAGCATCGCTATCCGTCAACGCCACGCTTTCAACACCCGGCGCACCGCGTTTGGTCAACGCCGCCAAAACTTTACCCGGCCCGCATTCGACAATGTGGGTTACTTCTTCTTTGGCTATCTTGTGCAATGTTTCCGTCCAACGTACCGGGCGCGCCGCCTGCGTCGCCAGCGCCTCGCGAATGCCGTTCTGATCGCGATGTTCAGCAACGTCCACATTATGGATCAACCGAAACTGCGGCACTTTAAACGATACTTTCGCCAAACGCTCACGCAAACGATCCGCCGCCGGTTTCAATAGTGAACTGTGAAACGGCGCCGATACCGGCAATAATACAGCGCGTTTTGCGCCCGCTTCCTTGGCTTTTGCCATAAGCGCTTCGACTGCGCCTTGATGTCCGGCAATCACCACCTGCCCGGGACTGTTGAAGTTCACCGCCTCCACACAATATTCCGGCGACGATTCCGCCGCACACAATGCCATCACCTGTTCATCATCCAAGCCGAGAACCGCCGCCATTGCGCCGACGCCTTCGGGAACCGCTTCCTGCATCACCTGCGCGCGAAAACGCACCAGTGGCACCGCATCGCGCAAATCCAGCGCGCCCGCCGCCACCAGCGCCGCGTATTCGCCGAGGCTGTGCCCGGCCATCAGCGCTGGGCGCACATCGGACGTCGTACACCAGGCGCGCCAAACCGCGACACCCGCCGTCAACATTAAGGGTTGGGTATTGGTAGTCAACGCCAGCTTTTCTGCCGGGCCATCCACCGCAAGTTGCCATAAATCTTCATTGAGTGCTTCTGACGCTTCGTCAAAAGTACGGCGCACGACGGGATGCGCGCCAAAGCCGGACATCATCCCGATGGATTGCGAACCTTGCCCGGGAAATACAAAAGCGATTTTATGAATAATCATGAAAAACAGAATAAAAGAAAATGAGCGCCGATTTTATAACCAATCGGATAAAAAGCAGTAGCGTATGTTAAATGCTGCGTAAAAATGCGTCAGATAACCAAGAAATTGTGACGAGAAAGCACACCCATTCACACGCCTAACGTAAAAGACTCCGTTTTTTCGGAGGGTTTGATACTTGAGAGAAAGAAGGCTTGAAGAACGCCCCCCGCAAACAACTATCCTCCGAAAACTAAAAAAACAGTACACATAGCGCCGGAGCATCAGCGCGGATATTGCCCATCTAGGCTTACCAATTTAAACGCTATGTGTATGTCTCATAATCCAGACAAAACCACCTTACGAAAAACCGGGGCCGCTTATTGCCGCACATGGCGGGCAAACAATGCGCCGATAATCCTCGCTATAGATAATTATCGAGCACTCGCGCAGCCCGGCGTTAAACGAAATTTCCCGATTCCGGGTAAGCAGGGACGGATCGACGAGTAAATGTAAATCGGAATGAAAACTCACCGGCGGCACCGCGCCCATCACGCAATCCGTCAGTTTTTCGGCCTCTTCACCGGTTGCCAACGCCGCCTTTTTGCCGCCAATGGCCGCCGCAATTTTGTCAAAATCCGCCTGACAGTCCGCCGGAAGCACTGCCAGTACATAAACACGTCGAGATGCCGAAATTTTGACGCGACACACCATCGCTTTTGCACCTTGGCCAAGCGCGGTTTGCCGAACCTGCGCCGCCTCTTCGGAAGTCCGCACCGGCGGATGTTCAAGTACCCGGTAACGGGCGTCGCCCGCATCAAAGAGTGCAGTCAGTTTTTCAAATACCGCGACAGACACTTCAATTAAATATTCAATGTCCGGCCATCGACTGCCAACGCCGCCTCTTTAACGGATTCGGAAAGCGTCGGATGGGCATGGCAAATCCGGGCAATGTCTTCACTGGACGCGCCAAACTCCATCGCGATGACACCTTCCATCACCAGCTCGGATGCCATCGGCCCAATAATATGCAAGCCAAGCACGCGGTCAGTCGCCGCGTCGGCCACCCATTTCACCAAACCGCGCGTATCGCCCATCGCACGGGCACGGCCATTGGCCATAAACGGGAAACTGCCCGACCGATAATTCATGCCCGACGCTTTCAATTGCTGTTCGGTTTTGCCGACCCAGGCAATTTCCGGCGAAGTGTAGATAACATACGGAATAGTATTGAAATCGACGTGCGGCTTCTGCCCGAGAATCCGTTCTGCCACGGCGCTACCCTCTTCTTCGGCTTTGTGCGCCAACATCGGCCCGCGCACAACGTCGCCCACAGCCCAGATATTGGGCAGATTGGTACGGCAGCAATCATCGACTTCAATCATGCCCCGCTCGCTTAACTTCAGCCCAACCGCTTCCGCGTTCAAGCCTTGCGTATTCGGCACTCGACCAATCGATACGATCAACATATCGAACGCCACTTTTTTGCTGTCGGCTTTTACTTCGTCTACTTGAACGCCGGTATGAATATCCAACCCTTGCGCTTTAAACTGTTTCGCGGCTTCTTTGGCAATGGCAGTATCGGCAACGCCAAGAAATTCCGGCAACGCTTCAAGCATCGTCACTTCCGCGCCCAAGCGCTGCCATACCGACCCCATTTCCAAACCGATAACGCCGGCGCCGATAACGCCCAGACGTTTCGGTACATTGGTCATCGCCAACGCGCCTTCGTTGTCGAGAATACGTTTGTTATCGAACGGCACACCGGGCAACGCACGCGGCGACGATCCCGTCGCGATAATGACATGTTTTGCCGATAACACGTTTTTTTCCTTGGCGGTACCGGTCGGCGTCACATTCAGCATCCACTGATCGTCTTTCCTGTCGGAAAACGCCGCCTTGCCCTGAAAAAACATCACCTTGTTTTTTTTGAGCAGATAAAGGATCCCGTCGTTATTCTGGGCAACGATTTTCGATTTACGCTCAACCATCGCGGCAACATCAATCGCTAGATTTTTCATGGTAATCCCGTGCTCGACAAAATGATGCTGCGCCACATCATAATGTTCCGACGATTGCAACAGCGCCTTGGAGGGAATACAGCCAACATTGGTACACGTCCCCCCCGGCGCCGGTTTACCGTCGCTGCGTGCCGCTTCATCCACACACGCCACCGACAACCCCAGCTGCGCCGCCCGAATCGCCGCGATATAACCGCCCGGCCCGGCGCCGACTACCACCACATCAAAGGCTTTGCTCATTATTTTTTCCCGCTTATCCGATATATTATTTAGAAATCACTCATACCAATATTAAATATCCAACAGGATCCGCGATGGGTCCTCCAGCGCTTCTTTAATCGCCACCAACGTCAGCACCGATTCACGGCCGTCGATAATACGATGGTCGTAAGATAACGCCAGATAATTCATCGGGCGAATCACGATTTGCCCGTTTTCCGCTATCGGGCGTTCTTTGGTCGCGTGCACGCCCAAAATGGCTGATTGCGGCGGATTGATAATCGGTGTAGACATCATGGAGCCAAAGATGCCACCGTTGCTGATCGTAAATGTGCCGCCGGTAAGTTCTTCGATGGTAAGCTTACCGTCTTGCGCACGCTTGCCGAAATCGGCGATCTGCTTTTCGATATCGGCAAAGGACAACTGGTCGGCATCGCGCAAAATAGGCACGACCAAACCGCGCGGGCTACCCACCGCAATACCGATATCAAAATAGCCGTGATATACGACATCGGTACCATCGATCGAGGCATTGACTACCGGAAATTTTTTCAACGCATAGACGGCCGCTTTCACAAAAAAACTCATGAAACCGAGTTTGACGTCATGCGTTTTTTCAAATTTGTCGCGATACGCGGCGCGCAAGTCCATCACCGGTTTCATGTTGACTTCGTTAAACGTCGTCAAAATAGCAGCCGTTGATTGCGATTGCACAAGACGTTCGGCAACACGCTGACGCAAGCGAGACATCGCCACACGTTGCTCGATACGCCCCTCCGGCGATGCGCCGCTTACTGTCGGAATAGGCGCGATGGTCGGCGTTTTAGATTCTGCTTTGGGTTCCGATGCGGCAATTTTTGCCGCTGCCGCGACATCGTCTTTGGTAATTCTGCCGCCACGGCCTGTACCCGCTACATCCGCCGCCTTGATGTTTTGCTCGTCCATCATCTTGCGTGCCGCAGGTAACGCCGCTACATCATCCGCCTCTTTACGCGCCGTTTGTGCTGCTTGCGCCATCGGCTCCGCCGGCGCTTGCTTTACGGTTTCCGAAACTGCACCCGCGGCAGCCTCGGTATCAAGAATGGCCAACACCTGTCCGGCTGTAACGGTGGCGCCATCCGCTATCAGAATTTCAGTGATCACGCCCGCATCGGGCGCGGGCAACTCCAATACCACTTTATCGGTTTCCAGATCGATCAGGTTTTCATCCCGTGCAACGGCTTCGCCCGGTTTTTTGTGCCATTGCACCAATGTCGCCTCGCTTACGGACTCCGGCAACTGTGGAACTTTGATTTCGACTTTCATTTCACTTTCCTTTATTCTTGAATAACCATGCGTCCCGTTGCCAATCCGCTCGTCTTGACAAAGGCGTCTTCCACAAGCTGTTTTTGCTCGGCCATATGTTTGGATGAATATCCCACAGCTGGCGACGCGGCAATGGGCCTGCCGGCAAAAGCCAATATTTGGTCTTTGCTGATGTGCGACGTAAAATAAGCGCGCAAACGATACCAAGCGCCCTGATTTTGCGGCTCCTCTTGGCACCACACTACTTCTTTGGCTTTGGCAAAGCGTTTTATTTCCGTCTCGAAAGCTTCATGCGGAAATGGGTATTGCTGCTCCAAGCGCACAATCGCCACATCGTTACGCTTGTTGACATGACGATACGCGTTTAATTCGTAATATACTTTTCCTGAACAAACGATGACACGAGTCACCGCTTTCGGATCAGCATCGGTATCACCGATGACATTCTGAAATTTCCCGTCGCTTAACTCGCGTAGATCGGAAACCGCCTCCTTATGGCGCAAAAGGCTCTTCGGCGTAAAAACGATCAACGGCTTGCGATAAGGCCGAATCATCTGGCGACAAAGCAGATGGAAAATTTGTGCAGGTGTCGACGGTACTGCCACCTGCATATTGTGCTGGGCACATAATTGCAGAAAACGCTCCGGACGCGCCGAGGAGTGTTCCGGACCCTGCCCTTCATAACCGTGCGGCAACAGCATGGTCAGCCCGCATTTCCTGCCCCATTTGACTTCGCCGGAACTAATGAACTGATCGATCACAACCTGCGCGCCATTGGCAAAATCTCCGAACTGCGCTTCCCAGATCACCATTTTATTCGGCGATGACGTAGCGTAGCCATATTCAAAGCCAAGCACGGCGTTTTCGGTCAGTACCGAATCAATCACTTCAAACTCAGGTTGCTGCTCTTTGATGTGTTGCAGCGGAACCCAGATACCCGCATCCCATTTTTCGCGTTGCTGATCATGAAAGACCACATGACGATGCGAAAACGTACCGCGCCCAACATCTTCGCCGGAAAGACGCACAGAGTAACCCCGATCAAGCAGTACTGCATAAGCGAGATTTTCACCCATTCCCCAGTCGAGTTTCATTTCGCCTTCGGCCATCTTGCGGCGGTCGGCGATCACTTTTTCGACACGCGGATGCAATTGGAAATTGGCCGGGACATCGGTCATCTTGAAACCGAGCGATTGCAAATGCGCATAATCAACCCCGGTATTGACAGGCTCCGTCCAGTGTTTTCCTTTAAACTCATCCCAGTTGAACGGTTGTGGCGTGTTGTAATTCGATAATATCGTGCTGTTGGTGTGCTCGCCGCGATCAAGCGCGTCACGGTACACCGTAATCATTTTATCGGCATCACCGTCTTTAATGACGCCTTCTTTGCTCAACTGTGTCGCGTAAATACCGCGCACGCCCGGATGCTTGTTGATCTTCTTGTACATCAACGGCTGAGTCACCATCGGTTCATCGGCTTCGTTATGCCCAAGACGGCGAAAACAGACCAAGTCAATGAAAACATCTTTGTGGAATTTTCGGCGATACTCAAACGCCAATTCCATCGCGTAAAGACAGACTTCAGGATCGTCGCCGTTGACGTGCAGAATCGGCGCTTCGATCATCTTGGCAATATCGGTACAGTAAGACGTGCCGCGCGTATCACGCGGGTCGGAGGTGGTAAAACCGATCTGGTTATTGATGACGATATGAACGGTTCCGCCCGTGGTATAACCACGAGTCTGCGCCATATTCAAGACCTCCTGGTTCACCCCCTGCCCGGCAATCGCTGCATCTCCATGAATCAACACCGGCAATACCGTTTCACCGGCCATATCGTTTCGGCGCCGCTGGCGAGCACGCACAGAGCCTTCGACGACCGGATTAACAATTTCCAAGTGCGACGGGTTAAACGCCAGCGATAAATGCAGAGGCCCGCCCGGCGTAATGACGTTCGACGAAAAACCCTGGTGATATTTCACGTCGCCGGACGGTAAATCCTGCGCCATCTTGCCTTCAAATTCGCCAAACAGTTGGCTGGGCATTTTACCCATGGTGTTGACCAGTATATTAAGGCGCGAACGATGCGCCATGCCGATCACAATTTCTTTAACGCCTTTGGCGCCTGCTTTCTGAATCAGAAAATCAAGCATCGGCGTTAACGCTTCACCGCCTTCGCCGGAGAACCGCTTTTGTCCAACGTAACGTTTATGCAGATAACGCTCCAGTGTTTCGGCAGCCGTTAAGCGCTCAAGAATGAAACGTTTTTCTTCCGCGTTAAACGTCGGGCGCGCCCGCACGGTTTCCAGCTGCTCGCGCAGCCATTCACGCTGCGCTGTGTCGGTCATCAGAATTTCTTTGAGTTTAAGGCGCGGTGAGTTGTGCAATGACCCCGTCGCAAACTCGGTATTCATATCCGTTTCGGTCAAACCGTATGAAGCCGGATCCAGCTCCGGCAACGGAATGACCTGCTGTCGCTTCAGCGGATCGAGATCCGCCTGGCGTAATCCCAGCATTCGATAGCGGCTGATTAAAAGCTGAACGGCCGCCTGTTTGCTGGCCTGCTCAATATCAACCGAAGTTTTGGACGAAGCAGGCGCCGCTCTCTGGGGATGACGAGCCAACTCTTCAAAAGCCCGCACAATCGGCGCATGCTGAACATCCCAAGCGCCATCGCGAACCTTATCGAAATAATCGTGCCATTCTTGAGAAACGGAAGAGGGATCGTCCAGATAGCGCTCGTATTGTTCTTCGATAAAAGGCGCGTTTCCACCAAAAAGCAGGCTTGTTGCCTGGCTGTCTTTCATACCGCCGGGGCTGCCGTTCATTTTCTTCCTCTTGAAAAGTTACTATCAAGCGGGCCAAAGCCCGCTTGATTCAAAACAATCAACGCTCACTAAGCGGTTTGACTTTCCTTGGTGTCGAACCGATGAAACGCTGACGCGGACGACCAATCTTGTAATCCGGATCGGTCACCATTTCGTTCAACTGCGCAATCCAGCCCACGGTTCTTGCCAACGCAAAAATCGCTGTAAACAATTGTACCGGGATGCCCATTGCCTTTTGCACAATACCCGAATAGAAATCGACGTTCGGGTAAAGCTTTCTCGAAACAAAGTATTCGTCTTCGAGCGCAATTTTCTCCAGCGTCATCGCCAGCTTGAACAACGGATCTTTTTCCAGCCCAAGCTCGCCAAGTACTTCATGGCAAGTTTCGCGCATCAGTTTGGCGCGCGGATCATAATTGCGATAAACACGATGACCAAAACCCATCAAGCGAATGCCGGAGTTTTTATCTTTAAATTTCTCAATAAACTCGCCGATTTTTTCAACACCGCCCTGCTCTTGAATTTCATTTAACATGTTCAGGCAAGCCTCATTCGCGCCACCGTGCGCTGGCCCCCACAATGACGCCACGCCCGCTGCAATAGCGGCAATTGGATTGGTGCCCGATGATGCGCAAAGACGAACGGTTGATGTTGACGCGTTTTGTTCGTGATCGGCATGGAGAATCAGGATGCGATCCAGCGCGCGCTCCAATACAGGATTGAGCTTGTATTCTTCGCAAGGTGTGGCAAACATCATGCGCAAGACATTGCCCGCATAAGACAGGCTGTTATCCGGATAGATGTACGGCTCGCCTATCGAATATTTATAAGCCATGGCCACCAACGTCGGCATCTTGGCAATCAACCGTATCGCTGATCTTTCTCTGACCTTCGGATCATGAATATTCATTGAATCCGGATAAAACGCCGACATTGCGCCGAGCAAACCGGTCAGTGCCGCCATCGGATGCGCGTCACGACGGAAGCCGCGCATGAAAAAGTGCATCTGCTCGTGCACCATTGTGTGATGAATAATCAGTTCCGAAAACTTTTTGTGTTGTTCTTTCGTAGGCAGTTCGCCGTAAACCAGCAATTGACAGACTTCAAGAAAATCGCAATTTTTCGCTAAGTCGTCAATGGCATACCCTCTGTAAAGCAGTTCGCCTTTGTCCCCGTCGATATAGGTAATCGTCGATGAGCAGGACGCGGTTGACATGAAGCCGGGATCGTATGTGAATTTTCCGGTTTGCTTGTACAACGCACGAATGTCAATAACGTCGGGACCCATAGTACTTTCCATGACCGGAAAGGTGGCATCGGGCGTCCCGTCGGAAAAAGAAAGCGTTACCGTTTTTTCTGCCATATTCAATTCCTCCAAAACCAAAAAATTAGAAACATGATTCCTGACATTTTAAGTCGGAAATCTTTCACTGTCACATCATTGGAAGATGTTTTGCCCGGCGTATCCGTTGAAAAAGCCTTCCCTATACTTCTTGCTCAACCTGAATCGGGATTCGAAGAAGCCATCAAACGCTCTTTTTGAGAAGGTTTAAACACATCAAAACACTTGCTCCAACCTCTTTAAAAAAGCACAATCACTCATGCCTTAGCTGTTTTTTAGCAAATTACTGTCGGGAACGCAACATTAACGAGACTAGGTCTTTTCTTCATAGCCATATGATTAATAATGACTTTTCCCAGAAGAGCTTCTTGCGCATGCGCCGCAGGTCGCTTATTTTTTTTCTTGCCGCAGGTTTCTGCGCAGCCTGCGGCAGCACGAAAAAACAGTTCATATCAAAAAATACCGGTCAAAGGCAATTTCATGACCAACCGCCAACCGACCAAGGCCGCGAAGTCGTAATTTTTTCGCTCTCGCTTCTCGATGTCGGCTACCGTTTTGGCGGCAAAAACCCGGAAGCTGGCTTAGATTGCAGCGGCATGGTTGCCTATGTCTTTAACCATGCCATCGGCTATCGCATCGGCGGCAGCGCCGCCGACATCGCCAAACGTGGGAAATCCGTTCCCGTTGATCAATTACGTCCCGGCGATCTGGTTTTTTTCAATACCTTAAACCGCCCTTTTTCACATGTCGGCATTTACATCGGCAACGGCCAATTTATCCACGCCCCATCAAGTAACGGAAGAGTTCGCACCGATTCTTTGAACAACAGCTACTTTGCTTCACGCTTCGAAGCAGTACGACGGTATTTTTAATGTTATTCCCAGTATATCTCCACTTTCAAACCAAGAATCGCCCCATCAATTTTTTGAGCGATTTTTGTTTTGCTTTTACTTCCCACGTTTATCTTTTACCCCAAAAGTTTGTTATCCTGCCGCTCGTTAGATCAAGAATTCGTTCACTATGCTTCCTACCATCGCACTTGTCGGCCGCCCGAATGTCGGTAAATCGACCCTGTTCAACCGTTTGACGCGCTCGCGTTCGGCGCTGGTCGCCGACTTCCCCGGTTTGACCCGCGACCGCCATTACGGACACGGTCGCATCGGCGAGCATGCATTTCTGGTGGTGGATACCGGCGGCTTTGAGCCTATAGCGAAAGACGGCATTGTGCGCGAAATGGCGCGGCAGACCGAGCAGGCAATTGCCGAATCCGATCTTGTCATTTTTCTGGTCGATGCCCGTGAGGGATTAACAGCGCAAGACCACGCGATTGCCGACCAACTGCGCCGCAACCAGCGCCCGATTCTGCTTGCCGTCAATAAGGCGGAAGGCATGATAAGCGAGCGCGCCACGGCGGAGTTTCACGAATTGGGTATTGGTACGCCTTACGCTATCTCATCGGCGCACGGCGACAATGTCCGTGAATTGATCGAAATCGTTTTTGAAAAAATCCCCGCGCCAATACACGATGGCTTTGAAACACCTGATGAAGACGCCGCCGCGCTCCAGGAAGAAAGCGACACACCCCAACCCATCAAAGTTGCCGTTGTGGGGCGCCCAAACGTGGGTAAATCAACATTGATTAACGCGCTGCTCGGCGAAGAACGTGTCATCGCCTTCGATCAACCCGGTACTACCCGCGATTCGATTTACCTTGATTTCGAATATTGCGGGCAACCCTTCACACTGATCGATACCGCCGGCGTCCGCCGGCGCGGCAAAGTCGTACAAGCCATTGAAAAATTTTCCGTAATCAAAACCTTACAGGCGATTGAGGATGCCAACGTCGTCATCCTGTTGCTCGATGCCCAACAAGATGTATCCGAGCAAGATGCGCATATTGCTTCGTATATTCTGGAAGCAGGACGGGCGCTGGTGGTTGGCATCAACAAATGGGATGGCCTGTCTTCCGAGCACCGTGACAACATCAAGCGCGAATTTGACCGCAAGCTTGGTTTTTTGAATTTTGCCAAACATCTGCACATTTCTGCTCTACGGCAAAAAGGCATGACGCAAATGATGGACGCCGTGCGCATTGCTTACGCCTCTGCCACCAGCAAAATGTCAACACCGCGATTAACCCGACTTTTACAGCAAGCCGTGGAAAAACAGCAACCGCCGCGCGCCCGGGGTGGTCGCCCGAAGTTGCGTTATGCGCATCAGGGCGGCAGCAACCCGCCAACGGTGATCATCCACGGCAATGCGCTCGCCGATGTTCCGGCAAGCTATGTACGATACCTCGAGCATTACTTCGCCGATGCTTTCAAGCTCCAAGGCACGCCGCTTCGGGTTCAGTTAAAAACCGGAAGAAACCCCTACGTTTCACAAAAAAAGTAAAAATGTCGCAAATTTATTGAAAAGCACAACACGCAACAAACCCTTCTTGCTATTATATATAAATAAGCATCTGCTTTTGACATCCGGTTATGAAAAAGGGAAGGAAAGAAACGGCGCACTTCGGCGCTGTCATCTGACCATATTGATGGCTAATTTTACGGGAGTTTTCTATGAGTAATAAAGGGCAAATGTTACAAGACCCGTTTCTGAACGCGCTGCGCAAAGAACACGTTCAAGTTTCGATCTATCTCGTCAATGGGATTAAGCTACAGGGGCAAATTGAATCTTTTGATCAGTATGTTGTTCTGCTGAAAAATACAGTCACGCAAATGGTGTATAAACACGCCATTTCTACGGTTGTCCCGGCTCGTGCAGTCAGCATGCAGCAGCAACCGGCAGCACCAGCGGAAACAGAAGCCGCACCTGCCGATGCTTGACCTTTTTGGCCAAAGTTTTCTTTCAGCGCCTGCCAAAAAACAACATTTGAAAACTGCGCATACCGGAAAACGGTATCGCAGTTTTTTATTCGCTTAAAAAGGAAAATAAATTTGTTTGACCGCCCACATGCCGGCGACAAAGCATTTTTGGTTCGCATCGACTTTGGCGAAGGCGATGTCCAAGCACGCCTGGATGAATTGGCAGAGCTGACGGTTTCGGCCGGTGCGTCGGTGGTCGGGCGTTTACATGGCCGCCGTTATAAACCCGATGCGGCGCTTTTTGCCGGAAGCGGTAAGGTCGAGGAAATCATGAACGCCCGCACCATGTGGGGCGCCGATCTCGTTATTTTTGATCATGAATTGACCGGTGCACAACAGCGCAATCTGGAGCAGGCGCTGGGGTGTCGTGTAGAAGACCGGATCGGGTTAATTCTGGATATTTTCGCGCAACGTGCCCGCAGCGCGGAAGGCAAACTGCAAGTGGAGCTTGCCCAACTCAAACATCAGGCAACGCGCCTGGTCGGCGGCTGGACGCACTTAGAGCGGCAAAAAGGCGGTATCGGCCTACGCGGCGGCATGGGCGAAAAGCAGATTGAAGCAGACCGCCGCATCATCGGCAAGCGCATTAAACACATCAATACTCAGCTCGACAAACTGATGCGTACCCGCAAAACGCAAAGCCGCACCCGCTCCCGCGCGCGGGTACGCACCATCGCACTGGTCGGCTATACCAACGCCGGAAAGTCAACGCTGTTCAACCGATTGGTGCACGAACGCATTTATACCGCCGACCAGCTGTTCGCGACATTGGACACAACGCTGCGTAAACTGCCTGTTCCCGGTGCCCAAAGCATGGTCTTATCCGATACCGTCGGCTTCATTCGCGACCTGCCTCATGATCTGGTTGTCGCCTTCCACGCAACGCTGTCCGAAGCCGCTGATGCCGATTTACTCTTGCATGTCATAGACGCGTCCAGCCTCATGCGTGACGAGCAAATTGCTTCTGTCGAATCGGTGTTAAAAGAAATCGGCGCAGATAAGCAACCGCAGTTACGCGTGTTCAACAAACTTGACAAAACCACCCATCCACCGGGGCTTGAGCGTGACGGCTATGGTAAAATTCGCACGGTTCGCCTGAGCGCTCTAACCGGCGAAGGATGCGCCGAATTGCGGGAGGCCTTGGCAGAGTTTTTTCCTGCATCAAACTCTGATTATTCGTCTCTTGGGACTTCTGCGGAACCCGCGTCGGAATTTCCGAAGACTGGAACGCAATCATGAATCACTCCTGATTTTTTCGATTTATTTTTATTTTTATTTATCCAAAACTATGTCTTTAAACGATCCTCAGTGGGGAAAGCGCGACGACGAAAAAAAACGTCCGCAAGATAATCAGGACGGTCCGCCCGACCTTGATGCCATCTGGCAAAACATCAACAACCGCCTCAACGAAATGTTCGGCGACAAGGGTTCAAACAATAATCGCCCGCCTTCGGGAAAGAAACCGAAAATGCCCAACGTTTCACTTTCGCATGGCAGTGCGGTCTGGATTATCATCATCGCGCTTTTGCTGTGGGGTGCGAGCGGTTTTTACATGGTTGATGAGGGTTCCCGCGGGGTCGTTACCCAATTTGGCCGATATACGCAAACTACTTCGCCGGGGCTGCAATGGCACTTACCGTTCCCAATCGAAAATGTGGACGTCGTACCGTTTTCACCGGTACGTTCCATTACCATCGGCTACCGCAATGATATTTCCAACCGCGTTGACCGCGAATCGACCATGCTCACCGCCGATGAAAACATTATCGACATTCTGTTCGTCGTGCAATACGACCTGCATAGTGCCGAAGCGTATGTGTTTAATAATCGCGACCCCGATCAGATCGTCCAATTCGTTGCCGAAACCGCCATTCGTGAGGTCATCGGGAAATACGGCATGGACGACGCGCTTTATCGTAACCGCGAAGCGATCGCAACCGACACGCGCAAGCTCATGCAATTGATGCTCGACAACTACGGTACTGGCGAGACTCGCGACGTTTCGGTTGACAATATCGAACTGACTGCCACCGCCGAAGGAGACAACTCTGCCTCTACTACGGAAAGCGCCGGGGAAAATCCCCAGAGCGGCGACTTGGTCGTAACACCGCCTCCCCCTACTGAACCGAAACCCGAATCCGATCCCTTTATTCCGGAGAATCTTGAAGATAAAGGCACCGGCATTAATGTCATTCAGGTTGCACTGCAAAGCATTCAGCCGCCAGATCGCGTGCAAGCGGCCTTTGACGATGCGGTAAAAGCCGGTCAGGATCAGGAGCGAATGATCAATGAAGGCGAGGCGTATTACAACGATGTTGTTCCCCGCGCCGATGGTATCGCGTCGCGCCTGGTCGAAGAGGCAGAGGGCTACTCCCAGGAAGTGATGAGCCGCGCCAAAGGTGACGCCAGCCGTTTTGAGCAGCTTTTTGGCGAATACCGTAAAGCGCCGGAAGTAACCAGAAATCGCCTTTATCTCGACGCGATGCA